>Ga0137409_10003206_pt1 | contig 17356 bp, 18 predicted proteins | sample CZODoug1_16funga_FD_122059 | JGI IMG/M metagenome (GOLD analysis project Ga0137409, IMG submission 122059) | Vadose zone soil fungal communities from Angelo Coast Range Reserve, California, USA - CZODoug1_16fungal (Hybrid Assembly) | ecosystem: Environmental > Terrestrial > Soil > Vadose zone... | reverse complement strand
CGCGTGGTTTCCGCTCGACGAGGCCGTGACGCCCTTGCACGACTTCGGCAGCTTCGAAATGCGGTGCCAGGCGCCGCGGATCTTGAAGGATCCGGTGCGCTGCAGGTTCTCGCACTTGACGAAGGTCTCCAGCCGGTCGGAGAATTTCAGCGGGAGGATCGGCGTTCGAAGAGCAACCCGGGAGACGATGAGATGCGCCTTTCGGATGGCCGGGAGGGTGATCATCCTTCCATTCAACCCGCGGACCCGGGGAACTCAATGAAAAGTGAATTCCGGATCTCCGGACTGGCACTGGCGCCGAGGGAGCCGTAGACTCGGTCCGTGCCGCCGAGACTGTCGGTCCTGCTCCTGGTCGCCGGCCTCGGCTGCCGCGCTCCGGAGCCGCCCGCCATGATGAACGCCGCGACCATTCCCCCGATCGATGCCGCCGCCCCCGCCAAGGTGGAGACGGCCACGTTCGCCCTGGGTTGCTTCTGGTGCCCCGACGCGATCTTCGGCGTCGTTCCGGGCGTGGTCCGCACCCGCGTCGGCTATTCGGGCGGCACGAAGGAAAATCCCACCTACCACGATCTCGGGGACCATACGGAGTGCGTTCAGGTCGACTACGACCCGGCCGCGGTCACTTTCGAGCAGATTCTCGAGCGCGTCTGGACCAGCCACAACCCCTGCGTCCGCACGGAGTACAAGCAGTACATGAATGCGATCTTCTACGAGAGCGAGGCGCAGCGGAAGTCGATCGAGACGAGCCGGGAGCATGTCGAGAAGGAGCTCGGGAGGCCGGTCAAGACGTCGATCCTGCCGCTGACGAAATTCCATAGGGCCGAGGACTACCACCAGAAGTACGAACTGCGCTGCACCGAGGGCCTGATCGAGGAGTTCAAGGCGATCTACCCGAACGCGCAGGACCTGTGCAACTCGACCGCCGCCGCGCGCGTGAACGGCTATATTGCGGGCAAGGGCAACAAGGCGCAGTTCAAGGCCGAGATCGACACGCTGGGGCTTTCGGCCGAAGGGCGGAAGCGGCTCGAGATCTACCTCGTCAAGTAGGCGTCCGCCTACTTCAGCGACTCCAGGAAGGCGATCAGGTCCGCGGCTTCCTGTGCCGTCAGGTGCTGCAGCAGCCCTTCGGGCATCAGCGACTTCTGCTGTGGGGCCATCCGTTCCACCGACGCCGCCGGCAGCCGGATCTCCTTCTCCGCATCCCGCAGGACGAGTTCCTCCGCGGTCCGCGAGACGACGATCACGCTGAGCACGTCCCCGGCCCTGGTCTGGAGGATGACGCCCGCGAATTTGGGATCGATGGTCTTCGAGGGCTCCAGGATCGACTCCAGCAGCTGCGCCCGGTTGTACTTGGCGCCGATCTTCGACAAGTCGGGCCCCAGGGTGTCCGGCCCGGCCTGGACCCGGTGGCACTTGGCGCACTGGATCATCGTGCCGGCGAACATCTGCCGGCCGTGCTCCGCGTTGCCGGACAGCGCCAGGATCTTCTCGGGGCGGATCGACAGCCCCAGCCGCTCGCGCCGCTGCGACGCCGGCTCGAACGCTTCGAAGAGGTCGCGGATCATCGAGGGCGGACGCCCCAGCGCGCGCCGCAGCGCCTCCAGGCGCACCGCCTCCTTCAGCCCCTCCAGGCTGCCCAGCAGGTCCAGCGCGCCCGACGGCGTCGACAGCAGCGCCTCGCAGTCGCCCGCCTCCCCCGCCTTGACGCGATCCAGGCACGCCTGCTCCTTCGATCGCGTCGCCGCCGACGCGGGATCGCAGGGCGTCGGAGGAAGCGACTCGATCCAGCGGCGGATCAGGCGCACGCCCCGTTCGTCAACCGCGTCGGAGCCGATATGGGGCATGCGACCCTGGCCGAGCTTCGAGATCCGGAAGAGCAGCACGGAGCGGGATGGATCGCCGCCGCAGACGAGATAGGGATCGGTCAGGTCGAAGGCGCCGAGGCCCGGGCGGAGGCCCGCGACCTTCATTTCCGCGATGGGGATTTCCTGCCTCAGGTCGATCTTGGCCGCCCCGCCGCCGCCGAAGCGGTGACAGTGGCCGCAGTTGACCGCGAGATACGAGCGCGCGCGGTCGTCGAGGGGTGCCGATTCGTCATAGGGGTCTGTCCACGGCTTCTGCCGCGGCACGTTCTTGCCGAGGAGGCCGAGCTCGATGATGCGGTCGAACTCGGGCAGCTGCGCGCTGGTCATGCTCAGCACCGTCCCCTGCCAGGGCGTATGGCACCCCATGCAGGCCGCCCGCCCGAGGACGTTCCACTTGCGGCCGCCGCCCAGGTCGAGGATCGCGCCGTCGGCCGGCGCGAGCGTCGCGTCCGTCTGCGCCTCGTTCCACACGTAGGAATACCCGTTCCACAGCAGCCCGTCGAAGTGCAGGATCTGCGTCTCGATCTTCCGCCCCGAGAGCGTCAGCGTCTTCGCGGCCACGCTGTCCTTCGGCCATACACTCTCCCGCGGCCAGTCGCGGTTCTTGTCGACCAGCTGGATCATGGCCGAACCCGGAAGGCCCAGCCAGCGCTCGGCGGTCGCCCCGTCCGTCCACGTCGACGCGCGGACCATATAGGGAAGCACGCCCGTCGACGGGGCCTGCGCGGCCGTGTCGGAAAAGAGGCCGGTGGCCGACAGGGTCCGCGGGAACGCGGCGTTGCCCGCGCCCGCGTCGGCGGGCACCAGGCGATGGAGGCCACCCGCTTCGTAGTCCACGATCAGCAGCTCGCCGGCGGCATCCTGGGCGAAGGCGACGATGCGCGACGTGGTCCGGGCCACCTCGCGGCGCTCTCCGAGCGCGCCGCCCTTCACCGGGAAGGCCCACACGCGCCGGCTCTCCCAGTCCCCGCAGAAATACTGGCCCTCGAAGCCCTTCAGGGCCTTCCCGTGGTAGACGAAGCCGCCCGTGATGGACGCGGCGATCGGATGAGGGATCGACGCCGCCGGCGGCAGGATCGGCGTGGGCCCGCGCTTGCCGTCGGGGCTGCAGACCACCGGCCCTTCCATGACGCTCCAGCCGTAGTTGCCGCCGCGCTCCCCGGCATAGATCATCTCCCAGCGCTCCCAGCCGACGTCGCCGATCCAGAGCCGGCCGGTCGCCCGGTCGAAGCTCATGCGCCAGGGATTGCGCAGACCGTAGCACCAGATTTCCGGCCGCGCCTTCGAGTCGCCGACGAAGGGATTGTCCGACGGGATCGCGTACGGCTTGCCGTCGCCCGCCTTATGGACGTCGATGCGCAGGATGGAGGACATCAGGTCGGTCACGTCCTGGCCGGTCTGAAGCTTGTCGGGCGGGCTGGGATCCTCCCCGTCCCCCGCGGAGATATAGAGGTATCCGTCGTTCCCAAACTGCAGGTCGCAGCCGTTGTGGCCGCCCGCGAGCCAGGTGATCAGGACCTCCTCGCTCGCCGGATCGATGCGGGGGGGCGTCGCCTCCGTGACCTTGAACCGGGAGACGCGCGAGCCCTGCTCCAGCGGCTTGCGCTCCTTCGACGCCAGGAAGTACATCAGGTAGCAGGAGCGGTTTTTGGCGAAGTCCGGATCGAAGACCAGCGAATACGTCGATCCGACCCCGCGGCAGCCCGGGATCTTGTCGACGTTCAGGATCTCCTTCCTCGCGTCGAGGAAGAGCTCCTGCTGGTCGGCGTCGGGATCGTCCGCGAAGGAATAGATCATCCCCCGCTCCTCGACCAGCACCCAGCGCCCGCCGCCGGGGAACGGGACGAGCTGGACAGGGCTCTTGAACGTCAGCTTCGGAAAGGCGCGGTCGGCCCGGAGGGGCGGCGGCGGCTCGGGCGAGCCGGTGATCTTCGACGCCGTCCACGGCGTACGCTCCGCGGGCTTGTCCTGCGGATACGCCGGAACCGAGAGAGCCAGGACGACGAAAAGGACGGCGGTGTTCGGCTTCATGCGGTCCATTGGATTCTACGGATCTACCAGATATAACAGTTGGCCCGACTTTAGCTCCCGGATTTCGTCCCTTGATGGCGGGGCCTCCATAGTGCCTAATGCGACATGTCCATGATCGACGCGTATTTCGGCCCGGGGGGGATCCTCGAGCAGAAGCAGCGGGACTATGAAATCCGCGCCGGGCAGATCGAAATGGCCCGGGCGGTCGACCAGGCGATCACCGAGCGCAGGCACCTGTCGATCGAGGCTCCCTGCGGGATCGGCAAGACCTATGCCTACCTGCTGCCGGCCATCGAGCACGCGATCGCGACCGACTCGCGCGTCATCGTCTGCACCGCCAACATCGCCCTCCAGGAGCAGATCGTCGAGAAGGACCTGCCCGGCCTGGCGAAGCTCATGCCGAAGAAGTTCACCTGGGCCCTGATCAAGGGGATCAACAACTACCTCTGCCTGGACCGGCTGCAGGAGGCCCAGGGAGAACTGATGAACGTCACCTTCGACCGCAAACAGCTCCGCCACTTCCAGAAGGTGGCCGCGTGGGCGGACGAGACCAAGACCGGCGACCTCAGCGACCTCGACTTCGAGCCGGACGACGCGGTCTGGGGCCGCGTCAACGGCGTCTCCGAGCTCTGTAACGGCTCGCAGTGCCGTTTCTACGAGGATTGCTTCGCGATGGACGCCCGCCGCCGCCTCCGCGGCGCGCAGGTCATCGTCACGAACTACCACCTCTTCTTCGCCCACCTGCGCGTCAAGGCGTTCGGGGCGGGCGACGTCATCCTCCCCACCGCCTCGACCGTGATCTGCGACGAGGCGCACGACATGGCGGACATTGCGCGCGACTTTTTCGGCCTGCGCCTGACGCCGTTCTCCGCCACGATGCTGGTGCGCGGGGCGAACCACCTCCGACGCGGCGCGATGGCGGAGCGGCTGCGGATGGCGTCGCGCGCCTTCTTCGGCCGGGTGCGGGAGACGGCCGAGCGCCGCCTGCGGAAGCCGAACTGGATCGACGCCGGCGACCTCCTCAAGACGCTGGGCGAATACCAGACAATGCTCAAGGATGCGCGGGCGCAGACGGAGGACGAGGAGGAGGTCGACAAGATCGGCAAGTTCACCGGCGCCGCCGGGCACTATATCGAGACCCTCATGAAGTTCATCCAGCTGGATGATCCCAACTGCGTCTACTGGGCGGAGAAGGACGACCGCGCCGCGCGGCTCTTCGCCCGCGTGATCGACGTCAGCGCCGTGCTGCGCGAGCAGCTGTTCAAGTCGACGTCGACGGTGATCCTGACCTCGGCGACGCTGACGGCGAACGGCGAATTCGGCTTCCTCAAGCGGGAGACCGGGGCGGACGACGCGCGGGAGCTGCAGGTGCCGTCGCCCTTCGACCACCAGGAGCAGGAGATCCTCATCGTCCCGAAGATGAAGAGCCAGCCCAACGACCCGACGTTCACGTCGGAGATCTCGGGGCACATCAACCGGATCATCAAGTCGCTCGGCGGCCGGACGCTCTGCCTCTTCACCTCCTACAAGAACCTCGACTTCTGCGCGCAGGCGGCCGAATCGACCGGGATCAAGATCCTCCGCCAGGGAGACCAGCCGCGCTCGAAGCTGCTGAAGGAGTTCCGGCGCGACGAGGGGACGGCGCTCTTCGCGACGTCGAGCTTCTGGCAGGGGGTCGACATCCCCGGCGAGGCGCTCTCGTGCCTGGTCATCGACAAGATCCCGTTCCTGAGCCCGGGCGATCCGCTGCTCGAGGCGCTGCAGGAACGGGATCCGCAGAGCTTCTCGAACTACTCCCTCCCGAAGGCCATCCTCGACCTGCGGCAGGGCTTCGGACGCCTGATCCGCCGTCGCAGCGACCGCGGCGTCGTCGTCATCTTCGACACCCGTCTCTTCACGAAGAGCTACGGGGCGGAGGTGCTGCAGAGCCTGCCGGGCTGCCGGGTGACCCGGGACCTGGACGAGCTCGAAAAATTCTTCAAATCGTCGGGGTCGCCGGTAGAATAGCGGCCATGAAAATCCTCCAGGAGCTGCCCCTCGTCCCGCGCGCCCGGCAGCTGCGCCATACCTACGTCCAAGGCGCCGATGAGAAGCACTATAAGGTGCTGACGTTTGCGCTCTACGGCTTCAAGCCGCCCGCCGAGTTCGCCACGCACGAGACGAACGTCGAGGAAGTCAACGAGCGCGGAGGCCGCACGGTCCTCATCCAGCCCCTCATCAAGCGCTTCTTCCGCGAGGACGAGGCGATCGCCTTCCACCAGGAGCTGATCGAGAAGTTCGACGAAACCCTCCGCCTCAAGGCTCCCGAGAAGAAGGAAGAGAAGCCGGCCAAGGCCAGCCACTGAGCATTCCGCCTGCGAGGATGTCATGAAGCAGGGCCTGATCCTTCTCCTGGTCGCGGTCCTGGCTGTACTTGTTTGGCTTTTACGCCCCTATCCGGCAAAAGTGCTGAATCCGACGACCGTCGCCATATCGGCAGTCGGATTGCAAACACCTGCAATCCCTGCATCGGAGGTCGAGGGACAATCGTCAACCCCGTTGTCGTCTCAGTTGATCCCAAAGGTATCCGATTCTGTCGGCGCTCAGCCGCCCCCCCCTCCGTCAGCGGCGAAAGACACGGTGCCGATGCATGGGCGTCTGTCAGATCCCAAAGGGGGCCCCATACCCTTCGGAAAAGTCGAAGGCTTTGCTTGGGATATTGCGGCCAAAAAACTCACGCGGCTGATGGTAGAGACGGATGATCTTGGGAACTTCATCATCGAGTGTCCGCGGGCGACATTTGTGACCTTTACGGCTCATCTTCCGGGGTTCAGGCGGGCCTTCAACAATGGCCAGGCCTCCGAATCCAGAGACGTTGTCCTATCGCTCCGTGAATCCATCGATTTCGAGGCTGCCTTGACTCGGTCGGATGGTTCCGCTGTCCCAAATGCGAGACTAAAGTTTCATCCCTTTGGGATACATGCCTCGGATCTGAATGGACGGCCCATTGATCTCAATCTTCTCAATGGAACGATTCCCGTGATACCCGAATGGGACGCCGTGTGTCGCTCTTCCATGTTCATGACTGATTGCACAGTCCGCACCGATGACAAGGGAAGATTCCGAGCGGATTCAGTGATGTCGAGTACGACCTATCTGCTCGAAGTGGAGTCGGATGGACTGCCGGCGGGCGTGGTGGAAGTTTATACCCGGACACAGAAGAACGGCAATATCATCCGGCTACCCTTCTAGGATTCCTGCCGCTGCTGTTGCTGCTTCTGCTGCTCCGCGGCGGCCTGCGTCCCGGGGAGCGGCACCGGACGCATCTGCGTGTCCATCCCGATCAGCTCCCCTTCGGGGCCCATCTTCGAGAAGACCCGCTCCATCCATTCGCGCGGCAGGTCGTTGACCGAGTGACGCAGACGCTCCTGCCACCAGTGCGAGATGTCCTGCATGTCGTCCTTTTCGAAGCGGTGCTCGATCATCTTGTAGGAGTTCTTGGAGCACAGGGTGACGTCGATCGGGAAGTCCACGTCGGCGGCGCTGATGCGGGTCGAGTCGAAGGCCAGGAAGCCGACCTTGAGCGCGAAGCGCATGGAATCCTGCGGCTTGAGCGTGCGGTCGAGCACGGGCTTGCCGTAGCCGGAGGCGCCGATGATGGCGTAGGCGGTTCCCTCCCCCACTTCGACCCAGTTGCCTTGCGGATAGACGAGATAGAGCTTGTGCTCCTGATCGTTCTCCATCTGGCCGCCGATCAGGGCGTGAATGTTGAATTGCAGCCCGCTTCGTTCGAGCGCCGGCCGGTCCTCCTCCGCCACTTTCCTCACCTGACTGGCGAAGAGGTTCACGACCTTGAACAGGCGGTCGAGGGACGGATCGGGCCTCGACCAGAGGTCGTCGAAGTACGTGACGACCTTGTCGCGCACGGACCGGAGGCCCGAGCTCATGATGAAGACGGCGCGCTTCTCGTGGTGGAAGGTCGAGACCTTCCGGGCGACGATGATCTCGTTGCCGGAGGTGATGCGCGTGTCGGCGATGCCGACCAGTCCGTCGCGCACCCGGATGCCCAGGCAGAAGGTCATGCGGAGGTCCTCAGGCGGAGTAGAGGGGGGCCGCGATGAAGAAGGCGTTCGTGATGGCGTCGCCGGCCAGGTTCAGCTTGAGCTGGATCGCGTCGATGGTCTCGTGCAGGCCCTGCTCGAGGATCTCCTCCGCGCGCGCGAAGGCGAGCTCGGAGCGGAGCTGCCCCAGGCGCTGCTCCGCGGGGATCCGGAACGTCCCGATCGCCGTCCCCGTGATCTCGTGCAGGGCCTCCTCCGCGCCCACGAGGCAGAAGTGCACCGAGCGGGGGAATTCGCGGTCCAGCAGCAGGAACTCGACGATCCGTTCCTTGATGAGGCGGCCGTGGCGCTTGCGGTAGAGCTCCAGGGCGCTCGCGGACTGGAGCACGGCCGACCACTCGATGTCGTCCAGCGCCCCGCTCGAGGTTTTTCCGTTCGACAGGAAGTGCTTGAGGTCCAGGATGCGCGCGATCTTGTCGCTGCGCTCCAGCATCCGCCCCAGGCGGCAGAAGTTCCAGCTCTCGCCGTGCGACATCGTGTCGTCCGTGAGCCCTTCGAAGGTCCGCCCGGCGAGCTTCACCTCGCTGAAGAACTGGTAGGACGAATGCCGGGCGCGGCCGCGCGCACCTTCGTCCGACACCTGCAGATAGGTCGCGTTCAGGTGCTCCCACATGTCCGAGGAGATCACGTCCCGCACCGCGCGCGCGTTCTCGCGGGCCCCGCGCAGGCAGGAGTAGATCGAGTTGGCGTTGTCCACGTCGAAGGCGAGGAACTCGATCACCGTCTCGCGCGTGGTCGTGTCGAAGCGCTCGAGGAAGCGGTAGAGGTCGCCCGTCGTACCCACCAGCGGCTTCCACTGCTCCTGCGTGCCGGGGGGCAGGTCCAGCGCGAGGTTGAGGTTGACGTCGATGAAGCGCGCGATGCTTTCCGCGCGCTCCATATAGCGCCCGATCCAGTAGATCGCATCCGCCGAGCGGCTCAACATCCTACTGCGCCCCCATCGTGATCGGGGTCCGGACGTCCAGGCCGTCCACGGCCTGCGGGGGCGGCGCGGGGAGCACCCACGTGTCCTTGCTGCCGCCGCCCTGGGAGGAGTTCACGACCAGCGACCCCTTCTTGAGCGCCACGCGGGTCAGCCCGCCCGGCTGCACGTAGATCTCGCGGCCGTAGAGGATATAAGGGCGCAGGTCGACGTGACGCCCCTCGAGCTTGCCGTCGACCAGCGTCGGCACCCGCGAGAGCCCGAGCGTGGGCTGCGCGATGTAGTTCCGCGGCGCCGCCTTGATCTTGTCCGCGAATTCCCCCTGCTGCTCCTTCGTCGAGTGCGGCCCGATCAGCATCCCGTAGCCGCCCGACTCGTTCGCGGCCTTGACCACGAGCTCGTCGAGGTGGCCCAGGATGTAGTCGAGGTCCTTCTTCTCCCAGCAGAGATACGTCGGGACGTTGGGCAGGATCGGCTCCTCGCCCAGGTAGTACTTGATCATCTTCGGGACGTAGGCGTAGACGACCTTGTCGTCCGCCACGCCGGTCCCGGGCGCGTTGACGAGGGTGACCTTCCCCTCCATATAGGCCTTCATCAGGCCGGGCACGCCCAGCATCGAGTCGGGTCGGAAGACCCGCGGGTCGAGGAAGTCGTCGTCGATGCGGCGGTAGATGACGTCGACGCGTTCCAGCCCGCGGGTGGTCCTCATGAAGACGCGGCCGCCGTCGACGTGCAGATCGCGGCCCTCGACGAGCTCCACGCCCATCTGGCGCGCGAGGAACGAGTGCTCGAAGTACGCGGAGTTGAAGACGCCGGGCGTCAGCACGGCGACGCGCGGATTGCGGGCCGACATGGGCGCCACGAACTGGAGCGTGTCCAGGAGGCGGCTCGGGTAGTCGTCGACCGGCAGCACCCGAGAGGCCTGGAAGACCTGCGGAAAGGTCCGCTTCATGACCTGGCGGTTTTCAAGCACGTAGGAGACGCCCGACGGACAGCGGAGGTTGTCTTCGAGGACGTACATCTTGCCGTCGCGGTCGCGGACCAAGTCGGTGCCCGTGATATGGGCCCAGATGCCGGCGGGGGGCCGCAGGCCGATGCACTCCGGCCGGAACGATTTCGCGGTGCGGATGACCTCCTCGGGGATGATGCCGTCGCGGACGATCCGCTGCGTGTGGTAGATGTCGTTCAGGAACAGGTTGAGCGTCTGGATGCGCTGGCGGAGACCGCGGTCGATGCGCTCCCACTCGTCCATGATGACCAGCCGCGGGAGGAGGTCGAAGGGCCAGACCTTCTCGGCGCCGTCGCGGTGTCCGTAGACGGCGAAGGTGATGCCCATGACCAGGAAGGCGCGCTCGGCGGCGAGCTGGCGGCGCTGAAGTTCACCGGCGGGGAGGGATTCGAGCATGCGGACGAGAAGGCTGGCCTCGGGCCGGGGTTTGCCCGGCGCGGCCATCCACTCGTCGTAGAAAGTCTCGCAGTCGTAATCCTGGAACCTCATCCGGGGGGATTATACAGCAAGGCCCGTGCCAGCCTCTCGAATCGCCGAATAGCCCGGCGGTTCGGGTGAAATCGCCATTCCAACACACCGCCGGGTAGCTTGCTTTGGACGGACCCACCCAAGGGTACCCTTCCCGGCGGCCGCTTTTCCCGGGAGGCCAGCAGCCCGATCCCGAGCAGGAGTATGCCCGCGGGAACCAGCGCCGAGAGCAGCAGCACCGGGATCGCCATCCATAGGAATCCGTCGTTCATGGTTCCTCCCCAGTTAGGCCGGGAGCACCGCCGCGACCAGCTGACCCGGGAAGAATCCGGCGTCACGAGGCGTGCCCTGGGCCACGAATCCCAGCGGCGGACGTCCCTCCGGCTCGCCGCTCACGTACGACATCCGCGCGCCCGGCCGGGCCATGCGGCACAGTTCCGTCTCCAATCCCGTCAGGTTCAGCCGCCCGAGCAGGAACGCGTCGACGGAGTCCGCCGGCTGCGCATGCAGATATTCGTTCGGGGGCTCGCTGACGATCAGCAGCCGGTTCGCGAGCTCCTTGGCCGTCACGAACTCCGACTCCGACAATTCCGGCGGCGGCGCGAGCAGCCGGCCATCGAACAGGAGCCGCTCGAGCCGCTCGGGGCCCACGTCGAACCAGCGCTTCCACAGCATCCCGCCGAAATGCCTCCAGAGGTAGGTCTGCCATTCGCGCGCATACATGTCCCGCCGCTCGGCCTCGGTGGTCAGCGCCTGGAAGCGCTCGACCTTCTTCGTCCCGTGCACCAGCCGGACGAACTGGCGGAACGACGACAGGTGCCGCTCGAACTCCCCCTGCTGGGCGACGCCGCGGTCGATCACGCCCAGGTGCGTCAGCCAGAACTCGTCGGCCTCCTTCGGCAGCAGCCAGCGGAGGCGCTGGAAAAGCGCCCGGCGCCGGCGCGACGGACGATAGCCCAGGAGCTCAAGATAGTCGTGGTGCGCCATCGACTTCACCGCGGCCACCTTCAGCGCCAGCAGGTGCAGCTGCGCGGGATTCCGGTCGACGACGGCGATCCGCTTGGGCCGGGTCGACAGAAGCCTCAGGACGCGGTCGCCTCCTTCGGCGGCGGCAAGAACGACCTCGCCCTCGCGCGCGTCCAGGTCTTCAACGACCCAGTCGCTTCCCTGACGGAGCTCGGTGCTCATGCTCTGCGGTATAGAGCCTCGAGGGCCCGCAACGCGCGCCGAACCTGGAAGCGCCGCAGGGCGAACCAGCCGTAACGCAGGCGGTTGCGGGTCCCGCTTCTCATGCTCGTTCCTCCAACCCATGGAGCCTGAAGTGGCAATCGCCGTGCCACCCTCTTTCTTCTCCGAATTTCGCCTTCCTGTGCATCGGGGTGCTCGCTTCCTCGCATGCCTGATGCCTAATGCCCTATGCTTTAGGCTTTTCCCGTGCTAAACTTCCGTACGCGAGATGGCGAGTCCAGGTCGAAATCTCATCTGTCGTTGCTACGTCGTCGACGAAGACACCATCCGCAAGGCGATCGCCGAGCACCAGCTCAAGCAGGTGGAAGAGGTGACGGCGGTCACCCGGGCGGGAGGCGGATGCAGCTCCTGCTGGGACGACATCCAGGCCATTCTCAGCGGAGTGTGGGGGAAACCGCTGGCCCGGGACGTGCCGGATGTCTCGGGGCTCTCCAGCGCCCAGAAGCGGGCGCTGATCGTGAAGGTGCTCGACGCGGACGTCCAGCCGCTCCTCGACCTGAATCGCATGCAGATGCAGCTGGTCGACGTGGCCGGAGACCGCGCCCTGGCGAGATTCACGGGGAGCGGCGTGGGCACGACGGCCCCGTCATTCCTGGCGTTGAAGCGCTATATAGTCCAGAGGATGTCCGAAGCGTGCGGCCAGAAGATGAACCTCGTGGAACTCAACGTGCTGGAGGCGCTCGCCCCGTAACGCAGGAATGAAACGCACCGCGATCATCTCCGACGTCCACTCCAACATCGAGGCCCTCGAAGCCGTCCTCGACGACGTCCACGAGCACGAGTGCGAGGAGATCCTCTGCCTGGGCGACCTGCTGGGCTACGGCCCCAGCCCGCGCCAGGTGCTCAAGATCGCGATGGATCTCTTCGAGTTCACCCTCATGGGAAACCACGAGGAGGGCATCCTCTACCAGCCGGTCGGCTTCAACTGGAAGGCCGAGGCCTCCGCCTGGTGGACCAAGGACCAGCTCAAGTCCCCCTATTATCCCCAGCACGAGAACCGCAAGTTCTGGACCTACATCGAGCAGATGCCCCGCTTCGCCACGCACGGCGACGTCCTCTACGTGCATGCGTCGCCGATCGACCCCACGCGCGAATACGTCATGCCCGAGGCCTGCTACAACCCGGAGTTCATGGCGACGATGTTCAAGAAGATCAAGCGCGTGGCCTTCGGCGGCCACACGCATCTCCCCGGAATCTTCTTCGAGAACCGGCCCTTCCTGCAGCAGAACCGCATCGAGGGTCCCTACCCCGTGGTGAAGGGGAAGTTCTTCGTCAACGTCGGCTCCGTCGGCCAGCCGCGCGACGGCGACACGCGCGCCTGCTACGTCATCTTCGACGGCAAGACCGTCCTCTTCCGCCGGGTGGAGTACAATTACCGGAAGACCGCGCGGAAGATCCGGCGCATCAAGCGCCTCCCCAACGCCCTGGGCATGCGCCTGGCGCTGGGGCTCTGAGCGACCCCGCCGGCCGAAAGGGAGCATGGACGTCAAGAGCGTCATGGACGCGCGCCGCTTCACCCCCGAAAAGCTCGCCAAAGTCTCGTTGTTCGAGAGCGAGCGGATGTTCTGCGACGTGTACGGCGTGTCGCCCGGCCAGGAGCAGAAGCCGCACTCGCACGACGGCAGCGACAAGGTCTACTACGTCGTCGAGGGCTGCGGCCACTTCAAGATCGACGGCGAGCTGCGCTCCGTCGGCGAGAAAAACGTGGTCTATGTCCCTTCCGGCATCGAGCACTCGGTGCGGAACGAGGGGACGACCAACCTGACGCTGCTGGTGTGGATGGCTCCGCATCCCAACTACGTGAGCCGGAAACTATAACCACAGAGACACCGGAGACCCCTGGAAGAGGCCTCACCAATGAATCGGGCTTGTCCGTATCAGCGTAATATGGGTGAATCGACCGGTTAACCCATGGGACCGTTGGAGCGGAACGACATGACGCGCATCCTGATCCTGATCTTCGTCCTCAGCCCGGCCCTCCTCGTCGACGCGCAGGAGAAGAAACCCGAGCCCCGGAAGAAGCCGGATGCCAAACTCTGGATGGCCAAGCGCGGCGAACTGCTCTGGGAGGAGAAGTTCGAGGACGGAAAGTGGTCCAAGGAGTGGAACAAGTACAAGGGCAACTTCGTCGTCGAGGGCGACGCGGTCAAGTCGAACGAACTCGCCGCCGACGGCCATCATCCCGCCATGTCGCGCAAACTCGGCGGGGACAACAACGTCATCATCCAGTTCTCGTTCAAGTCGGACGGCTCCCCGTGGATGGGCTTCGCGCTCGACGACAAGGAGCACGTCGCGCGGCTCATCATCAACCCCGACCAGTTCAAGATCGTGAAGATGTCGGGGACGGGCCCGACGACGAAGGGCAGCGACGTCGACTCGAAGCGGGTGAAGCTGAACGACGGCAACTGGCACACGGTCGTCTGGGAGATCGTGGGCAAGGAGATGGTCGCGACGATCGACGACAAGGACATGGTCATCGGCAAGGCGGACGACATGACGCCGACGCGGTCGCGCTGCGAACTGATCAACGGCGGCCAGTTCGCGTGGTGGAAGGACGTCAAGGTGTGGAAGGCCGAAGAGGACGACAAGTGGCCCAGTCGGCGCCCGCAGCTGCTGGCCCTGCTCAAAAAGAAAGCCTACTAAGGCACGCGTAACAATATCGCCCACTCCCGATCAGCATCCCGGATGAGCATCTGGTTCCGCGCCGTGTTGTTCACGGCCGTCGCCCTGGCGCTCCCCGCCTGCAGCAACGATCCGACGGTCGGAGAAATCCCGCCCGATTTCGCGCTGATCTCGCCGCCCAGCGGGTCCTTTGGCCAGACCGGAACGCCGACCCTCAGCTGGTCGATGTCGTCCGGGACCCCGGCGTACCAGGTGCAGATTGCCACGGACATCGGCTTCACCACGATCGTGGTGGATCAGACCGGGATCGCGACCACGTCGTTCACTCCCGGCGCGGCCCTGACGCCGGGAACCGTCTACTTCTGGCGGGTGATCGCGCAGCGCGCCACGGGCGACATCGCCGCCTTGAACGGGCCGTTCAGCTTCGAAACGGTGGCCCCCACGCCGGGCCCCTTCACCCTGACTTCGCCGACCAACGCGACCACCGGCGTTTCGCTGACGCCGATGTTCGCGTGGACCGCCTCGTTGGGCACGGCGACGTACCGGCTCCAGGTGGCGACCGACGCGGGCTTCACCGCGATCGTGGTCGAACAGGCCGGGCTGATGACGACTTCGACGACGTCGGGCATCACCCTGAATGCGTCCGCCGCCTACTTCTGGCGCGTCATCGCCGAGAGCACCAGCACCGTCACGGCCACGAACGCGCCCTTCGTGTTCACGACCCAGGGCATGCCTCCAGGGGCGTTCACGATGGTGTCGCCCTCGAACGGCGCGACAGGGGTGTCGACGCTGCCGACCCTGACGTGGAATGCCTCGAGCGGCGCGATCAGCTATCGCGTGGAGCTCTCGAGAAATGTCGGATTCACCATCATCGTGGTCGATCAATCGGGGATCACCACGACGTCGTTCACCGTGACGACTACGCTGCTGCCGACGACGATCTACTTCTGGCGGATCACGGCCGTGAACGCCGGGGGCAATACGATGGCGGTATCCTCCCCCTTCTCGTTCACCACCCAGTAGCCGGCGCCCGGCTACCCCACTTCGCGTTCGGTGGCTTCCTGGCCGATGCCCAGGACCTGGAGCGTGGCAAAGGTGAGAGGGGCCATCGGGCGCAGCAGGCGGCGCCGCAGGGGCGCCAGATCCTCGTAGTGCTCGATCTTGCGGCGGGTCGGGAAGAAGCCGTAGTTGAGCCGGGCGTCTTCGAGGTTCTTCAGCAGCGAGTCCAGTTCCGTGCCGGTTCCCCACTTGAGGCCGCGGAACACGTCGTGCGGCTTCTTCATCCCCAGCAGATAAATGCCGCCCCGGTCCGTCGGGCCCACGACCACGTCGCGGCGCTCCAGCATCTCGAACGCCGACTTCCAGAGACGCGGATGCAGGTCCGGCATCGAGCTGCCGACGATCACCGCGCGCGGATGCGTCGCCAGCAGCTCCTGGAAGCAGCCGTGCAGGCGGCGGGCTTCCGTCGAGCCCCGCTGCGCGCGGATGTGGACGCCCTTATAGCGGTCGCGGTAGGCATAGACGTTGTCGAGCGCGTAGAGGAAGCCGTCGTAGGCGGAGAGGGGCATGCCGGCGACGAGGTCGCCGACGAAGGCATCGTAGAGTTGCGCGGCGGCTTCCGCGCCGAGGCGGCGGACGAGATGGGGGAGCACCTGGCCGGGCTCCGGCCAGCGAACGAAGACCGCTACTGCCCCCTCCCGATCCTGCATAGGATATGTTGCACTATACCGGCGCGCGCGATCACTTCAAGAACTTTCAGCCGCCGATCGCGTACATCGCCCGCGCCGGCTTTACAAAGTCCGCCCGGTTGATGCCGTGTCCCGCTTCCTTCGACGCCACCGCGCGCTGGAACAGGCCGGCCATCTCGGCGTCGTCCGCGCCCGAGCGCATCGGCCCCTTCAGATCGGTCTCGACCGTCGAGAACAGGCAGGTCCTCAGCTTTCCGTCCGGCGTCACCCGGACCCGGTCGCAGGAGCCGCAGAACGGCTCCGTGACGCTGGCGATCACCCCGATGTCGCCCTTCCCGTCCTTGAACCGGTGGACCCGCGCGGGATCGCTCAGCGGCCCGTCCGCGTTCAGGTCGAGCGGCCATTTCTCGTGGATCCGTTCGAGGATCTCCCGTGCCGGAACGACCTGGTTGCGCGTCCACGCATTGTCCCCGTCGAGCGGCATGAACTCGATGAAGCGGATCTGCCAGGGCCGCGTCCGCGCCATCGCGGCGAAGTCGACGACCTCGTCGTCGTTCACCCCGCGGAGCACCACCATATTGATCTTGAGCGGGCTGAAGCCGGCGCGCTCCGCCTCCTCGATGCCCTCCCAGGTCTGGCGGAAGCCGTCCCGCCGCGCGAGGTGGACGAACTTCTCGCCGTTCAGCGTGTCGAGGCTGACGTTGAGGCGCTGCAGCCCGGCGTCGCGGAGAGGCCGGGCGAGCTTCTTGAGGAGGATGCCGTTGGTCGTCATGGCGAGATCCGCCACGCCCGGCACCGCGGCCACCCGGCGGATCAGTTCGGGCAGATCCTTCCGCGCGGTCGGCTCGCCGCCGGTGATGCGGAAATCGCGGATGCCCAGCGAGACGGCGACGCGGACCAGCCGCTCAATCTCCTCGAAGGTCAGGATTTCCGGCTGTGGAAACCACTCCGGCTCCGCGGGCATGCAGTAGACGCAGCGCAGGTTGCAGCGGTCGGTGACCGAGACCCGGAGGTTTCGCAGCGGGCGGTTGCGCGTGTCGACGAGCGCCGTTGCCATGTTGCTCAGGCGGTCCCCGCCAGCGCCGGCTCGGCGGATCCTTGGCTCTGGGCGCGCTCCCACTCGCGCACGAGGCCCGCCTTCTTCACGCCGACCTCGAAATGATCCCAGGGCATCCGCTCGCCGACCGGCCGCTCGCGCGTCGTGTAGAAGTCCGCGTCGCCGTCCCACTCGCGCAGCGCGCGCCGCCAGTCGCCCTCCAGGCGCGCCGCCAGCTCGAGGAAGTCGCCCACGCGGCGGTCGCCGCGCGCGAGCAGCGCCTGCAGCGCCGCCTCGCGCGGGTTCTCGTGCAGCACCCGGACGTTCGAGAAGGTGCGCACGCCCCGCTTGATCGTCTCCAGCTTGG
>Ga0137409_10003205_pt1 | contig 17357 bp, 17 predicted proteins | sample CZODoug1_16funga_FD_122059 | JGI IMG/M metagenome (GOLD analysis project Ga0137409, IMG submission 122059) | Vadose zone soil fungal communities from Angelo Coast Range Reserve, California, USA - CZODoug1_16fungal (Hybrid Assembly) | ecosystem: Environmental > Terrestrial > Soil > Vadose zone... | reverse complement strand
CGATGACGGCGGCACGATGCTCTTGATGCGCATCGTCGTCACGAGGTTGCCGTAGATCTCGTTGTTGTGGACGACGTTGAGCATCAGGAGCGCCATCCGCGTGTTGCGCGTGACGCGGCCGTTCTCCTGCTGGATCTCGACGACCTGCGCGCCGTTCTCGTCGTTCAGCGAGGTGTAGGCGGGATCGCAATACGCAAACGAGTCGGTGAGCGCCTTCTGGAATTCCGCTTTCGTCTTGAGTGTCTTCTCGAGGTCGACGCCGGCGTTCGGGTTCTTCTCGCCCTTGGCCTGCGCGCACCACAGGAAGTTGTAGTTCGCGACGTGCGCCAGGTGCTGGCCGAACGTCCGCACCTCCTGCTGCGCCCCCGGGCGAAGGCCGTAGAGATCCTCCGGGACCTTCTCCGCCGAGCGGACGATGTTGTTCTTGTTGCCGTTGTACATGTTGCGCAGGAACGCCGAGGTGGTCGGGGGCGCCTGCGGTGGCTGGCCCTGCTGCGCGAACGCAGGGGTGGCCAGCGACGCTCCGAGGAGCGCGAGCACGAACAGTCTCTTCTTCATGCGCGAAATTTTACCGCACGATCTCGCGAATCGTTCCGTCCTGCTTGTTGAGCAGGAAGACGCGATTCTCCGGCCCAGTACCGAAGCGCAGGTCGGCGCGGTCGGCGGCCGTTCGCTTCTGTGCGGCGTTTTTCTCCCGGATCAGCGTGAGCAGCGTCTTTCCCGACCCGCCGCTGTTGAACAGCACGCGGCGAATCGCATCCTGCCCGCCGCCGGGCAGCCGATCGGCGTCGACGTAGAACACCTCGCCGCTCGGGTTGTCGCCGAAGAGCAGCTTGTTCGAGAGCTGCGGGACGGCGGTGCCGCGGTAGACGACGAGACCGGTCACGGCGACGTTGTTCTGGAAAAGCGCGTCGTGATGATCGAATTCGACGATCGGGTACGTCACCTTCGGATCCGCGCGCCGCTGGTTCAGGTCGATGTGGGTGCGATCGATGAAGCGGAAGCTCGCTTCCCAGTCGTGCCACCCGAGGTTCGCGCCGGCGGTGGCGACGCTGATCTCCTCGACGATGTTCTGGCCGATCTCCGCGATGAACAGCCGGCCGGTGTTCGGATCCCACCCGAACCGCTGCGGGTTCCTGAGGCCGTAGGCGTAGATCTCGCCGAGCGTCTCCGCCTTGTTGTCGTTCACGAACGGATTGCCCGCGGGAATGCCGTACTTGCCGTTCGCGCTGTTGGTCCCGAGCGGATCGATGCGCAGCATCTTGCCGTACGGCGTGCCGAGGCTCTGCGCCATGTTGAAGGGATCGCCGCCGCTGCCGCCATCGGCAAGCGTGAAGTACAGGAGGCCGTAATCCGCGGCGGTGGGCATCGCGAACGGATTGAACGACGCCAGCCCGGCGTTGTGGTTCGCAAACGGCTGGCGGAAGCGCACCATCTCGCGCGGCGGACCGCCGTCGTAGGCCGCCGCCGCCGGGTTCTTCGCCGTCCACTCGAACAGCACCGTGTCGTGCGTGTTCATGCCGCCGGCGGGCACGTAGTCGGGCTTCGGCTGCATGTTGCTCGAGTCGGTGTAGGTGTAGAACTTCCCGTAGCCGCGCGTACCGGCCTGGCCGAACTGCGGGTGGAACGCGAAGCTCTGGAAACCGCGCTCGCGTCCCTGTGACTGCACGTTCACGCCCCAGGCCGGCGCGTTGATGTCGACGTACTTGACGACGGTCTTCCCGTCGTAGCTCACGCTGTAGAGCGGACCGCGCATGTCGTTGACGAACAGCCGGCGCGTGCCCGGCTCGTTGACGAGCAGCATCATCCGCGCGGCCTCGGCGCCGGCATCGGGCACGGCCGCGAACTCCGCGAGGGTCACCCGGACGAGGTCGTCCTTGATGTTGATCGGCTGCGGGAACGGATCGATGTCCTGGGCGAAGAGCTCACGAACCTGGAAGGTCCGCGGCGCCGCGAGGACGCCCAACACCATCAGCACGGCGGCTATCAGCAGCCGCACACCTGCAGTCTTCATGGGCCGCAGCCTAAATGGCCCTCCGCCCGGGAGTCAACTATCTCGCGCTGAGCCGCACGAGAGGACCGGTCGCTGTCCAGGCCTTGCCGTTCGCGTCGGTGCCGCTGAACGTCGTCTGCGCCGTGTGCGCGGCCGCCGACACGCTGCACCACCTGGTTCGAACCGACGTCGATGCGTTCGCGGCAAGGCGCAGGTTCGGATTTGTCGCTGAGCCGGCTGCACCATCGAACGTATCGACGCGCCTGGTCACCGTGACGGAAACGCCGCCCGTTTCCCTCAGCACCTGGTCGTAGAACCACGTGTTCGGGCGCGTCGCGCAGCTGGCGAGGTCGGTGATCGCCTGTCCGCTGAACGGCACCGGGTTGGGAGACACGGTGACCTGCACCATCCCGCTTCCAGTCCCGGGAGCCGGTGGAGCCGGCGTCGGTGTCGGCGTGGGCGTCGGAGAGGGCCTTGGCGTGGGACTTGGGGTCGGACTCGGCGCGGGTGCCGTCCCGGGGTTGTTGGATCGGGACGGCACGCCACCGGCCACGGGCGTCGGGGTCGTCGGCGAGGTCGGCTCCACGGAGCCGCAGCCGGTGGCCGCGAGCGCGAGGACAACGATGACGAAGAACGGCGCGCGCATGATGCTCCCTCCTGGTTCCTGTCGCGAGGGGTCGACTACGCAAGACGCGCACCCGCCGTGTGGTTCAGGCGGCGAAGTTGCAGCGGTGCCGTCGCTGCAGCCCTTTTCGCCGCCAGCGCTGCAACAACAGCAGACGCACAGTGAAAAAAATTCTCTTTGCTCTCCTGGAGGAACGACATGTGGATGGTTGTGTTAGCTCTCCTCGCATGCGTCGCGTCCACGGCGTCCGCGCAGACGCAGGTGCCGACGCAGGTGCCCCCTGTTCCCGCCGATGACAATCGCGGGAACATCAACCTGTCGGCCAGCTTCGACTTCGCCAACGCCTACATGTTCCGCGGCCTGCGCCAGGACGACACCCGGGTCATCATGTGGCCGTCCACCGACGCCGGCATCCGGCTGCACTCGGACCGGAACGGCGCGGCCGATGCCGCGCTGCATATCGGCAGCTGGAACAGCCTGAATACCGGCGTGACCGGTACGCAGGGCCCGACGGGCCGCCTCTGGTATGAGAGCGATTTCTACGCGACGCTCGCCCTGACGCTCGTGCCCGGCCTCGACCTCGGGACGACCTTCACGGCCTATACGAGCCCGAACAGCTCCTTCAGCACGGTGAAAGAGCTGTCGTTCAAGGTGGCCACGAGCGACTCCGACGTAACCGGGGGCATCGTCCTGCACCCGTACGCGCTGGTCGCCTTCGAGCTCGATACGGCGCCCGGGCTCGGACAGGCGGATGGCGGCCCGAACGCCGGCACCTACCTCGAGATTGGCGGCGCCCCGGGCTGGGCGGACGCACCGTTGGCGGTCACCTTTCCGATCAAGATCGGCTTGAGCCTGAACAACTACTACGAGCTCGCGGGCGTCGACCACACGTTCGGGTTCCTGAGCCTCGGCGCGATGGCGAGCGTGCCGCTCGGCCGCAGCAGCAACTACGGCACGTGGAACATCCATGGCGGGTTCGAGTTCCTGTCGCTCGGCGACACGCCGGAGGCCTTCAACGCCGGAGAGCAGCAGAAACTGGTCGGGTCGATTGGAATCGGGTTCTCGTACTGACCGATGTGCTATCGTGCTGGGGTTCTGGAGGTCAGCATGAAACGCATCGTTTTGATAGCTCTCGGAGTTCTCGCCGCTTCGACCGGCGCGTTCGCGCAGACGCCGGACATCGACACGCCGCTGCTCGCGCTGCCGCAGAACCTGCGCGCCGACGCGGGGGTCGTCAAGTGGAAGCCCGATCACACCTACGACGCGCTGAAGCCGTCGAAGAACGGCCTGGTCTGCTACGACCGTTCCGGTCTCCCGCTGCAGCAGCCGTTCTCGCTCGAGTGCACGGCGGAGGGCAACCTTCCGCGCGTGAAGCAGAACATGGAAGCCGAGGCGCTTGGCGACAAGATGAAGTCCGAAGCGAAGCTGGGTGAACAGGAGAAGGCCGGCACGCGCGTCAAGCCCGTTTACGGATCCGTCTGGTATCACCTGATGGGCATGAGCAAGGAGATGGCGCGCACGCACATGACGATCGCGGTGCCCGGCGCCACGCAGGCGTCGATGGGCCTGCCCGAGAACGGCAGGAGCGGAGGGGTGTGGATCATGAACGCGGGGACGACGACCGCGCATCTCATGACGCCGGGAGAGTGATCAGTGGGCAGCCGGCAGTGCGCAGTGGGCGGTAGGTGGCAGGCCTGCAGGTGGCAGGTGAGATTCGCCGTCGCTGCCCTTGCGTTGATCTCGCTCTCGGCGGCGCAGGCGCCGAAGACGCAGACCTTCGTGGGCACCATCACGGACAACATGTGCGCGAGGGCCAACCATTCGCAGATGCAGATGGGACCGACCGACGCGGACTGCGTCAAGGCGTGCGTCGCCGCGCATGGCGCGACCTACGTGCTCTACGACGGCACGAACGTCTACGAACTGAGCGATCAGAAGACGCCTGAGGCGTTCGCCGCCCAGCGCGTGCGGGTCGTCGGCACGCTGGACGCAAAGACGAAGAAGATCACGGTCACGTCGATCAGCGCCGCGAAGTAATTCCTCCGAGGACGCCCCGGAGGATTTGACGGCCAAGCTGGCTGCCGACGGTTCGGGCCGCCTGCTTGGCCATCGATTCCACCATCCCCTGCCGCCGCCCCGTGCCCCACAGCCAGTCGTGGAGCATGTCGCCCTGCTGCGCGCCCTTCTCGCCCGTCTCGTCCTTCGCATCCTTCGCCGCAGGTTTCTCCACGGACGCCGCGTCGCTGCGCCGGCGCGCGAGGATCTCGTACGCGGACTCGCGATTGACCGCGGTCGTGTACTTTCCGCCGATCGGGCTGCGCGCCACGATCGCCGCCCGTTCTTCGGGCGCGATCGACCCCATGCGGCAGCGCGGCGGCGCCATCAGCGCGCGCTCGACCGGCATCGGCACGCCGTTGGCCTGGAGCGTCGAGACGAGCGCCTCGCCGACCCCGAGCTGCGAGATCACCTGCGCGACGTCGATCTTCGGGTTCGGCACGAACGTCTCCGCCGCGGTCTTCACCGCCTTCTGGTCGCGCGGCGTGAACGCGCGCAGCGCGTGCTGGATGCGGTTGCCGAGCTGCCCGAGGATCTCTCCCGGCACGTCGTCAGGGAACTGCGAGCAGAAATAGACGCCCACGCCTTTCGACCTGATCAGCCGCACGACCTGCTCGATGCGATGCATCAACGCGGACGGCGCATCGTCGAACAGCAGGTGCGCTTCGTCGAAGATGAACGCGAGCTTCGGCTTGTCGAGATCGCCGACCTCGGGCAGCTGCTCGAAGAGCTCCGAGAGCAGCCAGAGCAGGAATGTCGAATAGAGGCGCGGCTCGAGGACCAGCCTGTCGGCGGCGAGGATGCTGACGACGCCGCGGCCGGTGAGATCGGTGCGAAGCAGGTCCGTCAGCTCGAGGGCCGGCTCGCCGAAGAACTGCTTGCCGTCGCCCTCGAGACGCAGCAGCGCGCGTTGAATGGCGGCGATCGACTGCGTGCTGACGAGGCCGTAGCGCTGCGACACCTCCGCGCGCTTGTCGGACACGAGCGTCAGCAGCGAGCGGAGATCGTCGAGGTCGAGCAGGAGCAACCCCTGCTCGTCCGCCAGCCTGAACGTGATGTCGAGGACGCCGGCCTGCACGTCGTTCAGCTCCAGGATCCGCGCGAAGAGCGCCGGGCCGATTTCGCTGACCGTTGTGCGGATCGGATGCCCGTCCTTCCCGTACAGATCCCAGAACACGACCGGCGAGGCCTCGGGCGCAAAGCCGGGGAGACCGATCTCGCGTGCGCGCTTCTCGACCTGCGGCGTCGGCGCGCCCGGCATCGCGAGGCCGGCGACGTCGCCTTTCACGTCGGCAATGAACACGGGAACGCCGATGCGCGAGAGCCCTTCGGCCATCACGAGCAGCGACACGGTCTTGCCCGTGCCTGTCGCCCCCGACGCGAGCCCGTGGCGGTTGGCGTACCTGGCGAGCAGGAAGATCTGGTGCTCGCCCTTGCCGAGAAGGATGTCAGTCACGAGCGCAGCCTACTTGAGCCTCGCCGTGGCCGCGTTCCGCTGGTACAGGAACGAGACGACGAGGAGAACGAGCCCGACCACCATGAAGCCGGCGATCCGGTAGACGCCGCCGAGCGTCTCCAGGTCGACGAGGAACACCTTGAGCAGCGCGATGCCGAAGAGCACGATGGCGAAGTAGCGGATCGGCGCGTACTTCCTCCGCATTCCGAGCACGACGAGGACGGCGGCATAGGTCACCCATGACGCCGAGAGCATCATCTCGCGGGCGACGTACGCGTCGGCGCTGTCGATCCTGACCTGCCAGAACGACACGATCTCCGTGGACATCACGACAACGGTCAGGACGCTCGCCGCGACCATCATGACGGCACGCTCCTGTCCCCCGCCCTTCCACGCGGCGAGATAGAACACCCCGATCAGGTACAGCCCGGTGAGCGCCCGGGCGTTCAGGAGCACCTCGTACGCGGTCGTCGTCTGCTGGATGTCCGGGAGCGCCCACCTGAACGTGGCCATCCCGAGCAGCAGCCAGGCGGACGCGCGCAGCCACCTGCTCTCCGACCGGAGCGCCGTCCAGAAGACGACGGCGCCTTCGGTCGCCCAGATCGCCACCGCCCACGGGCCGCCGAACTGCAGCCACACCGCCGCGGCGACGAGCGTGAACGCGACGCCAAGCCAGTGGAGCGCGCGGATGGGAGCGCTGGTTCGCAACAGCCACCAGACCGCGGCGTTGAGCCCGGCGAGCAGCACGGCGACGCCCGCAAGCTGCGCGACGGAGAGCGTATCGACGAGGACCTGATAGAGCGCCACGTACACGCCGACGCCGTTGGCGTGCAGCAGCGCGACTTCCCATTCGTCGAAGTCCTCGTCCTGCACGGCTGCGCGAAGTTGCGCGGCAAGGTGAACGGTGTAGACGCCCAGGATCGCAACCACCGTCGTCATCACCCATCCGCGCCAGTGGTGCGCCTGGATCCAGATGCCAAGCGGGAACGCCATCGCGATGAACGCCGTGGCCCGAACGATTGTCGAACCGCTGGAAACGCCGAGCATCACCCCGAACGAGGTAAACGCAATCAGGTAGACGAGGAACGCGAGGCCGTGCGGGGCGAGTGTGGAGACCGACCAGGCGTGATAGAGCAAGGGCGCGCATACCAGCGAGGCGACAAACGGCGAGTCCTCGGGCGCCGTGCTCCACGACCGGCGCAGGATGTCGACGAACATCGCGCAGTAGAGCGTGAGGAACAGTTCCGTCCGCACGTACTTCGCGTCGGTGTAGTACGTGGCCGCCCACGCCGCGACCGTGATCATCGTCAGCGCGAGGCTCGCGACATTCAGCCACCGCCACCGGCGCCGGTGCGCGAGGTACGTCGTCGCCGCGATGAGCAGCGCGACGTAGGAAAAGAGCGTGACCTGCTGGTCGGTCGTTCCGCCGACGAGGAACGGCGTCGCGAAGCCGCCGCAGACGGCCATCAGCGCAATCGCCTGGGAGTCGGTGCCGTCGGCCAGCGCCGCGGCGGCGACCGTCACCGCGACCAGCAGCGCGAAGGCGGCCTGCGGCCCAAAGAGCGCGTAGAGGTTCAGCCCCGCATAGAACGACAGGTACAGCGCCGCGATGCCGCCTCCGGCGAGCAGCAGGCCGTAGTTCCTGTAGCGCGCGGCGAGCCGCACGCCGCCCCACGTCATGCCGATGCCGGCGGCGACGCCGAGGCCGACGCGAATCGCGGGCGACAGCCACTCGCGTTCGAACGCATAGCGGAGGAAGAACGCGATCCCGAGGAGGAGGACGATCAGCCCGGCGTGCTGCAGCCAGCGGCCGCCGATACGCTCCTCGAGATCGAGATCGCGCGACGCGGCGGCCGCGTGTCCCGGCACCGGTCGAAAGCCGACGAGGGCGGGTGCCGCCGGTGGCGGTACGCGCGCGGCTTCTCGCGGTGCAACCGGCTCGGCCGTGCTGAGACGGCCCTCGAGACGTTCCATTCGCCGCCGCAGGGCGTCGAGCTCGCGCCCCAGCTGCACGCTGCGAACGAACGAGAGCAGCGGGAGCACGACGAACACGACGCCGATGAGGCCCAGCAGCCCGACGAGCATGGGTGGTCCGCGCGCCATTAGAACAGCGCAAGGCCCAAAGCTCAATGCTCAATGCTCGAGCAGTGGGCAGTGGGCAGTGGGCAGTGGGCAGTGGGCAGTTGAGAATATGAAGCATGGCCGACCCACTGAACCCGCAGGCGAGGGAGATGGCGGACGAGTCGATGGTGCGCAACCTGGCCGCGCAGGCCGAGGCGATCTGGCCGCAGGAGCAGCCGCTCTTCACGCGGTATGCGCTGCCGGGCGAGCCGCGTATCCTGGACGCGGGGTGCGGCACCGGCGAGATCTCGATGCGGCTCGCCGGGATGTTCGACCACGCGCACGTCCTGGGCGTGGACGTCATCGACGAGCATCTCGCGCGGGCGCGCGCCCGCTGCGCGCCGTTTGGCGACCGCGCGCGCTTCGAGCACCGCAGCATCTACGACCTGGGGCTTCCCGGCGGAACGTTCGATCTCGTCGTGTGCCGTCACGTGCTGCAGGCGATTCCGCATCCCGAGCGCGTCGTCGCGGAGCTTGCGCGCGTGACGCGACGCGGCGGCTGGCTGCACCTGATTGCAGAGGACTACCTGATGATCAATTTCGAGCCGCGGCGCCTCGACCCGGACGACTTGTGGACTCGCGGGCCGCGGCAGTTCGGCGACGCGATTGGCGTGGACCTGCGCGTCGGCCGGAAGACGTTCGGCATCCTGCATCGCCTCGGCCTCGCCGACATCACCATCGATTACGTCGTCGTCGATCCGCTGCGCGTGCCGCGCGAGACGTTCGCGGCCATCTGGACGGCGTGGCGCGACGGCTTCGCGGACGCGGTGTCGGCGCACTCGTCGATCGGCCGCCAGGAGTTCGTCGACTATTTCGAGGACATGCTCGCGACGATTCGCGATCCGTCGGGTTACGGTGTGTGGCACGTGCCGGTCGTCGCGGCGCGAGTGCCTTGAACGGCGCTGGTGGTTCGGGGTTCGTGGTTCGACGTTCGACGTTCGGGGTTCGGGGTTCGGGATTCGTGGCTTGTGGTTTGTGGACGTAGGGGCTGACCTTCAGGTCGGCCCACTCTCGACCTGTTGCTTCAAGAGCGCCAGGTCCTTCCGGTTCGCGCGGCGGACGGCCATCGCCATGAACGGCGCGACCCATGTCGAGAAGCCGGACGGATTTCCCCGGTTGCGCAGCGTCATCCGCGTCCGCCCCGTGCCGGCGGGTTCCCACGTATAGGTGGTCTCCATCGGAAACGGCCCTTCGGCGGTGCGCATGACGAGATGGCGCGCATCGAGCTCGACGATCTCGTAGGTGTAGGCGAGCGTCCTGCCGAGGAAATGCGCGACGAACGCGACCTTCGATCCGACCCGCGCGGGCCGTGGGGTCTTCCAGTCTACGGACGAAATGTTGGCGTACCAGGCGGGAACGTTGTCGGGGTTTGCGGTGTAGGCAGCGACGACGTCAGGTGGACGCTCGATGACGATTTCCGTGACGACGTCCATCGTTCTCCCTGCTCACCTCCGACTGCCCACTGCCCACTGCCCACTGCCGGCTGCCCGCTACACCGGCTTCTTTCGCTCTACGAGCACGTCCCACCATCCGAAGTGAACCGCGAGGACGTGATCGAGCTCGCGCGTGTCGGTCGTCGTCTCGGTTTGCCCTTCGGTCGGCAGGCAGTACGCCGCGTGGCGCGAGGCGGCGAGCATGTGGCGGACGCCGTCCGAAAAACCCTGGCCGGCGTACACGATGCAGCCGGCCATCGGCAGCGCGAGCAGGTCGTCGAGCGCGTACGGGATCTTCTCGTCCACCGTCCCCTGACTGTCCTGGAACTTGCACTCGATGGCAAACGCCTTCTGCGAGTCTTCGGCGACGCAGAAGATGTCGATGCAGCGGTTCTTGCCGATGATCGTCTTGCCGATGCGGATTTCGCGGTAGACCTTCAGCGAGCGCCCGCCGAACCTGCGCGCGACGTACGACGCCACGAGGTTCGCGTAGTCTGTTCCGCTCATCTTGAGCGTCGTCCCCGGCAGGCTTGGCTGGAAGTCGGGCATCCCGCGCGGTCTCATCGCGGAAGCGAATCGAGGAGACCCGGCTGGCCACCGACGCATCCCGCAGCGATGTCCGCCGGCACGCGCCCTTCGCCGAACCCGCGCAGCCGCTGCGCCGCAACCCGCACGGCTTCCGGATTCAGGTCGTTGCCGAGAAAGCGCCGGCCGAGCCGTGCCGCCGCGATGCCGACGCTTCCCGACCCCATGAACGGATCGGCGACGACATCGCCGGCGTTGGAGCTTTGCCGGATCAGCACGTCGGCAACCTCCGCCGGCTTCTCCGCGGGATAGCCGCCGCGGATGCGCGGCACCGAAATGATGTCGGGCACCCCGAGGTCGCTGAGGCGCCGCTTCCCCTTCTCGAAGAACAGGATGAGCTCGTACCGCGCGCGGTAGTGATAGCCCATCCCGATGGTGCACTTGTCCCATACGAGCGGCTTCCAGAAGCGGAAGCCTGCCTGCTCGGCCGCCGGCTTCGCGACGAACATCGTCTCGGCGTCGCACAGCAGGTAGAAATGCGTGTCGTCGCGGAGCACGCGATGGACCTCGCGGAACAGCTCGCCGAACCGCGCGTTGGGGAAGATCGTGAACCAGTCGTTGCTCGACGCCTTGCTGTGCTTCAGCCTCGTCGTCGTGCCGACCGCGCGATGCTTCTCGAGCGATTCATACGCCGGATCGGTGATGACGAGATCCACGGACTCGCCGGGCAGCTCTTGCAGCCAGGCCACGGCGTCCTGCGTTGACAGTTCGAAGGGACATGAGCTCACGGATGCGCCATTCTACGACGATGAATCGACGCGATGCGTCGATCGGTACGTGCGTCGAACGTCGCACGGGTGGCTGACAACCGAGGTCACGAGCCGAGGCGGTTGGTCGTTTGCCTTCAGGGGTGCGCGACGGCCGGCACAGCTTCGCTGGCGCGATACAGTTGTGCGCCCGCGCCTGCAAACCAGCTCGCCTGCGCGACGACAATCGCCGTGAATCCGTGCACGTCCATTCGGAGGTGGCCAATCAGCACACCCGCGATGATCGCCGGGGCAAGGACGCAGCCGTAGACGGCCAGCCCTCGTCCCAACCGGCCGTTGCGCAAGGCCGCCGCCGACCACAGGAATACCGCGCCGGACGCGGCAATGGCGAAGATGCGGCCGAACGCCTGGTTGATTTGAAACACGGCGTCGATGACGATGTGCCATTGCGGCGCCGCGGCTGGAACGTCGCGCGTCATTCGAAGCATGATGCCGGGCTCGACGAAACCGCTGATCGCGGCGGCGATGAGGGCCGACACCACGGCGACGCCGTAGGCGACGAGCCCTGCGACGGCGAAACGATCGGAAGAGTGGAGGCGGCGCGTCAACCCGCAGGCGCCAAGAAAGACGACCGCGACGCTGATGATGGCGATGGAATGGGCGGCTCCAGAGACCAACGCCAGGTGCTCGTACCCGGCGCGCGTCGCGACGCCCGCCGCCGTCGGATGAATCGCCATCGTCACCAGTCCGCAGGCGGAGCCGGCGACGAGCGCGATGCCCGATTTGCCGTTGTCGGTCATGCGCCGACCTTAGAGGAAGATTCGCGCGCACGCCAGCGCGAATGCGCGCCGCCGCGACGATATCGAACAAACAGAGGCCATGTGTCCGAGAACGAGACCGATCCGCGCATCGCGCGCACGCGTGACAAGCTCGGTGAGGCGCTCATCGCGCTCATGCAGCAGAAACCGTTCGACGACATCACCGTCCAGGAGGTGCTCGATCGCGCCGGGATCGGCCGCTCGACGTTCTACGCGCATTACCGCGACAAGAACGACCTGCTCATGAGCGACGTCGAAGACTTCTTCGGGATGATGGCGACGCTCCTGGACCGCCGCCAGGCCGCGGTCGATCGCGTGGCGCCCGTCCGGGAACTGTTCGCGCACGTGCATGACGCACAGGAAATACGCGCCGCGTTTGCCACCTCGGGAAGAATGCAGGACGTGCTCGAGCTCGGTCGTGGAATCCTCGCGAGGTCCATCGAGGAGCGACTCGCGGCGGCGGGCGTGACCATGGAGCCCGCGTTGCTCAAGGCGCAGGCGCACGCGCTCGCGGGAAGCCTGTTCGCGTTGCTGGAGTGGTGGATCGATCGCGGATCGAACCTGCCACCTGCAGCGATGGATGCGATGTTCCATCGCCTGGTGTGGACCGGCATCGGAAGGACCTAGAATTGCCACGATGGTGAGGCGTCGAACCGCGCTGCCGTTCCTCGTTGCCGCGTCCGCCGTGGCTGCCTCGTCATGGCTCCTGTCGGCAGCGGACCCGGCACGCCGGCCCAACGTCATCATCTTTGTCGCCGACGGGCTTCGGCCCGGCTCGGTGAACGCGACCGACGCGCCGACGCTGTTCAGGCTGCGGCAGGACGGCGTCAACTTCGTGAACAGCCACGCGGTGTTCCCGACCGTCACGATGTCGAACGCCGCGGCGATCGCGACCGGACACTACCCTGGTGACACCGGTCAATTCGGCAACAACCTGTTCATCGGCCGCGGCATGTTCTCCACCGGCAATTTTGGCCAGCCGCCGGGAACGGTGATACCGAACGTCGAGAACGACCAGGTGCTCGCCGACGTCAACGAGCGGTTTGGAGGCAATTTCGTTCGCGAGCCATCGTTGCTCTCGGTTGCGCGCGAGAACGGGTACAGCACCGTGGCGGTCGGCAAGGTCGGTCCAACGGCGATGCAGGACCTTCCGCAGGTGGGGATCGCGAACGGGCGTTTCACGGTCCCATCGACCATCATCGTCGACGGCCTCACGGGAACGCCGGGGGGACTTCCGCTCGCGCCGGAGGTCGCGAAACTGATCGCGGATGCGGGTCTGGGCGCCGGCCCGCCGGCGCGGACCCAATCGGCCGGCACGAACGCGACGCCTGGCTCCTTGTCGGCGAACGTCGAACACTATCGCTGGCTGGCCGATGCGACGACCAGGGCGATCCTTCCGATGTTGGTGGCCGCTGGCAAACCGTTCGTCCTCGTGTTCTGGTGCGGCGACCCGGATCAGACGCAGCACGCGCACGGCGACAGCCTGAATTCGCTCACGCCCGGTATCAACGGACCGACCTCGCGCGCGGCCGTCCGGAATGCCGACGCGGTGCTCGAGCAACTCGTCGGCTTCGTCAACGCACGGCCGGCACTCCGCGACAACACCGACATCGTCGTGACGGCGGATCACGGATTCTCCACGAACAGTCGACATGAAATCGACACGGCTCACCATGTCACCAACAGCTATGCGGCTGGATTCAGTTACAGGGACCTCACCGGGCGCCAGGAGGTGAACCAGGGGTTCCTGCCGCAGGGCGCGCTCGCGATCGATCTCGCTCACGCCCTCGGGTTGCCGCTCTACGCGCCCGACGCGCAGGTGAACGATCACCGCGGCATGCCGGTGTTTGCGTCCATCGATCCGACGATCGCACGACAGACCGCGACGATGCGTCAGCGTCCGGTGGGCGGAGCGCTGATCGGCGGCACCGGGCGTGTCGGGAGCCTCGATGCCAGGCTCATCGTGGCAGGTGGGTCGATTTACGTCCCCGACCACGACGCCGACATCGTGCGCAGGACCGTCGGTGTCCTGTCGACGCTCGATTACGTCGGCCCCCTGTTCGTGCACGACTCGTATGGCAAGATGGCGGGGGCACTCCCCCTGAGCGCGATCGGCTACGCCGGGACGTCGTCGCTCGCGGTGCCCGCGGTGGTCGTGGCGCCCCGCGAGTTCGCGATCGATCCCGAACACCCGGACATGACGTCGGTCGTGGTGAGCGACGGTGTTCAGGAGGGCCAAGGTGCCCACGGCGCGTTCGCCCGCTCGAACACGCTCAACAACATGGCCGCCATCGGGCCCGATTTCAAGAAGCGCTTCGTCGACGACGCGCCCGTCGGCAACGTGGATATCGCTCCAACGCTCGCGCGCGTGATGGGCGTCACGCTGCCCGCCATCGGCATGCTGCGGGGACGGGTGATCTCGGAAGCGCTGTCCGGCGGGCCGCGCCGGCCGGGTTTCGAGCGCCGGGTGCTCCGCTCGGACCCGTCGCCTTCGGGAAACGCGACGATTCTCAGGTATCAGCAGATCGGCTCGCAGCGGTACGTCGACGAGGCCTGTCGAGGACGAATCGGCTGCGGGGGCTAGGTCGCGGGCTTCGTGTGGCCGTTCGCCTCTCCGACGCCGTACCGGTCCGCGAGCATCACGAGGTGATGCTCGACGTGGCCGATGATGATGTACACGAGCGCCCGTGCCGACACGGCGCGATCGCTCGCGCGGCCCCGCCGCGTCCACGCCTCCGACGGCATGCCGCGGACGAGCGCGATGGTCGCGTTGCGGGTCGCGACCCACTCCTCGAGGACGTCGGCAAGCGCACGCCGGTCGAACGCGCCGGCGGGCACGTAGGTGTTCTCGTCGAAGCCCGGAAGCGGGGTCTGGTCGCCCCGTCCGATCCGCAGGAGGCGATACGCGAAGATGCGCTCGGCGTCGGCCAGGTGTCCGGCGATCTCCGTGACGGTCCACTTGCCCGGCGCGTAGCGGAACGCCGCCTTCTCGGTGGAGAGCGATGACAACAGGGCGGCCACACGGTCGCGCTGCGTCTCGAGCGCGCGGCCGGCGTCGCGCACCGCCTCCATGCGGGCGACGTAGCGGGCGGCCGCGGGATCGAACTCGTCGGCCTCGGGACGAGGGAGCGTGATGCGTGTCTGCATGGCGTATGCGTCCGCAAGCACCTCGCGGATCGTCGGGCCGCTGCCGCGCTCGATCCGCGCGATGGAATCGCCGGCGCGAAGCTCGCCTTCGCGCGCGACGCTCAGGTAGAAACCGCTGCGCCCGCTCGCACGGAACCTCGAGGCCATGTCCCTGCGCCCCAGGCGGATACCGAGCTTGTAGCATGGCTTTCGCGGCCGTGTGACGACGAGCTCGGACGAGCCGACGCGCAGCCGATCGCCAATCCGGACCTCGTCCTCGACCAGCCCTTCGATCGTCAGGTTCTCGCCGAAGGCGCCCCACGGCAGATCCGTCCCGGGCAGCTCCGTTCGCCAGAACGCGTAATGCTCCGAGGGATACATGTACACGGCGCGCAGCGGGCCACCGTGCTTGACGGGATCCGACTGGCGATCGCCCTCGAGGTTCAGCGCGCCGACACGGACCGCGCCGCTCACCGGCGATTTGTAGATGGATGTGACCACCCGGTTGCCCGCCACGTCGACGACCTCGCGCGGCTGGCCCACGTTGACCGACACGATTCGCATGCCGGGATCAGTGTAACGGAGCGTGCGCCGGCCGCACGCGTGCGCTGTGCGCCCGGCTCCGCGGGCTGGCAATGGCGTGCAAGCACGGGCGAATCGCCCGGCATCACACTTGCGGTAACGCGTGGCGCTATGCGTACGCTGGTTGCCGACGACGACCTCATTATCACGACGATCCTCTCGAACGCGCTGTCCCGCAACGGCATGCAGGTGACGGTCGCGCACGACGGGGACGTGGCGTGGCAGGCCCTCAACTCGGTGCAGCCGCCGGCCCTCGCCATCCTCGACTGGATGATGCCGAACCTCGATGGGCTGGAGCTGTGCCGCCGCATCCGCAGCACGCCGCGGCTGGCCAGCATGTACGTCATCCTGGTCACGGCGCGCGACAGCCGCGAGGACCTCGTCGCCGGGCTCGAGGCGGGCGCCGACGATTACATGGCGAAGCCGATCAACATAGCGGAGCTGCAGGCGCGCATCGGCGTCGGCACGCGCGTCGCGAAGCTGCAGCAGAACCTGGCGCAGCACGTGAAAGAGCTGAGCTCGACGCGCGATCACCTCGCGCGGATGGCGAGCACCGACGTGCTCACCGGCGTCTATTCGCGCCGGTGGTGGTTCGACATGGCGGAAAAGGAATTCGCGCGCGCGCGCCGCTACAACCGCACCTTCAGCCTGCTGATGGCGGATCTCGACTGGTTCAAGCAGATCAACGACACCTACGGCCACGAAGCGGGCGACAAGGTGCTGAACCAGTTCGGCGACATGCTCCGCAAGACGTGCCGCAAGTCCGACGTCATCGGCCGCCTGGGCGGCGAGGAGTTCGCCGTGCTGCTGCCCGAAACCTCTGCCGAGGCCGCGCAGAGCCTCGCGGCGCGCATCACGAAGGCCTGCCTCTCGATCATCGTCGACCCGTCGGCCGGCGAAGGCAAGTGCTCGTGCAGCATCGGCGTCACCGAGGTGCGGCAGCAGGACGACAAGCTCGATGCCATGCTCACGCGCGCGGACCAGGCGCTGTACGCGGCCAAGCGCGCCGGCCGCAATCAGTGGAGCTTCGCCGCGTAACCAGCCTCGGCCGCGTAACGGGCCTGTCGTAGGGGCCGACCTTCAGGTCGGCCCTCGACCAATCACGCGCGCTGGGAAAGGGTCTTCGCGAGGATTTGCGAACTGGCACGTCAGAGAATCTCGAGAATGGAACGGCATTGACGACTCTACGAACCGCGGTAGCACTGACTAGTGGCTACACAAACTTCTTCAAACAGACGGGCGATAGCGACGCCCAACAAAAGGACCGCGCGCTGGCCGCACTGAAGACCACGATGATTCGGGTAAATGGTATTTGGGAGCGCGAGCTGGCTATTCGTTTCCAGTTGCTGTCGGACGCCGTCGAAAAAACGATCATCTATACCGATAACTCTGTACCTGCCGATCCATATTTAGGGCTGGCCGCCGCGCAGGCAGATGACAAGAACCAGACGGTTCTGGATGCTGCCATAGCAGGTGTGGGCAAGATGGACGGTACCGCGACAAGCGACCGGTCGGAAGTCACGTCGGGCGATCGTCCTGTCGCCGTCCGGGGGTGAGGCGCCTGAGCCGTCCAACCACCGCAATGACCCCGGCGCCGATGATTGCGGCCCCCGCCATCGCACCGCCCCGGTCCACCACAACGCCCGTCCTGGGCGCGACACAGCGGATCAGCATCCCGGATCAAGCGGACCGGCGAAGGACGCCGCACCGGCCGCGCGGCCGGGCGCAGGTCAGCAAATTTACCGGCATTTGCCGGGGCTGCTAGGACGCCTCGGGCGACCCCTGACAAGGCTCCGCCAATCCCCCTGGACCGGCTCCCGTAACGCGGGCGGGGCCTGGCCGCGCGCGAAATGCCG
>Ga0137409_10003203_pt1 | contig 17358 bp, 17 predicted proteins | sample CZODoug1_16funga_FD_122059 | JGI IMG/M metagenome (GOLD analysis project Ga0137409, IMG submission 122059) | Vadose zone soil fungal communities from Angelo Coast Range Reserve, California, USA - CZODoug1_16fungal (Hybrid Assembly) | ecosystem: Environmental > Terrestrial > Soil > Vadose zone... | reverse complement strand
CATGCTCGGTTAGGAACCTCAAATTCAAAAGCCGCACGAGAATCATAAAGTTGCTAGTGCCCCTTTGCTTCCGAAGTTCGTGCTAGAGGTTGCGGCGATGGATGACGAACTTCGGAAGCGGGGCACTAGTCCGATCTACCGCCGCGTGATCGTCAAAGTGTCGGGCGAGGCCCTGATGGGGCCGGATTCGTTCGGAATTCATCAGCCCACCCTCGAACGGATCGCCGTCGATCTGGTCGCAGCGCGCGCGCTGGGGATCGCCATCGGGGTCGTGGTCGGCGGGGGAAACATTTTCCGTGGCGTCAAGGTGTCGGAGCAAGGCATTCCACGCGTGACTGGCGACACCATGGGCATGCTGGCGACCGTCATGAACGCGCTGGCGCTGGAAACCGCGATCGAGCGGGCGGGCGCGTCGGCGCGCACGATGTCGGCGCTCGTCATGCCGGGGGTCTGCGAAACCTACGAGCGACCGCGGGCCTTGCGCCATCTGGAGGAGGGACGCGTCGTCCTGTTCGCGGCCGGAACGGGCAATCCGTTCTTCACCACCGACACCACTGCGGTGCTACGCGCCTCCGAAATTGGCGCGGACGTCGTCCTGAAGGCCACCGACGTGGATGGGGTTTACACTGCCGATCCCAAGAAGGACAACACGGCCACGCGCTATGACCGCCTGACCCACCGGGAGGCGCTCGAGCGCGGGCTGAAAATCATGGATGCCACCGCCTTCGCGCTTGCCCAGGAAAACCATATGCCTATCATCGTATTCTCGATCCACGCCAAAGGAGCGATTGAGGCGGTCCTGCAGGGGCAGGGGCGTTCGACCATTGTCAGGTCGTAGCAGGGGTCGCCGGCTGATTGCTGTCGTTCCAGCTGATCGGATGAGGCGCTTTCGCTACTTCCCACCAAACGGCTTTCAAGGGGCATTGCCATGGCAGCCGCAACGCACGACATGAATGAGATCAAACGGCGCATGCAGGGCGCCTTGCAGGTCTTGAAGCAGGAGCTTGGAGGCCTGCGCACGGGGCGTGCATCCGCAGCCCTGCTCGATCCGGTGCAGGTCGAGGCCTACGGAAGCCACATGCCGCTCAATCAGCTCGCGACCGTCAGCGTGCCCGAGCCGCGCCTGCTGACCGTGCAGGTGTGGGACCGGTCGATGGTGCACGCCGTGGAGAAGGCCATCTCGGCTTCCAATCTCGGGTTGTCGCCGTCGACCGAAGGTCAGGTGCTGCGGTTGCGGATCCCGGAGCTCAACGAAGAGCGGCGCAAAGACCTCGTCAAAGTCGCGCACAAATATGCCGAGGCCGCCAAGGTCGCGGTTCGCCATGTGCGGCGCGATGGGCTAGATGTGCTCAAGAAGCTGGAAAAGGATCACAAGATCAGCGAGGACGACGGCAAGCGTTCGTCCGAGCAGATCCAGAAGGCAACCGACGACGCGATCGCGGAGCTCGATCGGATGCTGGCCACCAAAGAGAAGGAGATCCTCACGGTGTGAGGTGATGTTGAATGTCCAATGCCGAGGCGCTGACCAGTGTACAGATCGGCGGTTTTGCCGTGCCGCGCCATGTTGCCATCATCATGGACGGCAACGGCCGCTGGGCGGCGGCGCGCGGTTTGCCGCGCGTCGAGGGCCATCGCCGTGGCGTTGAGGCGTTGCGACGAACCGTGCGTGCGGCGGGCGATCTCGGCATCGGCATCCTGACCATCTTCTCGTTCAGCTCGGAGAACTGGTCGCGTCCGGCGCCCGAGGTCCGCGAGCTGATGGGGCTCCTGCGCCGGTTCATCCGCAACGACTTGATCGACCTGCATCAGAATGGCGTGCATATCCGCGTCATCGGCGAGCGCGAGAACCTTGATCCGGAAATTCGCCGGCTCCTGGAAGAGGCCGAGGAGCGCACCAAGGACAACGACAAGCTTACGTTGGTCGTCGCGTTCAACTATGGCGGCCGCCAGGAGATCGCGCGCGCGGCGCAGCGCCTCGCCGCCGAGGTGGTGGCCGGCCGCTTGCAGCCGAACGACATCACGGCGGAGCGCATCTCGCGACGACTTGACGCGCCCGATTTGCCTGATCCCGATCTGATCATTCGCACGAGCGGCGAGCAGCGGCTGTCGAATTTCCTGCTCTGGCAGGCGGCCTATAGCGAGCTCGTCTTCGTTCCCACCTATTGGCCGGATTTCGACCGCGCCACGCTGGAAGGCGCCATTGCGGAATACGGTCGTCGCGAACGGCGATTTGGCGGTCTGATCGCCAAGACCGGCTCTTGAGAATGGCCAACGCGGACCCCGCGCGGCCCGTGCCTACCGCGAGTTCCGGCGGCAGCGAGCTCATCCTCCGCATTCTGTCTGGGCTGGTGCTGGCTCCGCTCGCGGTGGGTGTTGCCTATCTTGGCGGCTGGGCCTTTGTGGTGTTTTGGAGCATCGCGGCTCTCCTCGTGCTGTGGGAATGGTGCACGCTGATTGCAGGAGGGGAGCGATCAACCGTTCTCCTGATTGCAGGTGCGGCGGTCTTGCTTGCCATGCTGCTCGCCGCCACCGCCGCTGATGCGGAAGGCAGTCACAGCGTCCGTCTGGTTGCCGGCGGCACACTTCTGCTCATGGGCATGCTGGCGACCGCGGCGCTCGCGTCGAGTGACCGGCGGGTGTGGACTGCGGCGGGGATTCCGTATGCGGGGCTGCTCGGCATGGCGCCGATCGTGCTGCGCAACGATGCTCAATATGGCTTCCTGGCGATCGCCTTCCTGTTCGCGGTCGTGTGGGCGACCGACATCGTCGCCTATTTCATCGGACGAGCGGTCGGCGGGCCAAAGCTTGCTCCGCGCATCAGCCCGAAGAAAACCTGGTCCGGCGCCGTCGGGGGTACGGTTGCGGCGATTGGCGCCGCGCTCACGGTGGCTGTTGCGGCTGGGCTTCCCAATCTGCCCGCCGTGGGGCTTATCGCGGCGGCCGCCTCGGCGCTTGCGCAGGCCGGGGACTTGTTCGAATCCGCCCTCAAGCGCCGGTTTGGAGCCAAGGATTCGAGCCACCTCATTCCAGGTCACGGCGGGCTGATGGACCGGCTCGATGGCTTCGTGGCAGCCGCGGTCTTCGCCACGTTGATCGGCCTCATCCATGGCGGTGTTGACGAACCCGCTCGCGGGCTCCTGGTCTGGTGATGTTGTGCGGTGTTGAGTGTGCGTGGTGATGGTGATGATGCGTGCGTGGTGAAGCGATCTCGACCGGACTGACGGCTGTCCCCTTGGACCACCAGGCTGGGCCTGCTCCCGAGCGCAGCGTCACGATCCTGGGCGCGACCGGCTCGATTGGGGCGAGCACCATCGACCTGATCAAGCGCGAGCGCTCACGCTATCGGGTGGAGGCGCTGAGCGCCAACACCAATGCCACCGCGCTCGCGGCGCTGGCGCGTGAATTGAATGCCCGGTTTGCCGCGATCGCCGATCCGTCGGCTTACGATGAGCTCAAGTCCGCGCTTGCCGGCAGTGGCATTGCGGCGGGTGCCGGCGAGAGCGCGCTCATCGAGGCAGCGGCCCGCCCGGCGCAGTGGGTGATTGGCGCGATCACTGGTGCGGCCGGGCTCAAGCCCACGCTGACCGCGGCCGAGCGTGGCGCCATCGTGGCGATCGCCAACAAGGAATGTCTGGTGTGTGCAGGCAGCCTGTTCATGCGCCGCGCCAAGGCGGCCGGCGCGACCGTGCTGCCGGTCGATTCCGAGCATAATGCCCTGTTTCAGGCCATGAGCGGCAGCCGCCGGGCGGATGTGCGGCGCGTCATTCTCACGGCGTCCGGCGGTCCGTTTCGGACCTGGTCGGCGGAGGCTATTGCGGCAGCGACGCCGGAACAGGCGCTCAAGCATCCCAACTGGACGATGGGCCAGAAAGTGACCATCGACTCCGCGACCCTCATGAACAAGGGGCTTGAAGTCATCGAGGCGCATCACCTATTTGCGCTGGCGTCGGCCGAGATCGATGTTCTGGTGCACGCTCAGTCGATCGTGCATGGGCTGGTCGAGTTCCAGGATGGCTCGCTGATCGCCCAGCTCGGCAGCCCGGACATGCGCATCCCGATTGCCCACTGCCTGGCCTGGCCCAACCGCATCAGCGGGCCGGCGGAGCGGCTCGATCTCGCCCGCCATGGAACGTTAACCTTTGAAAATCCTGACCTCGAGCGTTTCCCGGCGCTGCGGCTGGCTCGCGAGGCCCTTGAGGCAGGGGAGGGAGCGCCCACCGTCTTGAACGCGGCCAATGAGGTTGCAGTAGCCGCTTTTCTCGCCAGGAGCCTGCATTTCCTGGGGATTGCGGCCCTGGTGGAGGCGACATTGGCGGCTGCGACCAAGCGGGGGCTGGTGCGGGAGCCAACTACCATTGAGGATGCCATTGGTGTTGACCATGATTCGAGATCGCTGGCGGGCGAGCTCTTGCCCGAAATTGCCGCAAAGGCATCATAGGCCATTCGTGGCCACGACCCCCCAAGCCTAGGACCCGGACGAATGGATTTTGTCAGAAGCGTCATCAGCTGCTGGGGTGGCCTGCCGGTTCTCTTCGTGTTCAGCATTGTCGTGTTTTTTCATGAGCTTGGTCACTTCCTGGTGGCCCGCTTGTGCGGCGTGCGGGTGCTCGTCTTCTCGATCGGGTTTGGGCCCGAGCTGTTCGGCTTCAATGATCGCCACGGCACGCGCTGGAAGGTCGCGGCCGTACCGCTTGGCGGCTACGTGAAATTCTTGGGCGACGAGAATGCCGCCAGCATGCCCGACCAGAACGCGATCGCCGCGATGTCGGAAGCCGATCGGCGGGACAGCTTCCCCCACAAGAGCGTTGGGGCGCGCGCTGCCGTCGTGGCGGCCGGTCCCATCGCCAATTTTCTTATAGCGATCGCAATCTACGCTGGGCTCGCCATGATGTACGGCAAGCCCAGCACCGCCGCCCGTGTCGACATCATATCGCCGGGCAGCGCCGCCGAGGAGGCGGGCTTTCAGACCGGCGACATTATCCTGTCGATCAACGGGCGGCAGATCGACAACTTTACCGCGATGCAGCGGGTCGTGAGCCTGAGCGGGGGCGAGAAGCTGACCGTCGTGGTGCGCCGTGGCGACGGGGAGATCACCCTGACCGCTGCGCCCAGGCTGCAGGAGCCCAAGGATCCCTTAAGCGACGGCACCCGGCGGTGGATCCTGGGCATCACCCGGTCCCTCGATCCGACCGAGCGCCTGTATGAGCCGGTCTCCCCGATCGGAGCTGTAACCTGGGGGGTTACCGAGACCTGGTTCTGGATCGACACCACGCTCACTTCGATCGGCCGCATGTTCGTGGGCCGGGAATCGGCCGACCAGGTGGGCGGCCCGATCCGGATCGCCGAGGAATCCTGCAAGGTGGCGACCCTCGGTATGGCGGCACTACTCACGCTCACCGCCGTGCTGTCGATCTCGATCGGGCTCCTCAACCTGTTCCCGATCCCGCTGCTCGATGGCGGCCACCTTTTGTTCTATGCGATCGAGAAGCTGCGCGGCCGTCCGCTGTCTGACCGCGCTCAGGAATTCGGTTTCCGAATCGGCTTGACCCTGGTCCTCATGCTGATGATCTTTGCGACCTACAACGACATCAGCCGGTATGTGAGGCGTTGGTTTATCTCCTAGAAACGCGGCACTGGGGTAGTGGCGTGGCCGTGAAGCAACGCTTTGGGATTAAAGGGGAAAAGGTTGGTTGATTTTCTAGGCAGAGCGGCCGAAACGGGCTAGAAGAAAAAGGGTCTACACAACGGGGACGACTCTCACTAGAAGCGGCATATAGCGACCTAGAAGCGGCATATAGCGACCAAACTGGGGAACAGAGGGCGCGGTACGAATGGGACTGGGAGTGGGGATCATTCGGGGGCTGGGCGTAGCTTGCTTCGTCCTAGCAGGGGTGGTGTTGGGGGCTGCGCCGGCGATCGTGCCGACGGGAGCTGCCTATGCACAGACCGTCAGCTCGATCGTGGTCGAGGGAAATAGGCGAGTCGAGGCCAATACGATTCGCTCCTATTTCAAGGCTGGACCGGACGGGCGAATTGGGGCCTTCCAAATCGACGAAGGCTATAAGGCGCTGTTGGCGACTGGGCTGTTCGAGGACGTCCGCATTCAGAATGCGGGTGGCCGGATCGTCGTGCGGGTGGCCGAAAATCCAGTCATCAATCGCATTGCGTTTGAGGGCAATTCGAGGGTCAAGGACGACCAGCTGAAGCTTGAGATCCAATCGCGCGAGCGTGGCACGCTTTCGCGCCCGGTCGTCCAGTCCGATGTCCAGCGCATCGTCGAGGTCTACCGACGCAGTGGTCGCTATGACATTCGCGTCAATCCGGTCATCATCGACCTGCCCAACAGCCGCGTCGATCTGGTGTTTGAGGTCAACGAGGGCGCCCGCACCAATATCAGGAGCATCGAGTTCGTCGGCAACCGTGTCTATTCCGGCTTCCGCCTCAAGGAAATAGTGCGGACCGCCGAGTCGGGGCTCCTCTCGTTCCTGCAGAGCAACAACATCTATGATCCGGATCGCATCGAGGCCGATCGCGAGCTGCTGCGCCGCTTCTATCTGAAGCACGGCTACATCGATGTACGCATCATGGCGCCCGCGGTCGAGTTCGATCCAGGAGCGCGCGGCTTCGTGGTGAAATACATCATCGAAGAAGGCGAGCAGTTCCGGGTTGGAACGGTGGATGTGCGCTCGAACGTGCGCGCGCTCGATCCAGGGTTGGTGCGCTCGCGGCTTCGGGTATCTCCAGGTGAGGTTTTCAACACCGAGGCGGTGGAGAAAACCGTCGAGGACATGACGATCGAAGCGGCGCGGCAGGGTTTTGCCTTCGTGGCGGTGCGTCCGCGCGCTGATCGCGACACGCAAGCCCACACTGTCAACCTCGCCTTCACGGTCGAGGATGGCGCGCGCGTCTACATCGAGCAGATCAATATCCGCGGCAACATCCGCACCCGTGATCACGTGATCCGGCGTGAGTTCGATGTCGCCGAAGGCGACCCCTACAACAGGGCGCTGATTGCCCGCGCCGAGCGCCGCTTGAAGAACCTGAGCTACTTCAAAGAGGTGAAGATCGCGACCGAGCCCGGCTCGGCACCCGACCGCGTCGTTCTCAACGTCAACGTCGAGGAGCAATCGACAGGCGAGTTCTCGGTCGCCGGCGGCTACTCCACCTCCGATGGCTTCATGGGCGAGGTCAGCATCGGCGAGCGCAACCTGCTCGGCCTCGGCCTCTATGCCAAGGCGGCCGTCCAATACGGCCAGCATGCTCACGGCTATCAGCTCTCATTCGTGGAACCCTATCTGCTTGGATATCGGGTGGCGTGGGGCCTCGACCTGTCGCAGAAGGTGCAGAGCTCGACGCAGTTCACCTCGTACGAGACCCGTACGATCGGCGGCAGCACCCGCTTCGGCTTTGCCTTGCGCGAGGATGTCTCGCTGCAGCTGCGCTACTCGCTGTTCAGCCAGAAGGTCACGCTGCCTGACATCCTGAAGAATTGTAACAACCTCAATCCAGACTTCATCAACACCTTCCCGACGCCGGATCAAACCCCAGTGGGGCAGCAGAACTGCTTCGCTGATGGTGAGGCCTCGCTGGCGGTGCGGCGCGAGCTCGGCCAAGGTGCCGTGCTCACCTCGATGGTCGGCTACGATCTGAGCTACAACACGCTGGACAACAATCGTAATCCGACCAGCGGTCTCCTCGCCATTCTGCGGCAGGACTTCGCCGGCGTCGGCGGCGACGTCTCCTATCTGCGGACGACGGCCAATGTGAAAAGCTACTACGAGGTTCTCCCGGATCTCGTGGGCTTGCTCACCCTGCAGGGCGGCATCATCAACGGCTTCGGCGGCAAGGCGCTCGAGGACGAGGGCACCAAGCTGCGCATGCTCGACCACTTCCAGATGGGCCCGCAGCTTGTGCGCGGCTTCGCTCCGTCGGGAATTGGTCCACGCGACCTCACCCAGTTCAACTTCAATGGAACGCCCGGCGATGCGCTTGGTGGCTCGATGTACTGGGGCGCCAGCATGGAGCTTCAGGCACCGCTCTACTTCCTGCCCAAGGACGCGGGCGTGAAGGTCGCCGTCTTCGCCGACGCGGGCTCGGTCTGGAACTACAAGGGCCCGCTCGACTTTTTGACCGGGCCGGGGGCTACCGGAGAGGTCATCTCAGGTTCAATCTGTTCGACGCCACCGTGCCCGCTCGACAACTCAATGCACGTGCGTGCCTCGGTCGGCGCCGGCCTCCTGTGGGCGTCGCCGTTCGGACCGATCCGGTTCGACTTCGCGGTTCCGCTCCTGAAAGAGTCCTACGATCGGAAGCAGTTCTTCCGGTTTGGCGGCGGGACGACATTCTGACCGCGTCGCTCGCCATCGCCACGGACAAGGTGGCATGAGCGCCCCCTTCTTCTTCAAGCGAAGTGGGGGGCTCTCGCTTCGAGAAGTTGCGACATTGGTTGGTGGCGAGCCGCGCGAGGACGCCGATCTCGACCGGCGCATGAGCGGGATTGCGCCGCTCGATCGTGCAGCTCCAAACGAGCTCTCTTTCCTGGACAGCCCAAAATATGTGCAGCAGGCCGCCACGACCGTGGCTGGCGCCTGCCTGACCACGCAACGGTTCATTGACGCCTTGCCAAGCCGGGTCAGCGTGCTCACGGTGCGCGAGCCCTATCGCGCCTTTGTCGAGGTGGCGCGCGCGCTGTTTCCGGATTCGCTGCGGCCATCGTCGCTGTTCGAGGCGAGCGGCGCTGCAGCAGGCGCCCTTCATCCGGGCTCACATGTGCATCCCTCGGCCCGCCTCGAAAACGGGGTGACCGTCGATCCAGGCGCTGTCATTGGGGCGGGCGCAGAGATCGGCAGCGGGACCGTGATTGGAGCGGGGGCGGTCATTGGGGTGAAGGTTCGCATCGGTCGCGACTGCGCGATCGGGCCCAATGCCACGATCATGCATGCGCTGATTGGTGACCGGGTCATCATCTACCCCGGCTGCACCATCGGCCAGGACGGCTTCGGCTTTGTGCGTGGGCCGCGCGGAGCCCACAAGGTTCCCCAGGTTGGACGTGTGATCATCCAGGACGACGTCGAAATTGGCGCCAATTCCGCCGTCGACCGCGGAGCCATCCGGGACACCGTGATCGGGGAGGGAAGCAAGATCGACAATCTGGTGCAGATCGCGCACAACGTGTCGATCGGACGGCACTGTCTGCTCGCCGGCCAAGTCGGAATCTCGGGTAGCACCACGATCGAGGACGGTGTCATTATGGGTGGTCAGGTTGGCGTGACCGACCACCTGACGGTCGGGGCAGGCGCAATGCTCGGGGCCAAGGCCGGTGTCTTTACTGATGTTCCAGCGGGGGCGCGCTGGGCCGGCTATCCGGCGAGATCGGCCAAGCAATGGCTGCGCGAGGTGGTGACGCTCGAGCGGCTTGCAAGAGAGAGCAGAGGTGGCCGCGCGCGGGACGACGAGTGAGGATGTGGGAAATGACTGACGCCGGGACCACCCTCGAGGCGGCCGATATTGCCACCATTCTCAAGTCGCTGCCGCACCGCTATCCGTTTCTGATGGTGGATCGCATCATCAATATCCGTGGCGACCAGAGCGGCGTCGGAATCAAGAATGTCACGATCAACGAGCCGCAGTTCATGGGGCATTTTCCCGGGAATCCGGTATTTCCCGGCGTGCTCATGATCGAGGGCATGGCGCAGACTGCCGGTGTGATCTGCATTCTGGCGGAAGCGATGGCCGAGAAGAAATCCGTCTACTTCCTCACCATCGAGCACGCGAAGTTCCGCAAGCCCGTGCTGCCCGGCTACACGATCGAATATCATATGACCAAGAAAGCTCACAAAAAAAACATGTGGTGGTATCGGGGCGAAGCTCGTGTCGCCGACCAGGTCGTGGCCGAGGCGGTGGTCGGCGCCATGGTCGTCGGCGAGTGAGCCCAATGAGCGCGATTGATCCGACTGCCCGCGTCGCCGAGGGAGCGACGATCGGGCCGCAGGCGACGATCGGCCCCTATTGCGTGATCGGGGCGAACGTCACCATCGGCGAGGGATGCACCCTCGTCGCCCATGTGCATGTGACCGGTCATACCAGCATTGGACCGCGCACCAAGATCTATCCGTTCACGTCGCTCGGCACGCCGCCGCAGTCGGTCAAGTATCGCGGCGGACCGACGCGGCTTGAGATCGGCGCTGGCTGCGACATCCGCGAGCACGTCACCATGAACCTCGGGACCGAGGATGGCGGCGGGCTCACGCGCGTGGGTGACCGCGGCTTCTTCATGGTCGGCACCCACGTCGGCCACGACTGCCACGTCGGCGACGACGTGATCCTGGCCAACAACGCCGTGCTCGGCGGTCACGTCGCATTGGGCAATCGGGTCGTCCTCGGCGGCGCATCCGCCATCCACCAGTTCGTGCGCATTGGTGAGTTTGCGATGGTGTCGGGCGTGAGCGGTGTCGGTGCCGACATCATCCCGTTCGGCTTTGCGATTGGCCAGCGCGCTGTGCTCGACGGGCTCAACGTGGTCGGCATGCGCAGGCGCGGCCTCACGCGCGACGACATTCGCCGCCTGCGCAACGCCTATCGTGCCCTGTTCCTGGGGCCCGGCGTCTTCCGTGAGCGGCTGGCGCGGGTCGAGCGTGAGTTTGCAGGGGACGCCCTGGTCGGGACCGTCCTCGATTTCATCCGCGCGGGCCAGAATCGGCCGTTGATGCACGCGGCCATCGAAGGCGCCCCGGCGAGCAGCGCCGATGCCGCCTCCGGCAGCGGCTCATGAGCGTGAGCGGGGCACCGCCCGAGGGTCCGCTCGCGATCGTCTGCGGGGCAGGCAACATGCCCTACCGCGTGGCAGATGCGGTGATCGGGCGCGGCCGGCGCGTGGTGTTGCTTGCGCTGGTCGGCTGGGCCGATCCGTTGCAGGTAGAGCGCTATCGCCACCACTGGGCGCGGCTTGGCCAGCTTGGCCGCCTGAGCCGGCTTGCGCGCCGGGAGGGCTGCCGCGACGTCGTGTTCATCGGCGCCCTGACCCGCCCCGCCATCACGCAGCTTCGCTTCGATCTGGCCGCGCTCATGGTCCTGCCCCGCCTTATCAAGGCGTTTGCGGGCGGTGATGACCATCTGCTCACGCGCATCTGCCGCATCGTCGAGGACCGGGGTTTTCGGCTCCTGGGCGCCCACGAGGTCGCGCCTGAGATTCTGGTGCCGCCTGGCCAGCTCGGCCGACATGCGCCCAGCGAGCGCGATCGCGCCGACATTGCGGTTGGCCAGGCGCTGCTCGCGGCCACGGGCCCGTTCGACATCGGTCAGGCGGTGGTGGTGGCCGGCAATCGCGTGATCGCACTCGAGGCGGCGGAGGGTACCGACCGCATGCTGGAGCGCATCGCGCAATTGCGCCGCGAGGGCGTTCTCAAGCTTCGGGATAAGAGCGGCGTCCTGGTCAAGGCGCCGAAGCCTTCCCAGGACCGCCGCTTGGATCTGCCGTCGGTAGGCGTCCGCACAATCGAGGCCGCGGCCGCCGCGAGTCTCGCCGGTATCGCGGTCGAGGCCCACGGAGCCGTTACCGCTGATCTCAACGAGATGGTGCGCCAGGCCGATGCGGCGGGGCTCTTTGTGGTCGGGGTTCCCGCAGGTGAGCCCATACGAGGGGACACGCGAGGGGACATGCGAGGGGACATGCGAGGATAGCCGTGAACGGGCAACAACCGCGCAAGATGTTCGACAAGCCGCTCGACGTGTTCATGGTGGCGGGGGAGAGCTCCGCCGACGACCTCGGCGCACGCTTCATGCGATCGCTCTCCGCGCTCCGTCCGGTCTCGTTTCGGGGCGTTGGCGGCCCACGCATGAACGCAGCAGGGCTCGCAAGCCTGTATCCGGCACAGAGTCTCACCTCGATCGGCATCGCAACCGTGATCGTCAGGCTGCCGCTGCTGCTGCGGCGCATGCGCGAGACCGTCGACGCCATCGTGACCGCACCGCCCGACGTGCTGGTGCTCATCGATGCTCCTGATTTCACGCATCGCATCGCGGCTCGCGTGCGGCGGCGGCTGCCGCATCTGCCGATCGTCAAATACGTGTCTCCTAGCGTTTGGGTCTGGCGATCCGGGCGCGCCCGCGCGATGCGGGGCTCGATTGATCTCGTGCTCGCGCTGCTGCCGTTCGAGCCCGAGGTGTATCGTCAGCTGGGCGGTCCGGACTGCGTCTATGTCGGGCATTCCTTGCTTGAGCATGTCGCCGATCTGCGCCCCTCTGCCGCCGAGGAACGGCTGCGCACTGCTTCGCTGCCGCTGGTGCTCGCGCTGCCGGGCAGCCGGACGCACGAGGTCGAGCGACTTGCCACCATGTTTGGCGAGACGCTCGGCATGGTTGCTGCCAAGTCTGGACCGTTCGAGGTGGTGCTGCCAACAGTGCCGCATCTCGTTGCACGGCTGTCGGAGCTGACATCGCGCTGGCCAATCCGGCCTCGCATCGTGGTCGATGAGGCCGAGAAGCACGCAGCCTTCCGCCGCGCACGCGCGGCGCTCGCCGCCTCCGGCACGGTCACGCTCGAGCTTGCGCTTGCCGGCGTGCCGAGCGTCGCGGCCTATCGCATCCCCGCGCTTGAGGGGCTGATCTTTCGGATGGTGAGGAGGATGCATCCCGTGATCAAAGTCCGCTCGGTCATCCTGCCGAATCTGGTGCTGGGTGAATGGGCGATCCCCGAGTTCATACAAAGCCAGTGCACGGCGGAGAATCTGGTAGCGGCTCTCATCGACATCCTGGGCGACACGCCGAGTCGTGCGCGCCAGATCGAGGCATTCAAGCGGCTGGAAGTGATCATGGGTGTCGGCGGTGTCGATCCGAGCAAGCGCGCCGCACAAGCCGTGCTTGATCTCGTTGAACGGCGATCGGCAATCACTTGAAGAAATGAGTTGATGAAAAGCCCGGTACTTTCTGGTGTTTCAATCTCCGGTGCGTCGCTTGGCCCAAGCTTGGCTGCCAAGCTTGGCCCGCAGGCAGCTTGCCTCTATACCAAGCGCTCGCGCAAAAATTGAAGAAGGCACGATGTGACCGCTGAGATCCCGATCCAGGCTGCCATCACGGGCGTACACGGCCACCTCCCCGCCGACGTGCTTGACAACGAGACGCTCGCGCGCATGGTCGATACCAGCGACGCGTGGATCACCGAACGCACAGGCATCAAGGAGCGACGGATCCTGAAGGGGAAGGGGCTTGGGACCTCGCACATGGCAGCCGAAGCGGTCCGCGGCCTGCTCGAGCGAACCGCCACGCGACCGCAAGATGTGGACCTCCTGATCTGCGCCACCACGACGCCGGATTTTGTGTTTCCTTCTACCGCCAACATCGTCTGCGACATGGTGGGTATCCGCAACATCGGCAGCTTCGATGTGCAGGCGGCCTGTTCGGGCTTCGTCTATGCGCTCACGATCGCGGCGCAGTTCATCGGCACCGGCTACGCGCGCAAAATCGTGGTGGTCGGCGCCGACAAGATGTCGGCGATCATCGACTACACCGACCGCGCCACTTGCGTGCTGTTCGGCGACGGTGCCGGCGCGGTACTGGTCGAGCGCAGCGCGAATGGCCAAGGCATCCGCGACACCATCATTCGATCGGATGGCGCAGGCATGCCGCATCTGCATCAGAAGGCTGGTGGCAGCCGGCTGCCACCGAGCGCCGAGACCGTGGCGCAACGCCTGCATTTTGTCCATCAGGAAGGTGCTTCGGTCTACAAGTTCGCGGTCGCGCGCATGGCCGAGGTGGCAGGCGAGCTGATGACCCGCAATGCGCTCACGCCTGATCAGGTCGACTGGCTGGTGCCGCACCAGGCCAACCGGCGCATCATCGAGGCCACCGCCGAGCGCATGAATCTGTCGATGGACCGCGTGATGATGGTGATCCACAAATACGGCAACACCACTTCGGCCACGATCCCGCTCTGCCTGTGGGACTACGAGACGAAGCTCAAGACCGGTGACCGGCTGATCATGGCGGCGTTTGGCGGCGGCTTCACCTGGGCTGGGGCATATGTGACCTGGGCATATGGGGCCTGAGCACGCTTCACCATTTTTAAGTCACGTGAGCTCGCTATGGTCGCGGCGGATGTCACCGCGGCGGGCAGGTCATGGCGCTACAAGTGATGACGTCAAGGGCGGATGTCTATCAGGCGACCGATGGCGCAGCCTACGAGGTGTTCCTCGGCCGCCGCTCGCGCCGGCTGGCGGATAGGCTCCTCGATTTTGCAGCATTTGCTGATGATGGCGCGCTGCTCGATGTGGGCTGTGGGACCGGCAGCCTTACCGGTACGATGGCTGCGCGCTGGCCGCAGCGTCGTATCGTCGGTGTCGATTTCTCTGAAGCGTTTCTTGCCTTTGCGCGCTCGCGTGGTCTTGGCGAGGCGATTGTCTTCGAGCATGGCGATGCCACGGCGTTGCCCTATGACGACGGAGCGTTCGCCGGCTGTGCGACTCAGCTTGTGCTCAATTTCATCCCGAACTGCGCGGCTGCGGTCGCCGAGATGCGGCGCGTGACGCGCCGGCACGGGATCGTGGCGGCGGCGGTGCTCGATTTTCGCGGTGGCGCGGTGTTTCAGCGCCTGTTCTGGGATACGGCATGCGGCATCGATCCGCAGGCGATCGAGCGGCGAGCCCGGTTGTTTTCGGCGAAGCCGGCCTTGCCGGGCGGCCTGCGCGGCCTTTTCGTTGCTGCGGGGCTTGCGCACATCGAAGAAACGCTGCTCACATTCCGCATGGACTACACTGACTTCGATGACTACTGGCACCCGTTGCTTGGCGGCCAGGGCCCGATCGGAAGCTATGTTGCGGGTCTTGCGGGTGACTTGCAGGCACGGCTCAAGGCGGCAGTGCAGGCCGCCTATTGCGCTGGTGCGCCCGACGGGCCGCGTGCGATGTCGGCCACCGCCTGGGCCGTGCGAGGGAGCGTGCCGTAAGGCTTAAATGTTGGCATCGATCGCGAGCATCGATCCTCTGTCGGCCGGCCTGAATGCAACGGACGCTCTCGCAGTACCCTTGGTTCCACGGTATCGCGTCAATTGCCGTATCATCGCCGGGTAACACCTGTTAGCCTCGGCACAGTCAATCCCGGCTCACTCTGCGCGGCACCGCCACGCATCAGTATTGAGGTTCCGCCAATGATCGAACGGATCGTCAACCCCGTCGACAAACACGTGGGCACTCGAGTGAAGATGCGCCGGAAGATGCTCGGAATGAGCCAAACGAAGCTTGGCGACGGGCTCGGGATCACATTTCAACAGGTGCAGAAATACGAGAACGGAGCGAACCGCATCGGTGCGAGCCGCTTGCAGCACATCTCGGATATCCTGCAGGTCCCTGTGCCGTTCTTCTTCGAAGGCGCACCCGACCTACCGGGGCAGCCCATGAGATTCGGGGGGGCACCGTCACCAGCCTATGTGTCCGAATTCCTTGCCACGAACGACGGGCTCACGCTCACCAAAGCTTTCATGCAGATCAGGGAGCAAAGACTACGTCGACGTATCGTCAGCCTTGTCGAGGAAATCGCGGGCGATGACTTGATTTGAACGGAGGGTGCCGGCGACTGCAGCCGCATACTTTAAACGCCTGTCAAGCTTCTCGCGCGCGATGCTGGCTCAGCCAAATATCGATAAGAGAATAGGCGCGCAATTCTGCCAGCCGACGGTTCCCGGTAACGGACCGTTCGACTGGTTCAAAGCCGGCGGGATGAATGCCCACGGACCATTCGCGTCGCACTATCCCAACGCGAATAGTATATCGGATCCCTTTGTACTCCATGGCAGCACATTGGGACCAAATCTGAGATCGCGCAATGCCCTTGGGGCCAATCGGACCCAGGTCTCGTCCGCTGCCCTGGATGGGCGTAGGTCCAAACATCACCGGCCGAGGCTCGGCCCAGGCGTCGGTGGCTGAGGGACCGTTCGCGCTCCCGCCTGTTAGAGCCAGGGGCGGCCATGGCCATCAGTCCTAGTCATCTGCTCGCCTCCCTCCGCCTTGGGTGTCAAGGCCAGCTGAACTTCAGGCCGCCGGGGCTGATCCGTCCGCAATGGTTGTACCCGCGTCAGACGGTAAAGGTCCGGAGAACCAAGTGGCAATCCTTTCTCGGGCTTCGCGCGACGCCGCAATTTATCCCGCTCTGCACCCCGGAAGTGATCGGCGTCACCAACAGTCGAAACGGGCCAGGAGACATCGAATGCGCTTTCTTTCGTTCGGCGCTGGCGTAAAGGTTTCAAAGGTCGTAAGTTGCAGTGTGTCTTGAAGCTGCTGTTGAAATGAGAAAGTGCCGAATTTCTCGTTCTTAGAACTTAGCAGCGCTGGTGCCGCCGGCAGGCAAAATCTCAAACAATGCGACGAATACCATAGTCGTCAGTCGGTGGCGGAATGAATCGCCTTGCCACCGCTAGAGAAGGGACGTTGGCATTGTCTACGCTCGCCTCGTCTGGAGACGCTGCCAGTACTTCGTAAATCATGCGATCGGAGAGGTTGCTATGTCGAACACAGCCAAAGGAATGATCGCAGGCCTGATCGCGACGCTTGTCCTATCAGTGCTTATGCTGCTTAACGGGTCGCTTGACTTGGTTCCGACAATCAACGTCATCCAACTGCTTATGTCCCTCGGAACGCTCAGTGCCCCTTCCGCCTGGATGGATCATTTTATTGTAGGAGTGGTGGTCTGGGGTCTCCTCTTCGCGGTTTATGACGGCGCGACGACCCGGCCGGCCCTTTGGCTCAAAGGCATCATTTTCGGCATGTTTGCCTGGCTGATAATGATGGTGGCGTTCATGCCATTGGCAGGTGCCGGCTTCATCGGTGCAAAAATCGGGATCATGGCAGTGGTCGGGCTTTTGATCTTACATCTCATCTATGGTGTCGTGCTTGGAACGACTTACGGTCTTCTTGGGGTTTTTGTACCGGTTAAAGGTGCAGTCATTCGGAAGGCGGAAGAGGGAGAAGTTATTGGAATCCGGCCGAATCCCAACACGATGAATAGCGCGGATATTAACGACCACCTGCAGACAACCAGCCCATCGGGTAGGACGGTGCTGATAACAGTCGGATGTCTGACAGGATTCTTTGCGCTCATCGTGCTCGCCGTAGAATTTCGGACAACGCTTGGATTCTGAATAGTAGGCCCAGCTAACCCGCTGTGTTCATAGTCTCGGGATTCAATGCTGGAGACGGCTCCCACCACTGGTACCTACCGCCGTGGATCATAGCGCTTCAGCCGCTGGAAGGTTTCGGCAACGATTGTTAGCTAGACTAGAGCATGATCCCGAAAAGTGGGAACCGGTTTTCGGAAAAAGATCATGCTCAAACAAAAAGCTAGACCATGATCCCGATTCAACTTGATCGGATC
>Ga0137409_10003202_pt1 | contig 17359 bp, 18 predicted proteins | sample CZODoug1_16funga_FD_122059 | JGI IMG/M metagenome (GOLD analysis project Ga0137409, IMG submission 122059) | Vadose zone soil fungal communities from Angelo Coast Range Reserve, California, USA - CZODoug1_16fungal (Hybrid Assembly) | ecosystem: Environmental > Terrestrial > Soil > Vadose zone... | reverse complement strand
CGGCGAAATACTCGTCAGGAACCGAGAGCGGGCCAAGCGTGAGGCTCTTCGCCGGCGTCAACCCGATGCCGCGGAGGCAGTCATAGAGCGAGCGATCACGCCACCCGAGGTGATGGCAGCGATGGCTATAACCTCCGCGATGCGGCTTGATCGGTGTCGGCAAGGCAAGGCAGCGTCGAACGGTTTCGAGCAAGTCCATGTCCTTGGACACGATGGAAATTGCCGCTGTCTTTCGTCCAAGGTTGCCATCAGTGGCGATCAGACCGACGACATATGCAATGTCGGCCGACCAGCCACCGAACGGCGCGCCGCGCGCAAGACGAATCCGCCCCGGCGCCGGTCCTCGCCGACGAGCCGGAATGCCGAATCGCACGAGCTGTCGCCTCACCGTGCTCGGGCTGCACCTGAAATGCCGGGCGACCTCGACCGTCGTGAGCATCTCGTCGGTGTACAGCCGCCGGAGCGTCACGGCATCGATGAACACGCAGAAGGGATACATTCCCCAATGTTTCGCGCGCGTCCCACTCGGTCAATGTCCAATCTTTCAGACCGCTCCCCACGCCTGTCCTAACAACCACCAAACCATCCGTAGATCTGCGTAGGTCCTGACACGCCGCCGCCCGGCCATCCTCCCGCGCGCGCCCCCACTAAATCCGCGGTCTTTTGCACCCTTTCCCGGTCGGAGACGTCGCCTTGACGACCCTGCAGGCCTCACCTACACTTGGGCTCCCGATTCCGGTGCCCGCTTCGGGCGGCGTCGAAAGCAGTGCGGGGGAAAGGTTTTGGACGACGCACAGGTCCGTGAACGGGTGCGGGGATTGCTCACGTCCGGCCGGCTCCCCAGTGAGGATCCCGTCAAGCTGTGGGCGGGCCCCAGCATGGCCAAGCCCTGCTCGTGCTGTGGGGAGATCATCACCACCGCGACCGAATACGAGCTGGACTTCAGCGGCACGCTCACGATCCTCTTCCATCCCCGCTGCTACGCGATCTGGAACGAGGAGCGCAAGCGCATGACCGACGAGCGTCGACGCGACCGACCGTCCCAGGCCTCCGGCACCTGATCGATGGGCGAGCGCTCGTTCGCCGAAGACGTCAAGCAGCTGGGCTACGGCCAGGGGCAGGTCCTTCGCGGCGAGGGCATCCTCGCCATCACCAAGGCGCTGCTGCAGTCCGGCGTGAGCTACGTGGGCGGCTATCCGGGCGCGCCCATCTCGCACCTGCTCGACGTGCTCGCCGACGCCAACGAGTCGCTGCTCAAGCCGCTCGGCATCTACTACGAGCTGTCGGGCAGCGAGGCGGCCGCCGCCGCCCTCCTCGGCGCGTCGATCAACTACCCGATGCGCGGCGCGGTGACCTGGAAATCGGTCGTCGGCACCAACGTGGCGTCCGACGCGCTCTCGCACGTCGCCTCGGCGGGGGTGCTGGGCGGTGCGCTCGTCGTGATCGGCGAGGACTATGGGGAAGGCGCGTCCATCCTGCAGGAGCGGACGCATTCCGCCGCGCTGAAGTCCTCCGTGCCCCTCCTCGATCCGCGCAACACCTTGCAGTCCTTCGCCCGCTTCGTCGAAGAAGGCTTTGGTCTTTCCGAGGCCTGCAACGAGCCGGTGCTCTTCTCGATCCGCATCCGCGCCTGCCACATGCGGGGCGCGCTGACGTGCCGCGACAACGTGCGGCCGGCGATCAGCATGCGCTCGCGGCTGCAGACGCCGTCGTTCAGCCTCGAGCGGATCAACCTGCCGCCCTTCACCTACGCGATGGAGGCCCGGAAGTTCGAGCACCGCCTGCCGGCGGCGCGGCGCTATATCCTCGAGCGCGGGCTCAACGAGCACCGGCCCGGCGCCGAGTCCCACCTCGGCATCGTGATGCAGGGCGGTCTCTGGAACACCACCGTGCGCGGGCTGCACCTGCTCGGACTGGCCGATGTCCACGGCCGTACGCCCGTGCCGCTGATGATCCTCAACGCGATCCACCCGCTGGTGCCGGAGGAGCTGCTCGGCTTCCTGCGCGGCAAAAAGCGGGTGCTCGTGGTCGAGGAGGGCATGCCGAACTACATCGAGCGCGAGCTGAAGGCGCTCGCTCACGAGGCGAGGCTCGACGTGGAAATCGGCGGCAAGGAATTCTTCTCGCCGCACGGGGAGTACGTGCCGGCCCTCGTCATCGGCGGCCTGCGGAAGTTCCTGGTCGGGGCGAACCCGATGGCACAATCGGTGACCGCGATCGAGGACCGGTACGCGGCGCTGACCGCGCACCGCGAGACGGTGCGGGCGGCGCTGCCCGAGCCCATCTCCAAGCGCCCGCCTTCCTTCTGTACCGGCTGCCCGGAGCGGCCCCTCTTCAGCGCGATGAAGATCCTCCGCACGCAGGACCCCTCGATCGGCGACACCCACGTCGCGGCCGACATCGGCTGCCACACGTTCTCGACCCAGGCGCCCTTCCACGTCGGCAACTCCGTGCTCGGCTACGGCCTGGGGCTCGCGTCGTCGAGCGCGGTGGCGCCGCTCTTCGGCAAGCGCGTGATGTCGGTGATGGGTGACGGCGGGTTCTGGCACAACGGCCTCACCAACGGCGTGGCCAACGCGATGTACAACCGCCAGGACTCCGTGCTGGTGATCCTCGACAACTTCTACACGTCGGCGACGGGCCAGCACCACAACCCGTCCACCGGCACCAACGCCCGCAAGGAGCCGACGGGCATGACCATCCCGCAGGCGCTGCGGGGCGTCGGCGTGTCGTGGATCCGCACGGTGGACTCCTACGACATCGCGAAGATGATCGGCACGCTGCGGGAGGCGCTGACGACGCGCGTGAAGGGCCTCAAGGTCGTGATCGCGCGGGGCGAGTGCCAGCTCGAGCGCCAGCGGCGACTGCGGCCCCTGAACCGCACGCGCGCGGCGGCGGGCCAGACGGTGGTGCAGCCGCGCTTCGGCGTGGACCCCGAGGTCTGCACCGGCGATCACTCGTGCATGCGGCTCAACGGCTGCCCGTCGCTGACGCTGCGCGAGAGTCCCGACCCGCTCCGCGAGGATCCGATCGCGCACGTGGACGACACGTGCGTCGGCTGCGGCGTGTGCGGCGAGGTCGCGCACGCCGCGGTGCTGTGCCCGTCCTTCTACCAGGTGCGGGTGATCGCGAATCCCGGCCCGTGGACGCGGCTCGTCGACCGGCTGCGCCGCGCCGTGATCAGCGCCCTCGCGCGGGCGTGAGCGAGCCCGGGCTCGTCTCGTTGCTGATTCCCGCCGTCGGCGGGCAGGGCGGCGGCGTGCTCTCGGAGTGGATCGTGGAGGCGGCCGCGCTGGACGGCTACCGCGTGCACGGCACCTCGATCCCCGGCGTCGCGCAGCGGACCGGATCCACCACCTACTACGTCGAGCTGGTCACCGATCGTGAGGCCTCCGACGATCCGGCCTTCTCGCTCTATCCGGTGCCGGGCGCGCTCGACGTGTTGCTGGCGCCGGAGTTCCTGGAGGTCGGCCGCATGATCGAGGCCGGCTTCGTGTCGCCCGCCCGCACCACCGTCGTCTGCAGCACGCACCGCCTCTACACGATCCACGAGAAGACGGCGACGGGCCGTGGCATCTATCCGCGGGAGCGCCTCGACGCGCTGGCGCGCGCGACGGCGCGGCGTCTCGTCGCCTTCGACGCGCTCTCCCTCGCGCGCGAGCTCGGCACCGAGGTGAACGCGGTCCTGCTGGGCGCCCTCGCCGGGAGCGGCGCACTGCCCGTGGGCGTGCAGGCCTTTCGCAAGGCCATCGAGTCGCGCGGTGTGCAGGTCGCCGCCAACCTCAAGGGCTTCGACCTCGGTCTCGAGACGGCGAAGACCTCCGGAACGGCGGTCGCGGGCAGCGCGCCGATCGGTCGTGACACGACGGTTGTCGCTTCCAGCGCAAATGAGGGGGTCTTCTCCTCCAACCTGAAAGGATTACCCGACTCGATCCGCGCCGTCGTCGAACACGCCCTCGCCCGGCTCGTCGACTACCAGGACGCGGCCTACGCGCGCCGGTACCTCGCGCGTCTGCGGCGGTTCACGGCATCCGAGCGTGTCGGCGCCGTCGTCGCGCGCCATCTCGCGACGTGGATGATGTACGAGGACGCGATCCGCGTGGCGCAGGCCAAGACGCGCGCCGCGCGCTTCGCGCGCATCCGCAGTGAGACGCGCGCGGGCGACGCCGTCATCGAGGTCACCGACTACCTCAAGCCCGACCTGGACGAGATCTGGGGGATCCTACCGCACCGCCTGGTGGCGCCGTTCGCGCGCTGGGCGGAGCGCCGCTGGCCTCACGGCCGGCCGACGCTCGGCCAGCACGTGCGCACGACGACGGTGAGCGGGTACCTGCGCGTGTGGCTCCTGGCCCGCCTGCGCGTGCTACGCCCGGTCTCGTGGCGCGCGCACCTCGAGCAGGGGCGCATCGACCGTTGGCTGGAAACCGTCGCGCGGGCGGCCGGGTGGGACGAGGGGCTGGCGTGCGAGGTCGCGCAGCTGGCGAGGCTCGTGAAGGGTTACGGCGACGTGCGGCGGCGCCTCGTGGCGCTCTTCGACACCGGGCTCGCCCTGGCGCTGAGCGCCGGCGAGGCCGAGTCGCGGTTGCGCGCGGGCTTCGCGGTCTCGACCGCGCTCACCGAGCGGTTCCGGACGCTGGTCCTGGAAGGGCCGGAGGGCGAGGCGAGCGCGGCGGCGCTGGCGGCCGAGGCGAGCGCACGCCTGGCCGCCGGTGACCTCCAGGGCATCCGACCGCTCGTGACGACGGTCACCTAAGCGTCGCCCATTTCGGGCCGCGTTCGAGCGCGGGCTTTGCCCGCGCAATCCTGGGGGGCGGCTCGGAGGGGGGCGGAGCCCCCCTTCGATGTTCTATCGCGGCAGGTCGAGGTCGAGGCCCAGCCGGGCCAGCGCGACGCACGCGTCGCGTCGGTACTCCAGCGTGGCGATCATCGGCGTCTGCCGCGCCACTTCCTTGATCCGATAGGCGCACGCGACGTTCTGCCAGCTGCGCGCCTGCTGGCGCTGCTCGTATCCCCAGGCGACGGGCAGCAGGATGAGGCTGATCAGCGCCGCGATCCCCATGATCTTCAGCGCCGTCTCGATCTCGGATCGGAAGATTCGCATATCGATGCCTCCACGCCCCGAGGAAACTAGCATTTCCGTTGCCAGACCTTTTCGGCGCAAGTCGTGATGAACTCGCGCCGTCGGCCGTGGCGAGCCCTGTCGGCGGATGGACAGCTGGGTAGTCAGGGCAAGGGCGTCGCGAGAATGTCCAAGCGCTTACCAACTCGGGTGAACGCTCAGCGGGTCAGGCGGCGGACGATTTCGCCGAGCCGGCGGGCCTCGTGGGCGGGCAGATTGACGAACGAGAGGGCGGCGCCGTCGGGGTCGACGCGCAGCACGAGCGAGATGATGTCGAGCGGCCCCCCGTCGTCGGGCGGCGTGAACAAGCACTTGATGGCCAGGCCCGCCGAGAGGGTTGCCTCCGTCTTGACCTTCATACCGGTCGCGGACAGCTCCACACACCGGCCGCTCCACGACGCACCGCGATACTCGCGCAGCGTCACCGGCACCTCGATGCGTGTGCGCGGCGACTGCCGGCGCTCGGCGCGGCGCGCCGCCTCCTCGCGCGTGCGGTCGATCGCGTGCGGCTCGAGAAAGATGAGCACGTCCTGCAGGCGCTCGAGCGGCACCGGCTTGCCGACGAAGTCGAGCGCGCCCAGGCGCAGGCACTCGCGCGCCTGGCTCTCGGTGGCGACACCGGAGACCGCGACGATCGGCAGGCCCGACTCGCGCACCGGGCGCAGCTGCATGAAGTCGAGGCCGCTCATGCCGGGCAGGTGGATGTCGAGGATGATCGCGTCGGGCCGTTCGGACTGTAGCTTGCCCAGGGCCGCCTCCGCGCTCCGCACGAGGACGGGCTGATGCCCGAGCTCGCTCAGGAAGTCGCGGAAAACCTCGCCCAGGTCGGTCTCATCTTCCACGACCAGGACGCGCATTTCGAGCGCGAGTCTAGCACGAAGACTTCGAGCGAGGCCACGTTCGCGCGAGCGGTGGCTTCGCCAGCACGCCGGCGACGCGCCCGCCCGCGAAGAACGCCGCCCAGAATCCTGCCGGCGCCGGCTCGAAGTCGACGGATCCGAGCAGTCGTCGGGCGTCGAAGCGGTGGGCGAGGCGGTAGGCGAAGCTGTAGAAGGCGACGATCGAGCGCGGCGTGACCTCGCCGTTGAAGGTGAGGTCGAGGGCCAAGTGCAGCGTCGCGCCCCATAGGTACGCCCAGAGCCAGAGGGCACCGCTCCACCACGCGACGAGGCCGAGGAGCGCCAGGAGCTCGTAGGAGTGCAGCACGAGCACGGTGCGGCGCGTCCGGCCCTCCAGGTAATGGCGCAGGAACGCGTCCGGCGTGAGCCGGCGGTCGCGCTCGATGAGCACGTAGTCGGCGGCGTGGTCGACGTCGATGAAGAACCCGCCGGCGGCGACGGCGGCGGTGGCCGCCCACGAGCCGGTGAGGACCGCGGCGCCGGCGCAGGCGATGGTGGTCGTGACGAGATGGCCCCCTGGACTCATGTCCTCCTCCAACGCAACGCTCGTGCCGCCGCTCGATCCCCCATTCGGGGCCGGCTGCGCACCGGCGGTGCGCAGCGGCGTGCCCGGAATGGGGCTTCAGCTTCCGGTCCGACCACGCCTGCTATATACTCGCCTTCCGGAGCGATTTCCCCAAGGAGGAGATGGGTGTCGGGGTATGTCCCGGTGGCGATGTTCGGCGTTCTCATCATCGCGTTCGGAGTGGTCTCTCTCGCGATCGCGTGGCTGCTGAGGCCGAGCCGGCCCGACATCGTCAAGCTGATGAACTACGAGTGCGGCGCCGAGCCGATCGGCCCCGCCTGGGTCCGCTTCCCGGTCGGCTTCTACCTGGTCGCGCTCGTCTTCATCGTGTTCGACGCCCTCGCCGTTTTCCTCGTGCCGTGGCTGCTCGTGCTCGAGCCGCTGGGCCTGCCCGCCTTCTGGGGCATGGCCGGCTTCGTCGGGATCATCGCGCTGGGCTGGTTGTACGCCTACCGCGAGGGGGTGTTGGAGTGGAAGTGAAGCCGCCCGTTCCGCAAATTCCGCCGCCGGTGTGGACGGAGTTCAAAGACCTCCAGGAGTTCGAGAAGTACCGGCAACACCGCGCCGACGACGACAAGACGTCGAATGCGCTGGCCTCGATCGCCGACGCCATCCACCACATGCCGGGCGGTTGGATCGTGACCACGTCGACCGACAAGATCTTCAATTGGGCGCGCAAGTCGTCGATCTGGCCAGTGACGTTCGGGCTCGCGTGCTGCGCCATCGAGATGATGGCGACGTTCGCGTCGCGCTTCGACGTCGAGCGCTTCGGGATGGTGCCGTGGGCCTCCCCGCGCCACTCGGACCTCATGATCGTCTCCGGCACGGTGACCATCAAAATGGCGCCCATGCTCAAGCGCATCTACGACCAGATGCCCGATCCGAAGTGGGTCGTCTCGATGGGCTCGTGCGCCAACTCGGGCGGCCCGTTCCGGCACGGCTACCACGTGGTGAAGGGCGTGGACCGCGTGGTGCCGGTGGACGTCTACGTGCCCGGCTGCCCGCCCACGCCGGACTCGTTGATGTACGGGCTGCTCAAGCTGCAGGAGCAGGTGGCGCACTTTCAGAAGACCGGCGAGCGCGTTCCCGCGGCCGTCGAGCCGAAGTGACCTCGCTGACCGCGTCCGACGCCGCCGCGCGTCTCCGCGAGCAGTTCGGCGTCGAGCCGAGCGTGGAGGGCGCCCTCGTCGTCGTGCCGCTCGCCCTCGAGCAGTGGCAGCCGGCCGCGCGCTTCGCGCGCGCCACCCTCGGCTGCGCCTACTTCAGCTTCCTCACCGCCGTCGACTGGAAGGAGCAGGGCTTCGAGGTGCTCTGCCGCGTCGAGAACCTCGATGCGCGCGTCGCCGTCTTCATGCGCACGCGCCTGGCCCCCGGCGCCGACCGCTGCCCGACGCTCACCGGCGTGTGGCGCGGCGCCGACTGGATGGAGCGCGAGTGCTGGGACATGTTCGGGGTGCGGTTCGAGGGCCATCCCGACCACCGGCGCATCCTGCTCGGCGAGGACTGGGAGGGTCATCCGCTCCGCAAGGATTACGCCGTCGACACCCCGCACGCACCGTACCGCTGAACGAGAGGAGCCGTCATGATCTACGAGCAGCGCACCTACACCCTGCAGCCTGGCAAGCAGCCCGAGTACCTGAAGCTCAACGCCGAGGTCGGCCGCAAGATCCGCGGCGACAAGTACGGCAAGTTCGAGGGCGGCTGGACGACGGAGTTCGGGACGCTGAACCAGTACGTCCACCTCTGGAGCTATCCCGACCTCAACGAGCGCGAGCGGCTGCGTGGTGAGCTCGCCAAGAACGAGGAGTGGACGAAGGGGTACGTGCCGCAGATCCGCCCGCTGCTGCTCGCGCAGGAGAACAAGATCCTCTCGGCGGTGACGCCGTTCAAGCCGCCGGCGGACAGCGGCAACATCTACGAGCTGCGCTGGTACCGGGCGCAGGTCGGCAAGCTCGGCGAGTGGCTGAACCTGGCCAAGGGCGTGCTGCCGAGCCGCGAGAAGTATTCGCGCAACGTGTGCTACTGGCAGACGGAGGCCGGCCAGCTCAATGAGGCCGTGCATCTCTGGGTCTACAAGGATCTCAACGAGCGGGCGGCCGCGCGCGCGAAGGCGCTCGGCGATCCCGACTGGCAGGCGTTCCTCGCCAAGGCCCTCCCGTTGCTGATGACCATGCAGGCGGTGGTGCTCGTCCCGACATCCGTGTCGCCGATGAAATGAGCAGGCGGAATTTTCTCGCCCGACCGTCGAGCGCCGGAGGCCTCCGTAGGCGCTCCGACGGCAAATAAGAGAGCCATGCCCGAGACTCTCGAGATCGGGTACGGGGGCAGCGAGCGCCTCACGATGAACATGGGGCCGCAGCACCCGTCCGCCCACGGCGTGTTCCGCGCCATCCTCACCCTCGAGGGCGAGACGGTGGTCGGCGTGGACGCGGTGATCGGCTACCTGCACCGCTGCCACGAGAAGCTCGGCGAGACGCTGACGTACGTGCAGTACCCCTCCATCGCCTCGAAGACCGACTACGTGGCGGCCATGACGGCGGAGCTGGCGTACGTCTCCGCCGTCGAGCTCGTCGGCAAGATCGAGGTGCCGAGGCGCGCGCAATGGCTGCGCGTGCTCGCCGCCGAGCTGCAGCGCGTGGCCTCGCACTGCCTCTGGCTCGGCACCTGGTGCATGGACATGGGCGGCGCCCTCGGCGGCGGCGCCACCGTCTTCCTCTACGCGATCCGCGAACGTGAGGACGTCCTCGATCTCTTCGAGGCGCTCACCGGCGCGCGGCTGCTCTACGGCTTTCACCAGCCCGGCGGCACCCGCTACGACCTGCCGGCGGGCTGGACGGCGCAGTGTCGCAAGACGCTCGACCACGTCGAGCAGCGGATCGGGGAGTACGAGGCGATGCTCGAGGACAACCCCTTCTTCCTCGTCCGCACGCAGGGTGTCGGGGTCATCTCGCGCGAGCTGGCGCAGGAGATCGGCGTCTCCGGCCCGCTGCTGCGTGGCTCCGGCATCGATTACGACTTGCGCAAGGCGGCGCCGTACTCCTCGTACGAGCATTTCCAGTTCCGCGTGCCCGTGGAGACGGCCGGGGACTGCTTCGCACGCTACCGGGTGCGGATGGTGGAGTTCCGGGAGTCGATCCGGATCGCGCGGCAGGTGCTCGACGGGCTGCCCGAGGGGCCGATCTCCTCGCGGCCCGGCGTGAAGTCGGTCGGCCAGGTGCGCGTGCCCAAGGGCGAGGGCTACGCGCGCGTGGAGGGGGCGCGGGGGGAGGTGGGCTGCTACCTCGTGGCCGACGGCGGCCCCAAGCCGTATCGCCTCAAGTGGCGCGGCGCCTCGTTCTCCAACCTGTCCGTGCTGCCGCACATCCTACCCGGCGTGAAGGTGGCCGACGTCGTGGCCATCATGGGCTCGGTCGATCCGGTGTTCGGGGAGGTCGACCGATGATACCGCTGGTGTATGACGCGCTCGTCGGCTTCATCGTCCTCAACGTCGTCATCGGCATGGTGACGTACGTGACGCTGCTCGAGCGCAAGTTCGCGGCGCGGATGCAGTCGCGCATCGGGCCCTACTACGTCGGCCCGCACGGACTGCTGCAGCCCATCGCCGACGCCATCAAGCTGTTCATCAAGGAAGACGTGGTGCCGACCCGGGCCGACCGCTGGGTCTACAACCTGGCCCCGATCGTCTTCCTGCTGCCGTGCGTGCTGATCTTCGCCACGCTGCCGTTCGCGCCGGGGCTCGGCGTGGCCGATCTCAACATCGGCGTGCTCTTCTTCCTCGCCGTGTCCTCGCTCGAGATCGTCGGACTCTTCATGGGTGGGTGGGGGAGCAACAACAAGTACGCGCTGCTCTCCGCGATGCGCGCGGTGAACCAGATCATCTCCTACGACCTGCCGTTCGTCTTCGCCGCCTTCGTGCCCGTCGTGCTCGCGGGCTCGCTGCAGATGTCGGTGATCGTGACCGCCCAGCAGGGCGCGTGGCTCGGGTTCGTGCCGAAGTGGTTCGTCTTCTATCCCGTGATCGGCCAGCTGGCCTTCGTGGCGTTCCTGGTCGCCACGCTGGCCGCCGAGAACCGCGTGCCCTTCGACATCCTCGAGGCCGAGTCCGAGCTGGTGGCGGGCTTCCGTGTCGAGTACAGCGGCATGAAGTTCGCGCTCATCCAGCTCGGCGAGTACGCGCACATGATCGGCACCTCGTTCCTCGCCGCCCTGCTCTTCCTCGGGGGCTGGCTCGGGCCCGGTTCGGATCACGTGCTCGTGGGCGCACTGTGGTTCCTGCTGAAGGCCATGTTCATCTTTCTGCTCGTGACCTGGGTGCGCTGGAGCTTCGTGCGGATCCGCGTGGACCAGATCCTCGCGATCTCCTGGAAGCTCCTGATGCCCGCGTCCATCGTCCTGTTGCTGGCGGCCGCGTTCTGGGTCGCCGCGCGGGGTGGCCATGGCGTCTGAGCAGGCGTCCTTCCTCGGCGAGACGGGTCAGCTCGTGCGCGCCGTGGGCCGCGCCATGGGCGTGACGTTCAAAAACCTCCTGAGGCGGCCGATCACCGTGCGCTACCCGACGGTGACGCGCGTCTATCCCGACCGGTTCCGCGGCATCCTCGCGCTCACCTACGATCCCCAGACGGGCGAGGAGAACTGCATCGGCTGCCGGCTCTGCGAGTACATTTGTCCGCCAACTGTCATAAAGGTCGAGATGCTCAAGGCGGAGAAGCGGAACTTCGCCAAGACCTTCACGCTCGAGCTCTACGCGTGCGAGTTCTGCGAGCTCTGCGTGCAGGTGTGTCCCACCGACGCCATCATCATGATGAAGTCGTTCGACCTCGCGACGGCCGACCGGCGCGAGCTGCTGCTCGACAAGGACCGCCTCCACGCGCTGGGCCTGCAGTTCGATCCGTCCTGGGCCACCGGCAACCGCCTTCGCGACATGCAGGCCCCGCCCAAGGCGGCGAAAGCCGCCGCCGCGCCGGCGCCCGAGGCCGCCGCCCCAGCGCAGAGTTCGCCCGACCGTCGAGCGCCGGAGGCCTCCGCAGGCGCTCCGACGGCAAATACAGAATGACGGAGATCGTGGGGTTCTGGGTGGCGGCCGTGGTGCTGGTCGCCGCGAGCCTCGCGGTCGTGCTCACGCCGAACCTGTTCCACGCGGTGCTCTGGCTGGCCGTCGCCCTGGTGGCCACCGGCGGCGTGTTCCTGCTGCTCGACTCGCCGTTCCTCTTCGCCGTCCAGCTGCTGCTCTACGCGGGCGGTGTCGTCACCATCGCCGTCTTCGCGATCATGCTCACCGAGCGCCTGGTGGGCGAGTCCATCCGACAAACCAGCCGCTTCGTCTTCAACGGCGCCGTGCTGGCGGCCGCCGTCTTCGTCGGCCTCCTCGGCTTCCTGCTGCAGGCGGGCGCCGTCGCGCGGCCGGCCGCCACCGGCGATCAGCTCCGCGACCTGGGCCGGGCGCTGGTCGGGCCCTTCGCGGCACCGCTCCAGCTCCTCGGCGTGCTGCTGGTGATCGCGCTCCTCGGCGCGCTCTACTTCGCACGGACGGAGGACTGAGGGTGCCGCTCCAGGCGTACCTCGTCCTGGCCGCGCTGGTGTTCGCCATCGGGCTCTTCGGCGTGCTCACGCGCAAGAACGCCGTCGGCATCCTGCTCGGCATCGAGCTGATGCTCAACGCCGTGAACGTCAACCTCGTCGCCTTCGCGCGCTTTCGCGACGACCTGGCCGGGCTGATCTTCACGCTGTTCACCATCGCCATCACGGTGGCCGAAGTCGCGGTCGGCCTCGCCATCGTCATCGTGATCTTCCGCGTGCGCCGGACCATCGAGGCCGACCACCTCGATCTGCTGCGGGGCTGAGCGTGCGCATCGGCTCGCCCGAGCTCGCCCTCCTGGTGCTTGCCCTGCCGTTCGCGAGCTTCCTGGCCATCGGGCTGATTCGGCCGCTGCGCCGCAGCGGCCGGCCCGCGGCCGCCATCTCCATCGTCGCCATGGCCGGCGCGCTGCTGGGCGCCGCCGCGATGTCGTGGGAGGGCATCCCGGTGGCGCGCGCGCTGAACCCCTCCGTGCTCTGGTCGTGGCTCCCGGCGGATGGCGGTCCCATGGCCTCGGTCGGCGTCTGGGTCGACGGCATGGCCATGCAGATGTGCGTGCTCGTCACGCTGATCTCGCTCCTCGTGCAGGTGTACTCGTGGTCCTATCTCGCCGACGAGCCGCCGCCGTCGCTCGGCCGCTACTACGCCTACCAGTCGCTGTTCGCCTTCTCGATGCTCGGCCTCGTGCTGTCGCCGGGCTTCCTCCAGATGTTCGTCTTCTGGGAGCTGGTCGGCCTCTGCTCGTACCTCCTGATCGGCTACTGGTACGAGCGGCCGGAGGCGGCGCGCGCGGCGGTGAAGGCGTTCTGGATCACGAAGCTGGGCGATCTCGGCTTCGTCGCCGGCATCGTGATGCTCTGGTCGGCGACCGGGACGTTCGACTTCTGGCCGCTGTTCCAGGCGGCGGAGAGCGGCGCCCTGCACGTGGACGGGCTCACGACGATCATGTTCCTGATCTATCTGGGCGCCGTCGGCAAGTCGGCGCAGTTCCCGCTGCACATCTGGCTGCCCGACGCGATGGAAGGGCCGACGCCGGTGTCGGCGCTGATCCACGCCGCCACCATGGTGACGGCGGGCGTGTACATGGTCGCGCGCGCGTACCCGCTGTTCGCGCTCGTCCCCTCGCTGCTCGTGCTGATCGCGTGGGTGGGCGCCTTCACCGCGCTGCTGGCGGCGACCATGGCGTGCGTCGAGCGCGACATCAAGCGCGTGCTCGCGTACTCCACCATCTCGCAGCTCGGCTACATGATGGCGGCCAACGGCGCCGGCGCGCCGGAGGCGGCCTTCCAGCACCTCACCACGCACGGCGTGTTCAAGGCGCTGCTGTTCCTCGGCGCGGGCATCGTCATCCACCACTTCCACACCAACGACGTCTTCCGGATGGGCGGGCTCTTCGTCCAGCGGCCGTGGGTGGGCGGCCCGTTCCTCATCGCGACGCTCGCCCTGGCCGGCGTGTGGCCGCTGCCCGGATTCTTCTCGAAGGAGGCGGTGCTGGCGGGCGTGCTCCAGGCCCACCTCTCCGGACCGTTCCTGATGCTGATCCTCACCTCGTTCCTCACCGCCTTCTACATGTTCCGTGTCGTGTTCCTGGCTTTCTTCGGTCACGCGCACGATCACCACGAGCACCCCGAGCCCCCGCTCACCATGGACGCCGTGTGCCGCGCCCTCGCCGCGCTCACCCTCGCCCTGGGCCTGCGCGCCGCCGTGGCCGGCCCCCACGCCGAGGGACCGGTGTGGCTGTCCTGGATCTCGCTGGCGTGGGCGTTCGCGGGCATCGCACTGGCATGGGCGACCTACCAGGCGGGCGTGCTGGATCCCGCCCGGCTCTCCGCCGCGTTCGCGCCGATCGACTTTCTCGCGCGCCGCCGCTATTTCCTCGACGCGATCTTCGCCGGCGCCTACCGCTTCGCGCTGCTGAGCTTCTCGCGCGTCGTGGGCTGGATCGACCGCTACGTCGTGGACGGCGTGCTCAACGCGCTGAGCGCGGGCGCGCTGCGCGCCGGCGACACGCTGCGGAGAGTCCAGACCGGCCAGCCCCAGGACTACGTGTACGGCGTCGCGCTCGGCGTGCTCCTCCTGCTCGTCTGGGCGCAGCTGCGGTAGCCATGCGCTTTCCGATCCTGTCGGTCATCACGTGGGCGCCGTTCGTCGGCGCGCTGCTGATCATGTTCACGGCACGCCGCAGCCCCCTCGCGGTGCGGCTGATCGCCGCCGCCACCACGGGGATCTCGACCGTCCTCTCGCTCTGGCTCTACGCGGCGTATGACCGCGAGTCGGCGCTCACCGGCGGGCCCGGCTTCCAGTTCTACGAGAAAGTGCCGCTGGTGCCGCCGCTCGGGATCAACTACGAGCTGGGCGTGGACGGGATCAGCCTCTTGATGGTCCTGCTCACGTCGATCATCATCTTCGCGGGCGTCTTCGCGTCGTGGACGGTGAGCACGCGCAGCCAGGAGTTCTACGCACTGCTCCTCGCCCTCGTCACCGGCGTCTACGGCGTGTTCGTGTCGCTGGACCTCTTCGTCTTGTTCCTGTTCTACGAGCTGGCCGTGCTGCCGATGTACCTGCTCATCGGGATCTGGGGCTCCAGCGGCGAGGTGCGGCCGCGCGGGATCTTCGCGTGGGCGTATCGCGAGACCGGCGTCGGCACCAAGGAATACGCGGCGATGAAGCTGACCCTGTATCTCCTGTTCGGGTCGGCGTTCATCCTCGTCGGCATCTTCGCGCTCTACGTGGCGGCCGGCACCGCGTCCTTTTCGTTTCTCGAGCTCGAGGCGGCCACCTTCGATCCCGTGCTGCAGCGCTGGGTCTTCCTGGCCTTCTACGTGGGCTTCGGCATCCTGGCCGGCATCTGGCCGCTGCACACGTGGTCGCCCGACGGCCACGCCTCGGCGCCGACGGCGGTGTCGATGCTCCACGCCGGCGTCCTCATGAAGCTCGGCGCCTACGGCGTCGTGCGCGTGGGGATGGGCCTGCTCCCCGACGGCGCCGCCGACCTGGCCTGGCTCGTCGGCGGCGTCGCGTGCATCAACGTCGTGTACGGCGCGCTCTCGGCGATGGCCCAGGTCGACCTGAAATACGTCATCGCGTACTCGTCGGTCTCGCACATGGGGCTCGTGATGCTGGGGGCGGCCACGCTGACCGAGGCGGGCCTCAACGGCTCCGTGTTCCAGATGTTCGCCCACGGCGTGATGACGGGCCTCTTCTTCGCCCTCGTCGGCCTCGTGTACGAGAAGGCGCACTCGCGCGAGATCTTCAGGATGGGCGGCTTCGGACGCGTGATGCCGGGCATCGCGACCGCCTTCACCATCGGTGGCCTCTCCTCGCTGGGCCTGCCGGGCACCTCCGGCTTCGTCGCCGAGATCCTGACGTTCATGGGCGCGTGGCGCTCGGACGTCCGCTGGTGGCTGCTGCCCGCGGTCGCCGGCACGTTCCTGACCGCCGTCTACGTCCTGCGCGTGGCCAAGCAGATCTTCTGGGGCCCGCCCTCGCCGCACTTCCATCACCTCGAAGACGCCCACGGGCCGGAGTGGGTCGCCCTCGTGATCCTCGTCGGCGTCCTCGTGCTGTTCGGGTTCGCGCCGGGCATCGCGCTGGTGCCGGTCGACACGGCGACGGTGCCGCTCCTGTCCAGGATCCTGCAGCCGTGATCGCCGCGCCGTACGAGTCCAATTTGTCAAAGTTCTGCCCGTTGGCATAGGTCGTATCGATGTTTCCGGTCTTGGTCACCGCCGGCCCGTACAGCAGGCGGGTCGACGCGGGGCTCAAGTTGGCCTGCCACAGGGACGTACCGACCACGCCGCGCGGCCCGCAGATGAGGGCGGTGGCGGGTGGGAGCCCCAGAAGGCAGTCGTTGAAGAACGGAGCGAAAGTCCCCCCTTGGGAAAATTGCGTCACGGTTTGCAGCACGGTGCTGGCCGTCGAGGGCTGATTGGTGTGGGTCCAGTCGCCGGCAACGGTCGTGGTCAGCGAATCCGAGGCCTTCCACACCAGCTTGGCGCGCACCGTTTGCTGATTGCTGCCGCCTTGGGTATCGAAGCTTTCAGTCCCTGAACTGTGCAGCGCGCCGACGGGATCCGACACGTAGGGCGTGGGCGAGGCGTAGGGGATGCGTCTCTGGTACCCGTCCTGGTATTGCGTGGCGACGGTAACCGCCGACAGTAGATTCGGGGCCAAGGGAATGTCGGCCAGCACCGAGACGTCGCGGCGATTGTAGCTGCCGCCGGTGACCTGGGTCTGGATCGTGAATTCGCTGCCCGGCGTGCGAGTGACGATGCTGATGGCGCCGCCGATGGTGTTGCGTCCGAATAGCGTTCCCTGGGGACCCTTGAGAATTTCGATGCGCTCGACGTCGAGCAGGCTCTGATTCGCACCGACCGTGCGCGCGAAGTAGACGCCGTCGACGTAGACGCCCACGCCCGGATCCAGGTTGAAGGCAAAGTCGTCCTGGCCGATGCCGCGTATGGACGCCGACAGCACCGAGTTCGAGCCGGAGAACGGCGATCCCTGGTCGAGATTGACGTTCGGCGTGAGTGCCGACAAGCCGTGGATGTCGGTAATGCCTTTGGCGCGCAGCGTGGACTCTGAGAATGCCGTGATGGCGATGGGGACTTGCTGAATGCTTTCGGAGCGCTTTTGTGCGGTTACCACCACCTCTTCGAGCTCGGTGGGTGCGTTGGCGCCGCCATGCGCATTGACCTCTTGGGCGCAGGCGCCGCCGCCGTGCAAGCCGGAACTGCAAGCAGCAAAGACCGCCAAAAAACGGGCCATGAGACTTTTGCGAGGCATGATGGCTTCCTTCGGTTGAATGGATGGCTCGTCCGTGGCGTCCAAAGTGCTTGCGCTGCCTGCGTCGCTCTCGCCCTTCGATTCGGACAGTTTTTTGCCGGTCGGTTGCGGTCCCAAAATGGCGATGGTGCGCGGATTGACAAATTCGTAGCGCAATCCGGAATTGCTGAGAATCTTGCGCAACGCCTCGTCGGCGGAAAGAGAGCCCTTGACCTGGGGCGCGCGCACGCGTGCGACGAGTTCCGAGGAGAACAGGATCTGCAGCCCGGTTTGCTGTGCCAGTTCGTTGAGCGCGTCGCCGAGCGGCTCCGCGGGAATGCTCACGCTGTACGGCCCGGTTCCGCCTTGCGTCTGTGCGCCGGCGCTGGTCCAAAGGACGAGGGCGCCGACTGTATTCAGAAGCACCGTGCGAAAAC
>Ga0137409_10003201_pt1 | contig 17364 bp, 12 predicted proteins | sample CZODoug1_16funga_FD_122059 | JGI IMG/M metagenome (GOLD analysis project Ga0137409, IMG submission 122059) | Vadose zone soil fungal communities from Angelo Coast Range Reserve, California, USA - CZODoug1_16fungal (Hybrid Assembly) | ecosystem: Environmental > Terrestrial > Soil > Vadose zone... | reverse complement strand
ATGAAACGATACGAGGAGGACAGCGGGAAGCGGCTGGAAGTGCTGCGCGCGAGGGATGACTCCTGGTGGGAATCTGAAACGAAGTTTTTTGACGTGAAGCGATCCTGCGCTTGGGTCATCGTTCGCAGAATTGCACATACCGCGCATCATCGGGGCCAGCAGATGGCCATGCTGCGCATGTTGGGACGCGATGTACACAGCAACTACGGCCCAACTGCTGACACCGGCGGACTTATGCAAAACCATGCGCCCACGATCTACGCATACCCGAGCCTGCAGGCGCTGCTCGATGGAGAAACGGGCGGCGGCGCGAAGGTACCGTTACCGGGCGGAAGCGGCAAAGCCGTGACCGAACGCCCGGACAAGAACAAATAAAGGGAAAGCTGAGGCGCAATTATTCCGGCTTGGAAATGACGCCCGCGCAGTACCGGCGCTCTGGCCTTGCGCGTTCCTTATGACTACAGTGACGGGCTTTGCAGCCGGATTGGCATAACCATTCTGAACAGATACTGCACCTGTTACCAACAAATACAGCGCACCACAAACGGGAGCTCGCAGAATAGATCCCTTCGGACCAATTGTGATCCGGGTCTTTTGGAGAAAATTCCAGTTCGCTAGGGCCGGTAAAGAGCTGGAAAAACTTTCTTCAGATTCTCCAGCTTGGGCATATCGTTGGACACGATGTAGGGATTGCTGGGATTATTCTTGAGATAGTCCTGGTGGTAGCTCTCCGCCGGGTAAAACGCTTGAAAGGGCTCGACCTTCGTCACAATCGGCCGGGAATAAACTTTCGCAGCATCGAGTTGCGTGATGTAGGCTTGCGCGATCCGCTTCTGTTCCTCGCTCTTAAAGAAAATCACGGAGCGGTATTGAGAGCCGGTATCCGAGCCCTGACGGTTCCACTGTGTGGGATCGTGGGCCACGGAAAAATAGACCATCAAGATCTGCCCGTACGTGATTTGTGACGGGTCGTAAGTGATGCTCACGGATTCGGCGTGGCCCGTTACTCCGAGGCTCACACTCTCATAAGAAGGCGACTTGAGATGGCCACCGGCATAGCCAGACGTCACCGTAGATACTCCTTTGAGGTGTTCAAATACGGCTTGCACGCCCCAGAAACAGCCGCCGGCCAGAAACGCGGTTTGCTGGCCCCTGGCGGCCGCCAGCGGCGAATCGATCGTCGGCGCTGGGAATGGCATTTTCGGAGTTTCGGGTGGCCTGGAGCCCAGGGCACGCACGGTATTCCACGCGACAAGGCCCGCAATCAGCCCGATTGCAATCCCTCGACCGATGAAGGGATTCTTCATTGTCCGCCTCCTAAAACAATCCATCCTAGTTTACTCTGTCTACGGGTGATTGGATGCAGAACGGCTCCTGTCGAATTTGGAAAGATTTCACCATCCTCCTCAGGTTCGTTCCGCGTCTCCTTTCCCTTATTCGGAAACACCTGTCGATGGAACGCAGCGTTCACCTCCCGCATCCTAGGGACCGAGACGTTCACAGCTCATTCGGTGAGGCTAAATATATGCGCGCACGAAGAACTCTTGCTGCGTCTGTCGTTCTGTTGTTCCCGCTTACTTTGCCAGCGCAAGTGACACACGGACAGAAGCCGAAACTGCCTCCACCCTTTGCCACCGAATCCGCCGGTAACGGGCCGGACAGGGTGAAGCCTCCCGCGGGGTTTCTTCCTACGGTGCCGACGGGATTTCGCGTGAATTTTTTTGCGAAGGATTTCAAGAGGCCGCGGTGGCTCACGGTGGCGCCGAACGGGGATATTTTCCTGGCCGACACCGGCGTTGGCGAAATCATCGTGCTGCGAGATCCGCAAAATACTGGCGGAGCGCAAGAGCGCGAAGTCTTTGTAGACGGGATGAAGAGGCCGTTTGGCATCGCCTTCCACGAGAACTACGTTTACGTCGGGAACACCAATGAGCTGGTGCGCTTTCGCTATGACCCGAAGACTTCAAAGCGCCTCGGCGAAAAGGAGCACCTCCTGGATCTGCCTACGGGCGGGCACGATACACGCTCGCTGGCTTTTTCCGCGGACGGGAAGCATCTGTTCATCGGCGTAGGCTCGAACTCGAACATTGACACGGGAGAGGATCCGCGCCGGGCGGCCGTAACCATCTGCGATCCCGACGGTAAGAATGCGCGGCTGTACGCGACGGGCCTGAGGAATCCCGTAGGCTTGGCGCTCGAGCCGGTTACCGGAGAAGTCTGGACCACGGTCAACGAACGCGATGAGATTGGGGACGATCTTCCTCCGGATTATTTCACTTCACTGAAAGATGGCGGCTTTTACGGCTGGCCGTACAGCTACATCGGAGACAACGTCGATCCACGCGTGAAGCCGCAGCGCCCGGACCTGGTTGCTCGCGCGAATATTCCGGATGTGCTGCTCAGCGCGCACGTCGCCCCGCTGCAATTCGCGTTTTATACCGGGAAGCAATTTCCGGAAAGTTATCGAGGCGGAGCCTTTGTTGCGGAACACGGCTCCTGGAACCGCGCGAAGCGTTCCGGATACCAGGTTGCGTTTGTGGCCTTTAAGAATGGAAAGCCCTCGGCCGATCCCGTGCCATTCATGACGGGGCTGGTACCCGATCCCGGCGGACAGGATGTCTACGGACGGCCAGTTGGCGTAGCGGTCGCGCGGGACGGCTCGCTCCTCGTTTCGGATGACGGAGCGGGCGTGATCTATCGCATCTCCGTCGCGAAGTAAGAAACAAGAAACAGGAGCCGGAGATTCTTGAATCAAGAAGAGGCAGAGCCGCAGCTACTTCACCGTCAGCGTGAGCTGAATTGGCTGCAATTGCAAAGGCTGCCCTGAGGAAGACATCGCCGTCGGTGTAAGCACAATCGTTGAAGTTCCCGTTGGCGTGATGATGGGCGGCGGCGCGAGGACCGCAGCGCCTCCTCCGCCACAACCACCCGTACTCAAAGCTGCACAAGAAACCATCGCAACCAATGCGCCCCTCAGAGCCATCCGCCTCGCATGAGCCATGCTTTCGAACGCCCTGCGATACACAATCATCATCAGCAAGGCTGTTGCAAGCGCCAGACAGGGGAGCCAGCGGAATCCGCCAAAGGGTCTGAACCGCGCGGGAATCGAACGTGGCAACATGGCGCCACCGCTCGTGGACACAGTGATAGTAAACGGAGATGGCGCGCCATTGGCAACCGGCACACTCGAAGGCACATGACACGTCGCGCCGAGCGGCGCCCCGCTGCACGTAAACGAAACGCTGCCCATATAACCCGGCCCGGGCGTCAACTGCAACTGGTATTGAGCCATCTGACCAGCAGTCACGGAGGCTGACGTCGATCCTCCCGGAGCGCCTCCTGCGACGAAGGCCGGATTGGCGTTTCCGCTGACGCTGACGACCTGCGGTGAATTGGGATCGTCGTCGGTGAGTGTAATGGCTGCGGAACGTAAGCCTGCCGCAAGAGGTGTGAATGTGACCGTTATTGTGCAGGCGGCGTTGGCGGAAATAGCGCTGTTACAGGAAGGGGCAGAAAAGGCAAAGTCATTCGCGTTTGCTCCCCCGAGCGCGACGTTGGTGATGTGAAGCGTTGCCGTACCTGCATTTTTTACGGAAATGTTTGCGGTCGTGCTCGTGCCTTGTGTTGTGGTGCCAAAATCGAGCGTCCCGGGAATCAATGTCACCGCGGGGGCAGCCGCCAAGCCGGTGCCACTCAACGGAACCGATTCCGTCGCGGGGGAGGCATTGTCCGTGATCGTAAGTGCTGCCGAACGAGTGCCTGTTCCCAAAGGTGAAAAGGTCAGCAGGACAGAACACGACTGCCCGGGCGGAAGAGCTGTTGGCACGTGACACGTGTCCGTTTTCGCGAATTCCACGGCGTTCAGTCCAGTTATCGTGAGCGTGTTCAAGCTCAGGGCTTGGCCGCCATTGCTGGTGATCGTCAAAGTTTGCGCGGAGCTTGTTTGTCCGACGGACAAACTGCCAAAGGAGAGAGCGGCGGCACTCAGCAGAGCGACTGGTCCAATCACGGGCTGCGAACCGGGCGGCCGGCTAAAGATTGCCGGCGGGCTGATGGGGCTCGTTGAAAGGATCGGGTTTGGAATCCCCGTTTGCGCATCGACCTGGTAAACCTGGTCCGCATAGATGAGAGGAGCAGTCGGATCCACGGTCCATCCCACTGTCAGTGGAAAGCTTGGGGGTAAAGGGGAGTTGGGGAGCTCCTGCAGAGGCGCTGGCGAGAAGATATGCACTCTGTAGGAATTGCTCAAGGCATGATAGAGCGTCACGTAAAGAAATCGGCCAAAAGTGTCGAAAGCCATGAACGCCGGCGTCCCGCCCACGGAGCCATTGACGTTACCAAACTGGCCGAGAGTTCCGTCCGGCTGGAGACTGCGCGTGCTGATCTGCAGGTCGCTTCCAAGGGCGATGGATTGCGCTTGCGGATCGAGAGCGAGACAGTGAGCAGTGGCGCCAGGGCCGCTTGTGGTAGCGGCGAACGTGCCATTGGAGCTGTCGAAGAGAAGGAAAGTAGCCGCGTTCGGATTAGACGGGGAAGGATCATTGAGGTACGCGTAGAAGACTTTGCCGTTGGGATGAGTCGCACCCCCCTTGAAGAGACCGGGAAGATCGGTTGCGCCACTCGAGGAGGGGACCAGGCCGAGATTCGCAGAATCAATATGAAACGACTCAACCGAACTTACAAATGCATTGGAACCGTTAAAGTTGATGACATAGAGAAACTGGCCGCTACTTTCCGTGGAGAGAAACACGGGCTGATTGGTGAAGAGCGAGGCAAAGGGCGAGTTGGGAACCTCGAGAAGCGCACCTGAAAAGGGGTCAACAGTGAACATGGAGATCTTGCTGTTCGTGCGGTTGGAGGCGAATAAGTACCGTCCCGTGAAGTCGAGAGCCATCGAGGTGACTACTTCCTTGCTGGAGAAGGGCGAGCCCGCCACGGGCGTCAGCACTCCGGTTACATCGTTTCGCGTGTACACGGCGACGCCGATCGGATCCGCAGCGAATACAAACGCCGATTGAAATTGCGCTGGTGACGAACTGGAACTCGCGAGAACCGCGCAGCAGAAGAAAATAGCTCGCTTCGTCCTCGAAAACAGGGCGATGAGCACTCGCAGCGCCTCGCCCAGCCGGAGAACTGCTCTAGACGGTGTGGCCATGGACCTTCTTTGGCCGATGTCCATGCGGCTCTTTCTGAAGCCTGAGAGGGAAACAACTTCAATTTCACACTACCGTTGGCTTTAGGGGGTGTCAACCAAAATAAACTAATCAGATACTATTGCGCATAGATTACTGATATGTTTTAGCGCTATAAGAACGACCGCCGCGCGGCCTCACTCTTCGCGGAGGATGCGCATCAATTCGGCAGCGGCATGCGGCAAACGCGCCCCGCGCCGTGAAACGAGATAGAGGTGGCGAGGCATATTCAATTGACGAATTTTCACTTCCTTCATCCAGCCGTGCTCGATTTCCCATTGCACGCACATGCGCGGCACAATCGCCACGCCCATGCCCATCTGCACGAACCGCTTGATGCTTTCAATCGTAGGCATTTCGATCGGCATGTTGAGCGCCGTACGGTTTCGCGCAAACAGCTCGATCACCCGGCGGCGAAACGGCGATTCCACAATGTGCGCGATAAAATTTTCACCGCCGAGTTCCGCGACATCCACTTCGCGCTTCTTCGCCAGGTTGTGCTTGGGGGGCACGACCAGCGTCAGCTCGTCCTTCAATATTTCCGTTGCCAGGAGCTGCGCGTCGCGCGGCACAAAGGAAACCGCACCGAGGTCCAAACGGTAGTTCAGGACTTCGTGTGGAATATCCCGGGAAAACATGCGGTGCACGCGCACCTGCACGCCCGGATGCATCTCCCGAAATTTTGCCAGCGCGGGAAGCAGCGCGTGAATGGAGCTCTCGTTCACGCCGAGCGAAAGTTCGCCGCGCTTCAGCCCTTCCAGTTCACTGAGCCCTTTCTTGACCTCATCGCGCAGATTGATCAGCCGTTCGGCATAGTCCTTGAGAAGCGTTCCCGCATCGGTGAGGCGAATCGGCCTCGCCCCGCGGACGAACAACGGTTGGCCTAGCCCGTCCTCGAGCTTTCGAATGGCCAGGCTGATCGCCGGCTGCGTGCGATAGAGACGCTCCGCCGCCCGCGAGAAGCTGCCTTCCTTCGCCACCATCAGAAATACTTGTAGTTCGCCCAGGTCCACTGGTCCCTCGGTCGGATCAGTATAAGATAGTATTATCAAAAGTAGAATAAAGATAAATTGGACTACAGGCCCGCTCCCGTGCGTAACTACAGGGTGGGAGACTCTATGGACGTCGTACGCATCTTTGACACTACGCTCCGTGACGGCGAGCAGTCGCCGGGCTTCTCGATGAATACCCAGGAGAAGATTCGCCTGGCACGGCAGCTTGCGGCCCTGAATGTAGACGTGATCGAAGCGGGCTTCCCGATTGCGTCGCGCGGCGACCTCGAGGCGGTCAAGAAGGTCGCTCAAGAAGTCCGTACCGTGCCCATCGCGGCGCTCGCTCGCGCAAAAAAGCAGGACGTGGACGCGGCCATCGAGGCATTGGAACAAGCCGCCTCCTCGCGACTGCACGTTTTTCTCGCCACCTCCGATTTGCACCTTCGCGTAAAGCTGAACATGACTCGCGAGCAGGCGCTCGAAGCCATCACCTCGATGGTTCGCCATGGCCGCCAGCACGTGGGCGAAGTGGAATTCTCCGCCGAAGACGCCGGACGAACCGACATCGACTTTCTTTGCCAGGTCTGCCGCGCCGCTGTGGAGGCGGGCGCGACCGTACTGAATCTGCCCGACACGGTGGGGTACGCGGTGCCGGAAGAATACGGTGCGATGTTCACCAAGGTCCGCGAATACCTCGGCGATCCCGACGGCATTACGCTCAGCGCTCATTGTCATGACGACCTGGGCATGGCGGTCGCCAACTCGCTCGCGGCCGTTCGCGCGGGAGTCCGTCAGATCGAGTGCACCATCAACGGGATCGGCGAGCGCGCTGGTAACGCTTCGCTTGAGGAAGTGGTAGTCGCCCTCGCGGTGCGCAAAGAAAGTTTCGGAGTCACGACGGGAATCCGGCTCGAAGAACTCTTTCGTACCAGCCGCATGCTCACGGAAATCACGGGCGCACAGGTTGCGCCGAACAAAGCCATTGTGGGGGCCAATGCGTTCGCGCACGAAGCGGGAATCCACCAGGATGGAATCATCAAGAACCCGCTGACTTACGAAATCATTTCGCCGCAGAGTGTCGGCGTCCCGGCGCGCTCGCTCGTTCTTGGAAAACATTCGGGCCGCAATGCGCTGCGCCAGTCGTTGCGCGATCTAGGTTACGAGGCGAGCGATCCGGAGCTTGCGGAGGTTTATGCCCGCGTGACCGCGCTGGCCGATCAGTCTAAGCAGGTACGCGCTCGCGACATCGTCGCGATCGCGCATGAGGTCATCCGCCGCCGTCCCGCGGCGATGGCGGCGGAATCGTCTTCCGCGGCCTGACTTTCCCGTTGCTCAAAAGTTTGCAACGCGGGAAATATGCCGTGCTGAGCCTCTTATAGAAGCGCCAGCGGCTTGCTCCAGTTTTGATTTTGCTCGGGGACCCCTATGAAGAAGACCATCGTCCTGCTGCCCGGAGACGGCATCGGCCCGGAGGTGTCGCGTGCCGCGGCCACCATCCTGCGCGAAACCGCGCACGAATTTAACCACGAGTTCGAGTTCCGCGAACTTCCGATCGGCGGCGCCGCCATCGATGCCGCCGGCACGCCGCTTCCCAACGAAACGCTCGACACTTGCCGAAAAGCCGACGCCGTTTTTCTGGGAGCAGTCGGCGGTCCGAAGTGGGATTCGCTGCCGGTAGGGAAGCGCCCGGAAAGCGGGCTGCTCGCTTTGCGGAAGGGCTTGGGACTGTACGTCAACGTTCGTCCCGTGAAGCTCTTGGAACCACTGAAGGGAATCTCGCCGCTCAAGCCCGATCGCCTCGGCGATCTGGACCTCGAGATCGTCCGCGAGCTCGCCGGCGGAATGTATTTCGGCGAACGCGGCAACGCCACGGAGAAAGGCGTGGAGCGCGCCTGGGATACCGAGTCCTACTCGACGCCGGAAATCGAGCGCATCGCCACTTTCGCGTACAACCGTGCGGAGAATCGTTCGCGGCGGCTCTGTTCCGTGGACAAGGCCAACGTACTCAACAGTTCTCAACTCTGGCGCCGCACCGTCACGGCGATGAGCACCGTCTTTCCTTCCGTGAAACTCGAGCACATGTACGTGGACAATGCCGCTATGCAACTGACGCTTCGGCCATCCCAGTTTGATGTGATGCTTACCTCCAACATGTTCGGCGACATTTTGAGCGACGCCGCAGCAGCCTTGGTCGGCTCCATCGGCCTGATCCCCTCGGCCAGCTTTGGCTCGACCGCGCCGCTGTTTGAGCCCATCCACGGCTCGGCGCCCTCCCTTGCCGGAACGGACTCCGCCAATCCCATCGGCTCGATTCTCAGCGCCACGATGATGCTCCGCGACGCATTCGGTCTGACGCTCGAGGCGGACTGGGTCGAGCAATCGCTCCAGCGCGTGCTCTCCGGTGGCTATCGCACACCGGACATCACGGAGCCCGGCGCTCGCGCCGTAGGCGGCTCAGTTTTCACCGAAATCCTCCGCGAAGAGATGCAGCGCACGCTCGAACATGCCGAGCGCTACGGTTGGGGCGTCTAGGGCCGCCCTTCCGCCTTGGCCCGAGAGAGCGCATCCCTTTTTGAGCTTGTTTCTCGGCGCTGGCCGCGAGAATTCAGCCTTTGCCGGGCACACCCCGGACCGGCCACTCGCAACACCATTCCGCGCCAGGCGCGCCTTGCGAGAACTTGCTGAGAATGCTACTTTTACACTTTCCCAAGAGGCCCGCGGCGAGCTTGAGTCGGGGAACACTCGGTTGCGTTGCATCGTAAGCGGGTTGAGAATCCGTTCCAGATTGGCTTAGCCTGAGGGTGCGAATCATCGTTATTCATTGCGAAAGTTCTGGGTATTTTTCGCGACGGATGAACCGTCGCTAGTTCAACGCCTGCCATGGCCCATTCAGGTTCCAATTCGTACAGCATATTGCCCACCGCAGGGACCCGTGAACCCGTCTACTGGAGAGTGGAGGGCTCGCTGCTGGAACTCGGTGCGATGCGCCCGGTGGGTTTCTTCACGTGGAACTCGCAAAGTTTTTCGGAACGCTGGGCGCGCCGCTTGGGCATGGCCGGGATGGCGCTCGCGCGGCCGTTCACTTACGCCGCCAACCGTACCTTTGCCACGCGTTTTCTGCACACCTTGCTCCGCGGTATTAGCCGCGATCGGTTGGATCTTCTCGGCGAAGAATACTTCCACTACGTTCTGAAGCCGCAATTGCGCAGCGAGGCCGCCGGCAAACTGATCGAAGCGGTTCGCGGCGGTGACCGCATCGTCCTTGTCGGGCAGCTCCTCGAAAGCATTCTTCGGCCGCTGGCCCATCATTTCGGAGTCGAATCCTTCATTTCCAACCGTTTGGAATTTCGAGACGGACAGGCGACCGGGAGATTGCTGGATCCCATCGTCCGCCCGCGCGGACCCTTCGCCTGGATCGCCAGCGGCTCCACCGACGGCCGTGTCTCGCGCGAGAAATTGCTCAGCCAGCTGGGCTGGACGGAGAAGCCGGAGCATCTCAAGAACGCCGTGCAGACCACAGCTCGTCCAGTCTCTAGCGCAGCTAAGTCTGTCGCCGTCTTTGGAGACGCCCCTCGTGTTCAGCGCCTTCCAGTCCGCGAAACTTTGGCAAACCGGCACCTGTTGCTCATCGGCGTGACCGGATTCATCGGCAAAGTGTGGTTGGTAGATCTACTGGAGAATATTCCGAACATCGGCAAGATCACGCTCTTGATTCGCCGCAACCGCACGACGTCTGCGCAGCGGCGTTTCGAGAAAATTGTGGAAGAGTCTCCCACGTTTGACACGCTACAGGAGCGCCACGGCCGAAAACTCGCAGCGTTTCTGAAGGAAAAGGTGGAAGTCGTCGAAGGCGACGTGAGCCTTCCGGGCCTCGGCCTCGATGAAGCCACACAAGCGCGGCTGGCGAAATCGCTGGACCTCATCGTGAACAGCGCCGGCCTCACGGACTTTAACCCCGATTTGCGCGACGCCCTTTCCTCCAATGTGGGTTCGGCGCTCCATTTGCTCGATTTTCTCCGGAAGTCCGATCGCGCCGGGCTGATGCATCTTTCGACCTGCTACGTCGTCGGTATGCGCGATGGCCGCGTTACCGAAGAATTGCAGGAAAACTACAACCCAGCGAACAGCCCGGATTTCGACGCGGAGCGCGAAGTGGAATCCCTTCGCGAAACCATCCGCCGCATCGAGGCCCGCGCGGAAAGCCCGGAACTCACCAAGGCGCTTCGCCGCCAGGCCCTCGGCCGCAGCGGCGACGTTGCCTCCGCGCCCGCGGCGGAACTCGACGGCGTTTTGAAACGCAATCGGGCGCGCTGGGCGCGCAACCGGCTTGTCCGCGTTGGCATGCGACGTGCCCAGCACCTCGGCTGGCCCAACACCTACACCTTCACAAAAAGTCTGGGCGAATCCATCCTCGCGCGACGCGGCCGCGATCTTCCCATCGCCATCGTCCGTCCCTCGATCGTTGAGAGCTCGGAGCGCTCGCCCTTCACCGGCTGGAACGAGGGCATCAACACGTCAGGTCCGCTTTCTTATTTGCTCGGCACGAATTTCCGCCAGCTCCCTTCGAACGAGCGCAAATGCCTCGACGTCATTCCCGTGGACATGGTCTGCCGCGGCATGACGCTCATTGCCGCTGGCGTGATTGGGCGGCGCCACGCCCGCATGTACCAGCTCGCGACTTCAGCCATCAATCCCGTCAACATGGGCCGCAGCATCGAACTCACCGGCCTGGCCCACCGCAAGCACTACCGCACGACGCAGAGCGTGGACAGTTGGCTGAAGGTCAAGTTCGAATCCATACCGGTTTCAAAGCAGCGCTACGAGCAGCTTTCGATTCCAAGACAAAAAGCCGTCGTCTCCGGCATCAACCGCGTGGCCGTCACACTCGGCATGAAAAAACCGCCGCTCGCCCGGGCGGAGCGCGACCTCATTCGCGCCGAGAAACTCATCGAGCTGTATGAGCCTTTCATTCTTCACAACGAGCACGTTTTCGAATGCGAAAACGCGCGGCTGCTCTCCGCTGCGCTGCTTCCGGAAGAGCGTCTTCTGTTCGATTTCGCTCCCGAATCCATTGATTGGTGGGACTACTGGATCAACGTACACATCCCGGCGTTGCGCCGCTGGTGCTATCCGCTGATGGAAGGCCGACCGCTCGAGTCGCGTGAGCCGCGTGCGCTCGATTGGTCTGCCGAGCCCGCGCGCGAAGCGGCGCTCTCCAAAGCTGCAACGCCCACCGACCCTTTATGGCGATCTTCCTAACCGGCTCGACCGGCTATCTTGGCAGCTATCTGGTCGCCGGCCTGCTCACGGAGCACCGCGACAAGCTGAATCTTCTGGTCCGCGCAAAAACTGAACAGGAAGCTCACGAACGCCTCTGGACCTCGCTCCAGCTTCATTTCGCGTTTCCGGAATTCCTCGAGCATATCAAGACGCGCGTTCGAATCTTCCGCGGCGATCTGACCAGCGATCTTTTCGGACTATCGGACGACGAATATCACGCGCTGGTGGATTCGACCGATTCACTGATTCACTGTGCCGCGTCGCTCAACCGCAAATCTGAGAAGCAATGCCTGAACGTCAATTTGCGTGGCACGCTGGAAGTCATTCAACTCGCACGCCGCGCGCAAAATCGCCATGGTCTGCGGCGCTATTCGCACGTCTCGACTGTCGCCGTCGCGGGAAAAAGGCAAAACGAAGTCGTCACCGAAGACGCGGCCATTGACTGGTCGCGCTCCGATTACGATCCCTACGCGCGCACAAAGAAATTCTGTGAGCACATGGCCAATCAACTCTTGGCTGATGTGCCGAAGACGATTTTCCGCCCGTCGATCATCCTGGGTGACAGCCGTCGAGGCGACACATCGCAATTCGACATGGTGCAGGCTTTCCATGTCTTGGCGCAGATGCCGGTTCTTCCCCTGCGCCCCGGCGATAAGATCGACATCGTGCCCGCGAACTATGTTGGCAAAGCGATAGTGAATATTCACCAAAAAGACGCGCCCGCCCATGGCATCTATCATTTGTCCTCGGGGATCGGTTCACAGACCTATCACGAATTGACGGATGTCCTCGCGCAGGCGGGCGGCATGATGCGGCCCACGTATTCGCCTTGGCTTGGCGGAACTTTTTCGCGGACCGTGAACTGGGCCGCGAATCGCACCGGTGCCATTGGGCACGGCGCCTCGCTCCTAAAAGTTTTCTGGCCGTACTTGGACTGGAACACGGTTTTTGATAATTCACGCGTGGTTGCGGAACTTGGCGAGACTCCGGCAAGATTTTCGACTTATGCACCTACGCTGTTGAAGTTCAGCCGCGAAAACAAGTTTCGTTATCCGGCGAAACCTTGGCCAGCGGGCGCGAGCGTGGATAAGAATTCGACCGCACGGAGTGCCTGCTAAATGACAGATTTTCTACTTGTTGCCTGGCTCAGCACACTGATCGAGATCCGGCGCTTTGGCTGGATGTTGGGTCTTGGCAAGCGCTGGACTCCGGGCGAAAAACTCAAGCTGCTGTTTGCGGGCTACAACGGGACGCGCAACACCGGCAGTGATGTGCGCGTCCAGGAGATGCTCCGCCAGATTCGCCATGTTCTGGGCGCCGGGCAGGTCGACTTCAGCGTGATGACGCAGAGTTTCGACCGCACCAAGGGCTACTTCGAAGGTACTCGGCAGGTCTATCTTCCCGATGTCTACCCGCCGTTCCTGTTTCGCGAGGTGCGCCAGAATCACGGCGTCATCGCGTGCGAAGGCTCGATGTTCAAAAGCAAATTTGCCAACGCGCTTACGACGATGATGATCGGCTCGCTCGGGCTGGCTTCCGCGGAAAACAAACTTTCTCTCGCATACGGCGGGGAAGCGGGCTACATGGATAGAATCATCCAGTCCATGTGCGAACGCTACGTTCACGATTCGATGGTGATCACGCGCAATGTGGAATCGCAAACCCTTTTGAGTTCGCTGGGAATTCCAACGGAGCTTGGCACGGACACGGCTTGGACCTTTGAACCACATCCGCCCGAATACGCCCACAAAGTTCTGCGCGAGTCCGGCTGGGATGAGATGACGCACATACTCGTCCTATGTCCAATCCATCCGTTCGTGTGGCCCGTGAAAGCATCCTTTGCGAAATATCTTGCACGGGTTACGACCGGCGCCTACAGAGACAGCCAGTACCGCACCGTTTATTTTTTTGAATCCGGGCCGGAAGTGGATCATAAATACCGGCACTACATTTCCGGATTTGCGAATGCAACGATGGCATTCCTGCAGCGGCATCGCGTTTTTCCGGTTCTCGTCGCCATGGAGCGATTGGACGCCGTTGCATGCCGCGATATCGCCGCACAGATCCCGGGCACGCCGGTGTTCACATCCGAGGACTACGACATGTTCCAGCTTGTGTCGCTCCTGCGTGCAGCCACTTACATGGTTTCTTCGCGTTACCACGGTATCGTCACCTGCATGCCCAGTCTTGTCCCCTCGGCTGGCGTCACCATGGACGAGCGCATCCGCAACCTGATGCGCGAGCGCGGCCATCAGCATCTTTTCCTGACCGTGGACGATCCCGATCTCGAACCAAAGCTTCTCCAAATTATGGAGACGCTTTTTGCCGAGGCCGAATCCGTGCGCGAAGGCATCGGCCGCACGGTGGCCCGCAATCTGAAAGTGATGGCGCGCATGGGAACGTTTCTTGAAGACGCCATGCGCCGCACTTACCCCGAATTTCCGCTGCGTTCCGGCATTCTTTCCTGGGAAGAGTATCTGCCGCCGCTCAGCAGCAATTTGATCCAGCTCGCCGAGCGCTATGACTCTTCGCCGGCTGCGCTCGCCGCGACTCGCTGACTTTTCATGCCCAACTTTCTCGAAAATATTTTCTCGCAATTGAAACGAGCGGGCGGCCGCGTCGTTTTGCGGGAAATTCGCGGCGAGGAGTTTGTCAGCTTGACGGGTGGCGAGATGCTGGAGCAGGTCCAGCGTGTGCGCGGCTATTTGCGCCGCTCCGGCTTCGAGCCGGGCGATCGCTGCGCGCTTCTCGCTGCGAATTCCGTCCGCTGGGCTGGGTTTGACCTTGCGCTCATGGCTGAGGGCGCCATCGTGGTGCCGCTTTATTCGCGCCAGGCAGCCGCCGAGCTCGCTGCCATGATGAAGGATTGCCAGCCGCGATTCCTTTTCGTGGGTGATACCGCCCTTGGCGAAGGTATCGCGCAAGCTTGGCCGGAAGCTCCGTTTCGCGTTTTGTTCGAGGATGCCCTGCAGCGGCCTGCGTCACCGGGACTAGTTCCGGACTTTCCCAATCCGCGGCAGGATTCGGACCTTGTCACCATCATCTACACGTCCGGAACCTCCGGCGAGCCTAAAGGCGTTTGCCTTAACGTCGGGAACATCACGCACATGATTTCCTGTACTACCGAGCGGCTCGATCAATTGATGGGCGAAACGCACGAGCCCGACCGTGTCTTCCACTATCTTCCGTTCAATTTTGCCGCTTCGTGGATCGTGCTTCTCACCTATCTCACGCGCGAGTCGGTTCTCGCGCTTTCCACGGATCTCAACAGGCTTGCCGACGAAATCCGGCTGGCCTCTCCGCATTATTTTCTGAACGTTCCCACGCTGCTGGAACGTGTGCGTCGCGGTGTGGAGGAATCGCTATCGAAGCGCCCAGCCATGATCCGTTCGCTTTTTGCGAAGGCGCGCGACGCCTGGCAGCGCCTGCATGTGGGCCGTGGCCGCGCGCTGGATTCTCTCTGGCTCGCCCTGGGCCGAAAACTTATCTTCGGAAAAATCAAAGAACGTTTCGGCGGGCATCTTCGCACTCTGATTTGCGGCTCCGCGCCTCTTTCGCCGGAGACCCAGCAATTTTTCCTGATGCTGGGCATTCCCGTACTGCAAGGCTACGGACTCACGGAAACCACGGGCATCTGCACGCTGGACGATCCCCGTCTGCCCGTTGAACCGGGTTACGTCGGCACTGCAATTCCTGGAATTGAAATGAAACTTTCCGAGAACGAAGAAATCGTTGTGCGTGGTCCGCACATTTTCCCGGGATACTGGAACCGGCCGGAAGAGACGGCGCGCGTGCTGCAAGACGGCTGGTTCCATACCGGCGATCAGGGCGAAGTAAACGTGCGCGGAAATTGGCGAATCAGCGGGCGCATAAAAAACCTGATTATTCTGAATTCCGGACACAACGTCGCCCCGGAAGCTCTCGAGGAAAAAATTGCACAGCTTCTTCCGGCGGTGCAGCAGGTCGTGGTGGTTGGTAATGGACGCGGGTATCTTTGCGCGCTGGTCACCGGCGCCGTCGAGCGAGCAGCCGTTCAGGCCGTGCTGGATGCCGTGAATCCGGAGCTGCCGCATTACCGGCAGATTCGCGATTTCACCGTGATTCTAGAAGCTTTCACTATTGAAAACGGCCTGCTCACCGTGAACGGCAAACTTCGCCGCTCCGCCATCAATGCGCGTTATGCTTCGGAAATTAACGCCATGTACGATGCCAAGGGAGTCCGCCAAGCAGCCAGCGGAAAACTCGCATGAAAAGTTTTGCCGGCAAGACGCTGCGTTGGGAGTGGCGCGAAGGCGTGATCGAGTTAACGCTCGATTACGCACCCGCCAATGAAATTGGTTCGGCGATGCTCTCGGAGCTTGAACAATTTGTCGCTGCGTCCGGAGCGCTTGCCCGGGAGACTTCCGTCTGCATCATTTCGAGCGCGCGCAAATCTGTTTTCTCGGCAGGTGCAGACTTGCGCGAGCTGTACTGCGGAGCGGCGCCGCTTCCGGAAAAAGAGCGGCTTGCGGGCATTCGTAATTTCTTGGAACGCATTCACGCCGTGCTGAATGCGCTCGATGCCGCCCCGTTTGTGACCATCGCCGCCGTTCACGGGGTTTGTTTTGGCGGCGGACTCGAACTCGCGCTCGCGTGCGATATCATCATCGCGGACAAAATGGCGCGCTTTGCGTTTCCTGAATTGCGTCTCGGACTCATTCCCGGATTCGGCGGCATCCCGCGTCTGAAACGCGATCTTGGCAATGCATTCGCGAGGGACTTGCTCTTCACCGGCCGCACGGTCAACGCGGCTCGCGCGCAAGCCGTCGGTCTCGTTGCGCAACTCGCCGGTGAAGGCGAAGCTCTCCGAATCGCGCGCTCGACCGCTGCTCAAATCACAAAGTTTGACGCTGTTACACGCACGGCCGCGAAGAAATTTATCAAGCCAGTTCCCTTCGAAGAGCTGCGCCGCGAAATCGAACTTTTTTGCGAGCTCTTCGCGCGGCCAGCAGTCATGGCTGCTCTGAAAAAATTCGTGGAGTCCAGCGACGCTATGCCGTATTTGCCGTGAATCAAATGAATATAACGCCCGGTGGGGTAATGGAGGACCCAAACACGGTGGTGATTTATCCGAGCCGCGGCCGCCTCCTGCTGTTGATGTGTGGCGCGTTTGTTTTCGTTTTGCTTGGGCTGTGGATTGGCCTTAACAGGGAAGCATTGAACATTCCTATTTGGAAAGTCCTGGTCGCCTCCTATGTGGGCGTCCCCTTTTTCGGTGCTTGCTGTTTCTATGCTGCGTATCGATTGATTGTGCGAAGGCCTGCCTTGATCCTGAACTACGTGGGGATCATCGACCAAGGCTCGGCAGTCAGCGCAGGGTTGGTCCGCTGGGAGGAAATTGATCGAATCTTTACAGGGATCATCCAGCGCCAGCGTTTCATTTCGATTGCGGTCAAGAGTCCCGATCATTTTCTGTCTAGAGTAGGAGGGCTCAAGGAACGATTGATGCGGATGAATATTGGCCTGGTCGGAGCCCCCGTCAACATACCTGTGAATGCCCTTCCGATGACCGATGCCCAGATTCTCCAAACGATTCAAGACTTTCGCAACAAGCATGGCGTTTAAACTGCTTTGAGTAATGCTAGATGCGTCTGGTTTATGCGTTGTGGTCTGTGAGAGCAAGGGGCCGGATTTGTTCTTCCTCGTCCCGCAGTGTTAGATTTAGGTTTCTATGCGCACGCTGGAACAAACGACACAGGAAGTCCTCGACCTGGCAGTGAAGCATTTTCAGCTGCCTGCAGGTTCTCTCTCGCCCGCCGATGATTTCTTCAAGAAGCTGGGCATCGACAGTCTTCAGACACTGGAGATGCTTTCACGCATCGAAAATCATTTCGGCATCGAGCTGCCAGACTACGAAGTCC
>Ga0137409_10003200_pt1 | contig 17366 bp, 13 predicted proteins | sample CZODoug1_16funga_FD_122059 | JGI IMG/M metagenome (GOLD analysis project Ga0137409, IMG submission 122059) | Vadose zone soil fungal communities from Angelo Coast Range Reserve, California, USA - CZODoug1_16fungal (Hybrid Assembly) | ecosystem: Environmental > Terrestrial > Soil > Vadose zone... | reverse complement strand
CCGCCCTGGATGACGTCCACGACGAACTGGTCGAGGAGCTTGCCTTCGCGGATCTCCTCGCAGGCTCGCGCGATCGCATCGGCCTTGTCGTCCGGGAGCAGTCCGAGGGCATTGTTCGCGAGCGCCGCCGCCTGCTTGACGCAGGCGAGCGCGCGCACGAGGTCCGGATAAATGGAGATGGCAGTGCCCGTGATCCGAAAGTTCTCCAGCGCGCGCAGGGTGTGGATTCCGTAATAGGCTTCGTCGGGAACCGCCCGGTCGGCCGATCGTTGACCGCTGGCTGGTTCGCGTAGCCGATTCGCGCGGGAGGTATCGTCGTCGTCGGATTCACGAAGACGTCGATGTTGTTCTGCCGCATGACGTTGAGAATCACGAGACGCATGACCTCGCGCATCTTGATGTTCTGGGTGATCCCGTCGGACGCGAGGTCGACCTTGTTCTCCCAGTTCTTCATCGCGGCCACGCGGGTCCCGCTGTAGTACTTGGCGTTCGCATTCAGGCTGGGCCAGTCTTTCACCCGGGCGTCGCCGCGGCGAAGCAGGTACTGCGCGAGGTTGAACGCGAAGCTCGCGGAGGGCGGTCCGCTGTTCACGCTGCGGATGTTCAGCTGGTCGGACCACGGTGCCTGGCCCTCGCCCGCCTTCACGGCGTAGTCGCGCTTGGTGACGTCGTAGCCGGGCACCGCATACGGGAGCGCGCCGTCGCCGCGAGGCCGCTGCAGGTACTCTGGCATGTGGAACGGAAGAATCTCCGCGAGCGCCTGCTGGAAGCGATAGGTCATGTTCGGAATCGACGGATCGTCGGGATACATCGGATCGAACGATTCGACGAGCTCGGCCCCGAGCCGATCGCGCAGCACGTTTTTGATTTCCGCGTTCACCTGGTCGCTCATCGCGGCGTCGTTCGCCGCGTGCTTGACCATGTATTCGCGCACGATGCCGACGCGCCTGCCGGCGAGCGGCTTGCCCGCGCTGATGCCCGTGCCGGCTGTGTTCGCAAACGACGCGTAGGGCTGTCGCGCAATCAGCGCTTTCGGCAACGCCGTATAGATGTCGCGGGGATCGTAGTAGCCGCGCTCGGGATCCTTCAGCGCGTCGAGCACGCGGGCCGCGTCCTTGACGGTTCGACACTGGATGCCCGCTCGATCGAGATACGGGTCGGCGCCGATCGCGCCGCCGTATGGCATCAACCCCTTCGTCGTCACGAGCGCGACAACGTCGTTGCGCCACGCCGGCTGGCGACAGGAGCCGCCGGTCTCCTCGCAGATCGAACACTGGACGAGATTGGCCGCGACCGATGCGGCCGATCCCGAGCTCGAGCCGCCCGTCTCGCGTTCGGTGTCATACGGGTTGCAGGCGGTGCCGCCCCACGTGCTGCGCGCGCCCGCTCCGTACGCGCGGGCGGCGACCTTCGCCGCGCCGCCAGGATCGCCGCTCCCGGCGTTGTACTCATCGAGGTTCGCCTTCGCGTAGATGATGGCGCCTTTGGCGCGCAGCTCGGCGACGATCGTCGAATCCCGCGGCGGCGCATCCATCGCATAATTGACGTCGCCCCCTCCGGTCGAGCGCATGTCGGCCGTGTCGTACACGTCCTTGAACGAGAGCGCGACACAGTACACCGGCATCGCCTTCAAATCCGGATGCCGACCGTACTTCGCGTCGAGCGCGGCCGCGCGTTCGAGCGCGTCGGGCTGTTGCCGGAAATCGTCGCACGTCTTCGGACAGCTTGCCGGGATCGGTCCCGACGCTGGCGGAGCGTCGCAGCGTGCGTTGCAGGACACCGAGCGCTCGCCGCGAATGTTGAGCGTGCTCAATGCGTTGATCCCGCCGGCGTTGGCGATACCGACGACCATCCCGTACTGCTGGGAGACGGTCGGATCCGAGCTCGTGGCTTCCAGACGCCCGAAGTCGATGGGCGGGCCGGCGTACTCGTCGAACCTCGGCAGGACTGATCCGACCGCCGTGGTCGACGCGGGAAACGACGTGGCCGATCCGGCGCGCACGATACCGGCTCGCGCCGCGATGGCGGCGCCGTCGCGCGTGACGAGCTGCGTGCACGTTCCGTTATAGGCCCGTGCGCGCTCGATGTATGTCTGCACGATGGCTTTGCAGGTCGTCTCGCCCTGCTGGATGGCGCGGTGCACGTCCGCGATCGTCGCTTCTTCGACGGCAAACGTCCGGCCGCGACCCGGCGACGTCTGGCGCGGCTTTGGCTCGACGGCCTGACCGGCCGTCAGCCCGGCCGACAGCAGCCCGGCCGGAAGGCTCGCGAGCAGGAGCCCTGCGAGCAGTCGCCCCGAGCGGCGGTGCAGACTCTTCGACGTGAGGTGGGAGAGCATCATGGCCAGTGCAGTGTGCCATGCTCGCCGCAAAAGCACACCAGATTGAATGGCAACCGTTCGGCGGCCTAGGATGCTGGTCGATGATGCGGCGAGCCTCGCGCGCAGCCGCGCTCGCGGCGTTGATGGCAGCCGCCTGCGGCGGCCGCGCATCGGACACGACGGCGCGCGACCTCGATCGCGCAGCCGAGTCGTACGTGCGCCTCGTGCTCGCGCTCGGCGATCGTGACGCCGATTCCCTCGACAATTATCACGGCCCGCCGGCCTGGCAGGCCGAAGCCCGCGCGCGTCGCGCGACGCTGGCAGACATCCGCATCGGCGCGTCCTCGCTGGCCGAATCGCTTGCGGCGGCGTCCGCCCCTGATGGAGACGATACGGTGCGCCGGATGTTTCTCGTGCGCCAGCTGCGTGCCGTCGCGGCGCGGATCGACATTCTGCAGGGCGCGCGCCCGAGGTTCGACGAAGAAGCGCGCGCGCTCTTTGGGGTGGAAGGACAGGGAGGGCAGGTGGGTCGGGTAGGGCAGGTGGGGCGGGAGGATCGAGACAAGAAGGTGCGTTCGATGCTCGAACGCCTGCTGCCGGGGCGCGGAGATCTGGCGGCGCGCTACGCGGCGTTCGATCGGCAATTTCTGATCCCGCCGGATCGGCTCCCGGCGGTCCTGTCGCGCGCGATCGATGGCTGTCGCGCCGCGACTTCCCGCCACGTCGCCCTGCCGCCCGGCGAGCGCGTAGCCGTCGAGTATGTGCGCGACCGCCCGTGGAGCGCGTTCACGCGCTACGAGGGACGGTTCGCGAGCCACATTCAGGTGAACGCGGCGCTGCCGCTCACCGTCGACCGCGCGCTCGACCTCGCGTGTCACGAAGCGTATCCGGGCCACCATACGATCAACGCCCTGCTCGAGGCGCGCGGCGGCCGCAGCCGCCCGGAGTTGCTCGTGCAGCCGCTCTTCAGCCCGCAGTCGCTGCTCCATGAGGCCGCTTCGTCTCTCGCCGGTGCCCTGGCGTTCCCGGTCGAAGCGCGCACCTCGTTCGAGCGCGACGTGCTGTTTCCGCTCGCCGGCCTTGATTCCGCGGAGGCGGAGCGGCACGTCCGCGTCGGGCGCCTGGTGGACGAGTTGCACGGCGTGGAGGCCGATGTCGCGCGCCGATACCTCGACGGCGAGCTCGACTTTCCGCGGGCGTCGGCCGTGCTCCGGCGCGACGCCCTGATGGCGTCGGCCGATGCCACGCTGAAATTCCTGAATCAGTTCCGCTCCTATGGGGTCACCTACACGATTGGCCGCGACTTGCTGGCGCGGCAGCTCGATGCCCGCGTGACAAACGGTGACGAGGCCGGAAGATGGCGGGCCTATAGTGAGGTCGTCACGGCTCCCGCCCAGATGGTGCCGTCGCCGGAGCCGGCGCGAAAGTAAGGCCCGTTGGCCCTAAGATAGGGACCTTCACGGAGGAGAGGCTATGCGCACCTGGCTTGCGGTTCTCATGCTCTCGGCGGCGGCGATGGGATGCTCGCGCGGACCGTCGACGTCCGCCTCGGCGGCGCCCGCCCCGGCCGCTCAACAGAAGCTCGGTATCCGCGCGGCCGGCGATACCGAGATTCAGCCCGACCTGAGCAAGATCCCATCGGAGGATCTCAAGAAGGTCTTCGCCTACATCGACGAGCACATCGACGATCACGTGGTGAACCTGCAGAAATGGATCCGCCAGCCGAGCATCTCCAACAGCGGCGAAGGCATTCCGGAGAGCGCCGAGATGGTGAAGGGCTTCTTCGAGCAGCTCGGCTGCCAGGAGTCGCGCGTCTACGATGTCGGCATCACCGAGTGGGGCGCGCCGGGGAATCCTGTGGTCTACGCGCGCTGCGACGAAGGCGCGCCGCGCACGATCGCGATCTACTGGCAGTACGACACCATGCCGGTCACGCAGCCCGACGCCTGGAAAGCGCCGCCCTTCGAAGCGCGCATCGTCGAGCAGGCGCCGTTCAAGAAGGTCCTGATCGGCCGCGGCGCCACGAACTCGAAGGGGCCCGAGATGTCCCAGTGGAACGCGCTGATGGCGATCAAGGCGGTCACCGGCAAGCTGCCGGTGAACATCGTCTTCGTCGCGGAAGGCGATGAGGAGCGCATGGATGTCGGCGTGCGCAAGTTCGTGAAGGATCATCCCGACTACTTCAAGAACGTCGACGCGCTCATCGGCGAGTCCGGACAGCAGGCGGCCAGCGGCGGCGGAAGCGTCGGCGGCGGGTCGGAAGGCTGCGTGTACTTCGAGCTCACGACGAGCGGGAAATCATGGGGTCGCGGCCCCGTGCAGTCGGACATTCACGGGTCGAACAAGCGGTCGGTGGACAGCCCCGCGTGGCGGCACATGAAGATGCTGACCTCCCTGGTGTCCGATGACGGCAACACGCCGCTCGTGAAAGGGTTCAAAGACGGCCTCGAGCCGCTGTCCGAGTCCGAAACGACGCAGCTGAAGAACGCCGCGGCGAAGACGGACATGAAGGTCGCCGCCGAGAACCTCGGCGTCGCGCGTTTCATCGCCGACGACCCCTTCACGATGCTGAAGATGGGGCGCTACGGCGTCTCGTTCAACCTGGACGGCATCTGGGGCGGCAACATGTACGCGGGGGGCGCCGGCGCGATCCTGCCGAACAAGATCACGTCGAAGCACAACATCCGTTACGTGCCGAAGATGAATGGCCTCGAGATCGTGAAGCGCGTCCGCGAGCAGCTCGATCGGAACGGCTACAAGGACGTCGAGCTCAAGATCATCGGCGACGTGCCCTGGTCGAAGATGTCGTACGACACGGACATCGCGCGCGCGATGAACCAGATGTACGACCAGTTCAACATCCCGCACGGCGAGAAGTCCGACGTGCCGACGATTCTCGGCGGCTACTGGCCGTCGTATCTCTTCTCGAACGAGGAAGTGGGCCAGCGCGTGGCGCCCGTCTCGATGCCGATCGGCATGGGCGGCGCCGGGCACGGCGGCAACGCGCACGCGGCCAACGAATATTACGTGCTCGAAGGCGCGGGCAAGGTCTACGGCATGGCGGGCGCCGAAAAAGCGCAGGCGGCCATCATCTACAATTTCGCCGGCAAGAACGGGACGCCGGCACCGGTTCCGCGCAAGACCGAATGAGCCGTAACGAAGCTGCGTTCCAAGATCGACGATCAAAACAACCCGTCGGGTCCAGCGAGGCTTCGTTACTGGTCGCGCGGCCGCGGCGGCCGCGCCTGAGACAGCTTCTAAGGCGCTCCGGCAGGAACTTGCTTCACGTTTCACGAATCGAGCCTTAGAAGATGTCTGCGGACACGGCGCTGATCGCCGTTCAGGACATCACGAAGGTCTACCCCATGGAGGGCGCGCCGGTGCACGCCCTCCGCGGCGTCTCGCTCGACATCCATCGCGGCGAGTTCGTCGCGGTCGTCGGTCCCTCCGGCTCGGGCAAGTCGACGTTCATGCACATCCTCGGCTGCCTGGATCGGCCGACCAGCGGACGGTATCGGCTCGACGCCCGCGACGTGTCGGGCCTGTCCGACGACGAGCTGTCGGCGATCCGGAATCGGCAGATCGGATTCGTATTCCAGGGCTTCAACCTGCTCGCGCGCACGTCCGCCGTCGAGAACGTGGAGCTGCCGCTCCTCTACGCGCACCGCAGCCGCATCGCGCCCGCCGCGCGCCGCCGCCGCGCGATGGAAGCGCTCGAGGCGGTCGGGCTCGAGGACCGCGCGGAGCATCACCCGAACCAGTTGTCGGGCGGCCAGCAGCAGCGCGTCGCGATCGCGCGCGCGCTGCTGAACGATCCGGCGATCCTCCTGGCGGACGAGCCGACCGGGAATCTCGACAGCCGCACGAGCATCGAGGTCATGGAGATCTTCCAGCGGCTGAAGGAAGAACGCGGCATTACAATCGTGCTGATCACGCACGAGCCGCAGGTGGCCGAGTACGGCTCGCGCATCATTCGATTCAAGGATGGCCGCGTGGTGTCGGATCAGGCGAACACGTCGCGCCGCACCGCGGCTGCGGAGCTCGCGGCCGTCGCGCTCGGGCCGGCCGGGGATCGGACCTAGGGTCGGCGGCACGCAGGGGCGGTACGCCGGGTAGGGCTCGTAGGGCTGGTAGGGAAAGCCTTTCCCACCCACCCCACCTGCCCGACACGACCAACTCATCAGAGCGATGGCCAGGTATTTCGCACTCGTTGGAGTAGCGGCCGGAAGGAACCAGTGCCCACGCGTTCGAGCTTCGCCATCGCCTTACGCGCGCTGCGGCGCAACCGGCTGCAGACGTCGCTGACCATCGGCGGCATGACCATCGGCGTCGCGGCGGTGCTCGCGATGATTGCGATTGGCACCGGGGCCGAGTCCGCCATCGAGGATCAGATCCGCGCCGCCGGCATGAACCTGATCGTCGTGACCGCCGGCAATTACAAGGTGAAAGCGACCGACGATTTCGGCGGTGGCGCGGTCGAGCCGTCGGCCGGGTTGAGACGACGTGACGATGTCGCGCAGGGCTTCGAAGACGAGGAGCAACGCAGCCAGCGGGGATGCATCGCCCGTCGAATGCAGCCAGACTTTCACCACGGGCTGTTAAACGTCGGATTTCTTCACAGGCTCTTCATCCCCACCTTGGCAGCCCTACAAGGCTGCGCTACGCGTGTTGGCTCGTTCATGTCGCCGACGCTGCTCGCGCACCCCGAAGACGATCCGATGGAGAAGCACGATCACCCGACCGCGCGCCAGCGCCTGGGCGACAGCGAAGCGGGGCTCGGATCGGCGGCCACGCTCACCGCCTCTGACGCGATCGCGATTCGCGCTCTCCGCGGCGTGCAGTACGTCGCCGAAGGGCTGCATCAGAACGTCCACCTGAAAGCGGGCGACAAGCGATGGTTCACGCGCCTGCACGGCACCGACCTGCAGCTCCCGCTGATTCGCCGCGCCTGGACGTTCCGGAGCGGGCGCTTCTTCAACGGCGGCGAGCAGTCGAAGGCGGCGCAGGTCATCGTGCTCGGCAGCGTCGCCGCGCAACGCGTCTTTGGAGAAGAGGACCCGGTCGGGCGCGACGTGACGATCTGGAACCAGCCGTTTCGCGTGGCCGGCGTGGTGACGACGACGAGCTGGATGGTCGAGCCCGCGCCCGGCGACGATCAGTTCGACGCGGTCTACATGCCCTTCAACACCGTCCATCGCCTGCTGAACCTGACGAAGCTGAACGACATCACGATCACTGCCGCATCCACCGGCGAGGTGTCACGGATCATGGCCGACGTGACGAAGCTGCTGCGCGCGCGCCACGGCATCACGGACGAGAAGCCCGACGACTTCACGGTGACGACGCAGGCGCGTCAGGCGCTCGCCAGGGGCGGCCTGCGTCCCGACGTGGCTCGCGCGGTCGTCGGCAACGTGTCGGGGCTGGAGAAAGTGACGCTCGAGCAGCTCGGGAAGACGCTCGACCGCGCCACCAGGACGATGACGGCGCTGCTCGCGGGGATCGCCGCGGTGTCGCTGCTGGTCGGCGGCATCGGCATCATGAACATCATGCTGCTGTCGGTGACCGAGCGCACGCGCGAGATCGGCATTCGCCGCGCCGTCGGCGCGCGCGCGCGCGACGTCCGCTCCCAGTTCGTCCTCGAAGCCGTCGCCCTCAGCCTGGCCGGCGGCGTCGTCGGCGTGATCGTCGGCCTGGTGGCGGCACGCGGGCTGGCGCAGTATCTGCGCTGGTCGACGACCATCTCGCCGGGCGCCGTGCTGCTGTCGGTCGGCGTCGCCGCGGCTGTCGGCATCTTCTTCGGGTGGTATCCCGCGAAGCAGGCCGCGCGCCTCGATCCGATTCAATCGCTGCGCTACGAGTAGAAACAACGCGGTGTCAGACACCGTGTAAAAAGCCATGGTGTCTGACACCGTGTGAACACCGTGTTAGGCTGCGCCAGTGCTGCTCACGAGCATCCGCCTCGCGATCCGGGGCCTCAACCGCAACAAGCTGCGCACGCTCCTGACGATGCTCGGGATGATCATCGGCGTCGCGGCGGTGATGACGATGGTCGCGCTCGGCAACGGCGCGCAGCAGAGCGTGGAACAGGACGTCCGCTCCGCCGGCACGAGCCTCGTCCACGTCAACGCGGGCAACTACACGCGCGGCGGCGAAGAGTCGAAGATCGCAACCGGTCTCGGATCGGCGACGACGCTGACCCCGGAGGATGCGGCCGCGATCGGGTCGGACGTCGCCGGCATCAAGGCATACGCGGCCGGCGTGAAGCTGCGCGGCTGGATCGCCTCGGGCGCGCGGCGATTCTATGGACAGGTGCTCGGCACCGATGCGCCGTTCGCCTCGATGCACGGCTGGCGCTTCGACGAGGGCCGCGTGTTCACGGCCGCCGACGTCGCGGCGCGCCGCCCCGTGGCGGTCATCGGGCGCACGACGCGCGACCAGGTGTTCGGTCCGGGCGCGAAGGCCGTCGGGCAGAGCGTCACGATTCACGGCAAGGCGTTCGCGGTCGTCGGCGTCACCGACACCGCCGATCCGGATCAGATCGAGATGGCGTTCGTGCCGTACACGGCGCTGCAGGACGCGCTCGGCATTGCCTACCTGCACACGATCACGATCGAGGCGGCGCAGGCAGGCGATGCATCGCGCGTGGCCGCGGAGGCCGCCGCGCTGTTGCGCTCGCGCCACGCGGGGCACATCAACGCGGCGATGGAAAAGCTGCGCCGGGGCGGCATCACCGGCAACCAGATGCCGGCGAGCGGCATCGGCGGCATCCCCGACGATTTCACGGTGAAGACGCAGTCGTCCGAGGCGTTGACGAAAGGACTCTACACGTCGGTCGCCGCGTTCATCCTGGCGAACATGCCCAGGCTGGACGAAGTGAACCTCGCCGAGATGAACGCGACGCTGCAGCGCGCGAGCACGACGATGACGGCGCTGCTCGCGGGGATCGCGGCGATTTCGCTCGTGGTCGGCGGCGTGGGCATCATGAACATCATGCTCGTCGCCGTGAAGGAGCGCACGCGCGAGATCGGCGTCCGCCGCGCCGTGGGTGCGCGGCGCCGCGACGTCCTGCTGCAGTTCCTGGCCGAGGCGCTGACGCTCAGCGCCGTCGGCGGCGCGATCGGCATCGCGCTCGGGTTTGCCGCGTCGTTCGGCCTGACGGTCCTGCTCGAGTGGCCGACGCGGGTCTCGGCGGGCGCGGTCGGCCTGGCGTTCGGCATTTCCGCCGTTATCGGCATCTTCTTCGGCTTCTATCCGGCGCGCCGCGCCGCGCAGCTCGATCCGATCAATGCGCTGCGGTCCGAGTGATGACTTGAGACCTCTATTCCCTTCAGCGGCGGCCTGCGCGGTGGCCGCCGTGCTCGGTCTGGCATTGACCTCTTGCGGGCGGACGCCCGCCGCGGCGCCGGCCGCCTCGAACGCGGCCGTGCCTGCGGCCGTCGGGTCCCCCTCGGGCAGCGCGGTTCCGCACGGCGACCACGTGCCGCACCACGGCGGCGTCGTGATGATGAAGGGAGACGAGCTGCACTACGAGGTCGTCTTCGATCCGAGCGGCCGCTCGCATCGCGTGTATTTCACCGACGCGGTGCGCGAGGATCTGCCGGCATCGATCGCCACCGGGGTCGTGCTGACCATCAAGCGCCCGTCGATGCCGGAGGAACCGATCGCGCTGCAGATCGACGAAGCGGGGGAGAGCTGGGTCGGTGGCGGCAAGCCGGTCGACCGTGCGGCCAACACTACGGCGCGAGTGGCCTTCTCAATCAAAGGCGAGCCCTACTGGATCGATTTGCCCTTCAGATAACGGGGGTGTGGAGGGAACGGGAACGGAGATGACGGAAGGGACGGGAACGGCTGGGCTGGATCGATGGCGATCGACCGGGTCAATATACTGGTGGGGAGACACAAACGGTCTGCATCGAGGTTCCTGATGCGTGTCTACATCCTGATCTCCGCGATGCTTGTCAGCTCCATCGCCTGCCACCCTGGACCGGTCATCGGCGGAACGAAACAGCCGGTCGGCGGAACGATCGCGGGCCTGGTCTCCGCCACCGACAAATCGGTGGCGCTCACCGGACGCAAGGTCACGGCGGTCGAGACCACCACCAACGCGCGCTACGACACCACGACAGCCGCCAACGGCGGCTACACGATCCAGGTGCCGCAGGGCACCTATCGGATCGAGCTCGAGCTGCGGGCCGGCGAGGCGTTGAGCAAACGTCCCGCCGACACCCGGGTGAACAACGGTGACGTCGACTCGGCCCGCGACTTCGTCGTGACGATCAAGGCTTCGGGCGGCATACGAAATTAGCCGCTTCGTCCGCGCTGCCCCTTCCCGACCATCGCGCCTGTTGCGGATACGGACAGAGCGGGCGCGTGCGCACGACGTGGCTCGATCGGTCGCCGTCGGTTTCGTATTTCGTGGCGATGAGCGCTTCCGGCGCCGCGCCGGTTTCGACCCAGCGCTCGAGCGCGCGCGCCATGCTGTGCTGCGCATCTGTCTCGCGCTCCAGCCGAAGCCCGAAGTCGGGAACGGGACCGCCGCCGCAATGCCCCATCTCAGGGATCGCGTACAGCCGGACGAAGTCGTTCACGCTCTCCTTGCCCAATCTCGACACCAGCCGCTGGTAATAGATCAGCGTCGGCGCGGGACCATCGTCGGCGCCGTGGTAGAGGATCAGCTTTCCCCCGCGATCCTTGAAGGCCTTCAGGTTTGGATCCGACAGCGATGCCTTGTCGCGCCCGAGGTTCAAGCTGAACGTGGGAGCGCCGGCCATGATGCCGTCGTAGTCGGCCGGATAGCGCAGCGCCTCGACCAGTGCCTGTCGCCCGCCGTTCGAGCAGCTGTTGAAGTACGACCCCTTCGCGGGCTCGCCGTAGAACGCCTGGATGATCGCTTTCGTTTTCTCCGCTGTTTCATGGACGGCCCGGGAATTGAAATCGATCACCTGCTCCGGATGGCCCTTGATCCAGTCGTTCCGAGCGCCTCTGTGTCCGGTATCGGTCGCCGATCCGGCGTAGCCCGCATTGACGGCCTCAGCCAGCCGGTAATAGTTGATCAGCCCGCCATAGCCGCCGTTGCCCGCGCCGACGTATTTCCCGTTCCACCCCGACTCGGGTAGCCACACCTCGAATTCGATGTGCGAGCCGCGCGCAGGCGCGATCACGCCCTTCACGCGGCAGAACGCGGCCAACGTCTCGAACGCCGTGAAGAACGATGCGTCCGAGCGAGGGCTGTCGGCCGGCAGCGTGAACGCACCAGCCGCGATCTCCTCTGCCGACCTGATCGTCGTGTTCCGGAGCTGCAGCGTCGAGAGACCGTCGCAAGGGGCCGCGGCCGCCGCCGCTGGCAGGCATGCCATGACCAGCACGAACGCTGAAGCGAACAGGCGTGAGCGGCGGTTCATCGCGATGTCTCCGACGCAAGACCGCATGCGGCGAGCAGCCTCGCGAAGTCTGAAGGCACGGCGGCCTCGAGCTGCAACCACGCGCGCGTGACCGGATGCGTGAAGCCGACCCGCCAGGCGTGGAGCGCCTGTCGCGGAAAGTGCCGCAGCGTCGCCGCGAGCAGCGGATCGGCAATCTGCTGCCACCGCGGCTCGCCATACGTCGGGTCGCCCACGACGGGCCAGCCGCGCGCCGCGAGGTGGACCCGGATCTGATGCCGGCGGCCCGTGACGAGCCGGCACCGGAGCAGTGACAGACCCGCGCGCGGCGCGGCGACGCGCGCGAGCCGCTCGAAGCGTGTGAGGCTCGACGCGCCGGCGTCCGCGGCCGCAACCATTCGGCGCCGATCGCGGCGATCATGGCCGATCTCCAGATCGATCTCGCCGCGGGCAACGTTCACACGCCCGTAGACCACGGCCAGGTATTCCTTTTCACCGGCGCTCCCGCCTCCGCTCGCGTTCGTATCGAGCGACCTGCCGCGAGGCTCGCCGACGCGCGAAGGGCGCGAAGGCGGCAGCCCCGCGTTCAGCGCACGCTGCAGTGCGGCATGCACCGTGGCGGTCTTCGCCACCACGACGACCCCTGAGGTCAGCTTGTCGAGCCGGCCGACGATCGACGGCCGCTGCGCGCCGGTCCACGCGCGCGCATGCCACAGCAGCGCGTTCATCACCGTGCCCTTCACGTTCTTGTACGCGGGATGGACGACGACGCCGGCGGGCTTGTCGAGCGCCAGCAGGTGGTGGTCCTCGTAGAGGATGCGAAGGCCGACGTCCTCGGCCGCCATCGACTCGCGCGGCGGCGTGTCGGGGAGGACGACCGTGACGACATCGCCGAGCGCGGCGCGCGCGGAGACGCGGCGGACGGCCCGGCCGTTCACCCTGACCTGGCCGCTCTCGATCCACGACTGCACGCGAGTGCGCGTCGCCGCGTCGAGGTCGGCAAGGTGCCGGCGCAGCACGAGGTCGAGGCGCCGGCCGGCGTCGCCGCGATCGGCGGTCAGGGTGCGCGGCGGCTCGGCCATCCCTGCGATCGTAGCGCCTGTGTCATCATCATTTCAGTCCCCACGTGCCAGCTTTGAGCGCGCGGTCTCTCGGACGGCCGGCGTCCGGCATTCCGATCGGATCGGTGGCTTCGGGCCAGCAAGCACGAGGACGTGAGAAAGGCGACACACCACGGTGAATCCGGTAGACCAGACCGATGCGTCAACCGCATCCGAGCTCGAGCGCGAGGTCGCGCGGCGGCGCACGTTCGCGATCATCTCGCACCCCGACGCCGGCAAGACCACCCTGACCGAGAAGCTGCTGCTGTATGCCGGCGCGATCGAGCTCGCCGGCGCCGTCCGCGGACGGAAAGCGCGCAAGCACGCGACGTCCGACTGGATGGCGCTCGAGCAGGAGCGCGGCATCTCGATCACCGCCGCGGCGCTCGAGTTCGAGCTCGAGGGCCGGCGCATGGCGCTGCTCGACACGCCGGGCCACAAGGACTTCAGCGAGGACACGTATCGCGCACTGATCGCCGCCGACAGCGTGGTGATGGTGATCGATGCGGCCAACGGCGTCGAGGAACAGACCCGCAAACTGTTCGAAGTGTGCCGGCGCCACCGGCTGCCGATCCTCACGTTCATCAACAAGCTCGACCGGCCGTCGCGCGATCCGCTGGAGCTCGTCGACGATCTCGAGCGCACGCTCGGCATCGCCGCGGCGCCAGCCAACTGGCCCGTCGGCAGCGCCGAAGCGTTCCGCGGCGTGTACGACATCGACCGCCGTCATCTGTTGCTGTACGAGCGCGAGGCGCAGGGGCAGTTTCGCGCGCCGGTGGATATCGCGTCGCTCGACGATCCCGTCGCGCGGGCGCTGATCGGCGACAGCGTGTACGCGCACTTCATCGAGTCGCTCGACGTCATCCGCACGGCCGGCACGACGTACGACACCGCCGAGTATCGCGCGGGCCGCCAGACGCCGGTGTTCTTCGGCAGCGCGCTGACGAACTTCGGCCTCGAGCCGTTCCTCCGGGCGCTCGTCGAGCTCGCGCCTCCGCCGCAGCCGCGGCCGAGCGATTCGGGCATCGTCAGCCCGACCGACGAGCGGTTCGCCGGATTCGTCTTCAAGATCCAGGCGAACATGGATCCGCGCCACCGCGATCGTGTCGCGTTCGTGCGCGTCTGCTCGGGGCGGTTCGCCAAGGACATGGTCGTGTTCAACAGCCGCGTGGGCCGGGCCATTCGCGCGTCGCGCGCCTACCGCTTTTTCGGGCGCGAGCGCGAAACAATCACCGAGGCGTACGCGGGCGACATCCTGGGTCTCGTCAACCCGGGACAATTCGCGATCGGCGACACGCTGCACACGGGCGCGCCGATCCGATTCGCCGGCGTCCCGCGCTTTCCGGCGGAGCACTTCGGACGCGTGCGGCTCCAGGATACGCGCTACAAGCAGTTCGACGAGGGGCTCCGTCAGCTCGAGGAAGAAGGGCTGATGCAGGTGTTCTTCGCGGCCAGCGGCCGCCGCGAGCCGATCGTCGGGGTCGTCGGCGCGCTGCAGTTCGACGTGATTGCGAGCCGGCTGCGCACGGAGTACAGCGTCGAGGTGCAGGTCGACGCAGCGCCGTACGCCGCCGCCCGGTGGCTGGCGGATCCGTCGAAGCCGATCCCGCCGCTCGGCGGCGGGGCGGTCGTCGCCGTGGATCGCCAGGAGCGCCTGGTGATACTGTTTGCGTCGGAGTGGGAAGTGCAGTATTTCGAGCGCCAGCATCCGACCATCGCGCTGCTCGCGGAATCGCCGACAGAGCTATGAGAGGAAACCAATGATGCGACTGATTTCAGCCCTGTCATTGGCGGCGTGTGTGACCGGATGTGCCGGACGTGAGCTGCGCACCGTGCGCTGTGAATGGCCCTCTGAACCAGCCGGTCTGCTCGACCTGAAGAATCCGGCACAGGCGCGACATTTACACGATGACGCGCAGGCTGCGGAAGTCCTGGCCGTTACCTATGCCGATTCGAAGCAAGAGCTCGACAGATTCGGGCAACATCGGCAATCGACGGAACAGTGTGAGGCGATGCTGTTCAACGCCATCGCGCGTGTCCATCACGTCGCACCCGAACAGGTTCGCGTCGCCCTCCGCCGGCAGAATGACACGCCGTTTTGAGCCACCGCGGAGGATTGAATGACGAGAATCAATTCACGTACCGGGAACAGGCTGCGAGTCGCCGCCGTCGTGGCCCTGGCTGTGGCGTTTTCCTCGCAGAAGTCACTTTCTGCCCAGTGGATCACGATCACGTTGCCCGACACGCCACGCACCCCGGACGGTAAGCCGAATCTAGCCGCGCCGGTCCCAAAAGCCGACGACGGCAAGCCGGACCTGTCCGGAATCTGGCGTCGTCAGAGAGGCGTCAACAGTCCCCGTGAAAACCCCACTGGACTCCCCGGACGCATGGACCATTACATGCCCAAGGGTGCCGAGATCCCCTTGCGGCCCGCGGCCGCCGCGCTCTACGAGCAGCGATCGGCGAACCTGGGAAAGGGGAGGCCGTCGGAGCGATGCCTGCCTCACGGGATTCCCGATGCGATGTTGTACGGCGGTCCCATGAAGATCGTACAGAACCGACGCATGACGATCATTCTGTTCGAAGAGTTCAATCATTATCGGCAACTCTTCGCCGACGGCCGGGCCTTTCCTCAGGATCCACAGCCCACATGGTTCGGATACTCCGTGGGCAGGTGGGATGGCGATACGTTCGTCGTCGATTCCATGGGGTTCAATGACCAGACGTGGATGGACGACAGCGGCTTACCCCATACGGACGCACTGCGAACAACGGAGCGCTTCCGGCGCCGCGATTTCGGGCATCTTGACCTTCAGCTCACTGTGGACGACCCGAAGGCCTACACGAAACCCTGGTCGGTCGACATCGGCTTTGTGCTTCTGCCTGACACAGAACTGATTGAAGACATTTGCGAGAACGAAAAATACGCGTCGCGTACCGCCAAGTAGGCTCGATCAGATTCAATCGGTGACTACTTCCCGACGGCGAGGACAGATTGGAAGGATGAAGGACGTCAGCAGCGCCACCATGAGGAGTGTGCGCGTCCGACTCTGGAGAACCTGCGGCGGCAATCGGGCAATCGGACGATAAATCGCCGATCACCCGATCACCCGATCACCCGATCACCCGATTGACTGTCTCTACGCTATCTTGAGCTTCCTCGGCGCCTGCGAGTTCTGCTCGAGGAACGATTTCTTGCTCTCCAGCTCCTGCTCGGTCGGCTGCACCTTGCCCGTGGTGTCGGTCACGCGCGAGACGATCGTGTGGTCGCCCGGCGTCGCGCCGTTCCAGGTATACGTGAACAACTTCCACCCGTACTTCTCTTTCGTCGACGGATCCATCGTGGCGGCCTGCCACGGGCCGTCGTCCACCTTCACTTCGACCGACCTGATCGGCGTGCCGTCGTTCAGGATGACACCCGTCACTTTGTACGCGCTGCCGTTCTTGGCGACGCGCGCGACGAACGACTTCAGCTGCATGTGGCTGATCGCGGTTTCGTTCCACCGCATCTCGCCGTCGATCATCTCGCCCCTGAAGGTGCGGTACCAGCGCGCCTGGTACTTGCCGAGATACGCTTCTTCCTGCAGATGGATCTGCGCGAGCCATTTGACGTTGGACACGCCGTACCAGCCCGGCACGAGCAGACGGAGCGGAGAGCCCTGGTGCCGCGTCAGCGGTTCGCCGTTCAACGCCCAGGCCAGGAAGGGCGTCCCCGACAGCGCCTGCTCGCGATTCAGGCTCCGGCCGAACTGCTGCTCGACCTTGGAGATGGTGCCGCGGAAATCCACGTCCTCGGGGCCATGGTCGGCGCCGAAAAAGACGAACGCGCGCGCACTCGGTTTCACGCCGGCGCGATCGAGCACGGCGCGAAGCGGCACGCCGGTCCATCGCCCGTTGCCGGAAAGACCTTGCAGCGGACGCCGATTGCCCGAGCACTCGAACCCGGCAAGCAGCTCTTTGCCGCCCATGCGCTTCAGTTCGTCGAGCGAGAGCGAGGCCGGCCGTTCGACCAGTCCGGACACTTTCAGACGAAATGTCGCAGGGTCGACGACAGGATGCCCGTAATGCTGCGTCGTGAAAAATTGATCGGCCGGCGTGAACGGGCCGTCGATCTTCCGGATATCGAAGGTTCGCCGGTCCACAGCCGGAGTGAAGTTTGTGGTCGCCGGGATGTCCGTGAACGGTACGAGCGTTTCGCCTTGAGCAAGCGCCGGAAGAACCCAGTCGGGTATGCCCAGAACGCCGAGTCCCGCCATCGCAAGTGTTCCCCTCAAAAGATCTCGGCGGCTTGTCTCATTGGCCATGACTTCTCTCCTGTTGTGCGCCGTCGCGCGCCCGTCCGGTGTAGTAAACGCTATCGGGTGGGAGCCGCTCGGTCAAGTAGTCCTGTTCCTTGAACGGATACGCCGGCCGCGGTTTGGAGTCGATGAACGCCGCCAGGTACTGGGCATCCGCATCGGTGAGGCTGCCGGGATCGAGATAGGGCATCGTGTGGCGAATGATGCCCGCCAGCGTGTAGATCCTGCCGGCCCCGGCGCCGTCGTTCCACGAATCGGAGCCCCACAA
>Ga0137409_10003199_pt1 | contig 17369 bp, 18 predicted proteins | sample CZODoug1_16funga_FD_122059 | JGI IMG/M metagenome (GOLD analysis project Ga0137409, IMG submission 122059) | Vadose zone soil fungal communities from Angelo Coast Range Reserve, California, USA - CZODoug1_16fungal (Hybrid Assembly) | ecosystem: Environmental > Terrestrial > Soil > Vadose zone... | reverse complement strand
ACTTACTACGGCATGCAGCCAATGAAGATGGTGTTCGAGCCCTCGACCTGGCACTCCGCACAACAGTCGCGGCAGCTCGCCGACGTGCTCCATCGCATTGGAATCACGCCCGACAAGAAGCTGACGCCCGAGGATCTGGCGGGACTGCCGTTGCCCGAGCGGCTATTTGAATGACCGAGCGATAGGAAATTCGTACCACGGTCCACATAGGGGCGAAGAATCGGTCGTGACGGTTTTGGTCGGGGGCCAAATCCGGTCGTTTTTGCTGGGTGCGAGCGAGGGCCGCGTGCGGTCAGGGAGCCACGCACCCGGTTCCCGAAATCGTAGATAATCGGGCAACGTTTTACGGCTTCTGACCCGTGTCTCCCCACGCCTGCAGGAAATCGGCTGTTATTGGCGCGTGGCTCGCCCTGTACCTGATGGGCGTTCCGGGCGCCGCGGCGCAGTCGTATCCCGCCAAGCCGATTCGCCTGATCTTTCCGCTATCGCCGGGGTCAAGCAGCAATGACATACTGGGACGCGCGCTCGCCCTGCGCTTGTCCGACGCGCTCGGTCAGAGCGTCGTTGCCGATTACCGTCCGGGTGCCGCGGGCATCATCGGCTCCACGTCGGCGGCAAAAGCACCCGCCGACGGATACACCCTGCTGATCGGGTACACGAGTTCGATCATCATTGGTCCGATCGTATATCCGGCCCCGGGCTTCGATCCGGTTACCGATCTGACGCCCATTGCACGCATCGCTATTGTCCCGTATGCAATCGTGGCGCACGCTTCGCTGCCGGCGAAGACCGTGAAAGAACTGGTTGCGCTTGCGAAAACACATCCCGGTGAAATCATTTATGCCACTTCGGGCAGCGGCAGCCTTTCGAATCTCGCGGTCGAGCTGTTCAAGATGTCCGCACGCGTGAACATGAGAGGCGTGCACTACAAGGCTGCCGCCCCGGCGGCCAACGACCTGCTCGGCGGACACGTCCAGCTGCATTTCACAGGCCTTACTTCGGCTACATCGCATCTCAAATCCGGCAGGCTACGCGTCATTGCGGTCACGACGCCACTACGATCCGCGTTATACCCGGAGTTGCCGACGGTGCACGAATCGGGTCTGCCGGGATACAACGTGAGTTCCGCACTCGGCATTCTGGCGCCCGCCAAAACGCCGCAGACAATCGTGCGGCGGCTGCACGATGAGATAACAAAGGTCTTGAACGGAACAGACATGAAGAACTTCGTGCTGACGAACGGCGCTGAACCAGCGCTCCTTGATCCCGAGCAGTTCGGTGGCTATATTAAATCGGAGATAGTCAAATGGGCGCGCGTTGTTAAAGCCGCTCAGGTGAAAGCGGATTGATCGCTGCACGCCCATAAAACGGAGGAAGCAATGCCAGAATACAAAGTGGTGAACCCGCTCGGCAGAAGGGCCGGGCAACGCAAAGGCCATGTTCGACATGCGCGGACGCTCGACGGCCTGACGATCGGCGAGCTCTCGAACAACAAGTTCGACCCTGAGTTCACTTTTCAGGAGATCGAGAAAGCGCTGCTCAAGCGTTACCCGACCATTCGATTCGTGTCGCACAGGGAATTCGGCGACACGTACGGCTCGCGCGAAACCGACGTCATCGAGTCACTCCCTGAAAAACTGGCGCGGTTCGAATGTGACGCCGTCATCTCGGGAAACGCCGGGTGAGGAAGCTGCACCGCCGCGAGTTCGCGTGCGAGCATAGCAGCCGAAAACGCCGGGGTCTTGAGCGTCACGATCGCAATCGGCGAGGGCTTCACCCGCTCGGTTAAAGCCATAGGCGCGCAAGCAGGGCTGGACCTGAAAGTCGCGACCTATCCGGGCGTGATTTCGACGCATGAGCGCGAGACCGTCGCGAGAAACATCGAGAACGTGCTGGTGGAACAGATCGTCCGGCATCTGACGTCGGACGAGGCGCCGGAGCAAGCCATCGCGCAAGGCTCATCAAGCGCCGATCGCGACATTGTCTTCGCCGGCACATTCGAGGCCGTCAACCAGCATTTTTACGACAGGGGCTGGACCGACGGCCTGCCGGTCGTGCCGCCCACGGTGGAAAAGATCGAGGCCTTCCTGCGCTTCACCGACCGTTCCCCCGATGAAGTCCTGGGCGTGATGCATCCGAGTCTGGCGCAAGCGACGATCTGGAACGTAGCCGTGAACGGCGTCATGGCCGGATGCCGGCCGGAATACATGCCGATCCTCGTCGCGATCGCCGAAGTCATGGCCGATCCGCGCTACGGCTTGAAGCACGGCGGGAGCACGCCGGGCTGGGAAGCGATGATTATCCTCAACGGGCCGATTCGCGATCAGCTCCGATTCGACTGCAAACAGGGACTGCAGCGGCCAGGCAACCAGGCCAATACCAGCGTCGGTCGTTTCTACCGGCTTTTCGCGCGCAACGTTCCACGGTTTTTGCCGGGCTCAACCGACATGGCCACTTTCGGTCAGATGTTCAGAGGCGTCGTCGCCGAAAACGAAGAAGCGTGCGCAGAGTTCGGCTGGGCCCCCTTGCATGTGGCCCGGGGTTACGAACCCGACGATAACGTGGTGACGATCACATCCGCGCGCACGGGCAGCGATCCCTTCACCACTGCCGGCGAATCGCCCGAGCGGCACCTCGAGATGATCGTGGATTGGGCCAGGCGCATGATCGAACCGTACCAGAGCTCGCGCGGCTACGTGGAATCGCACGTGCTCGTGCTCACGCCCGTCATCGTTTCACTGCTCGCGCGGGCCGGTTACTCCAAAGCGGATCTCGCCGAACACATCAAGAAGCACGCCACGGTCACGGCCCGGTACTACGAGTGGCACATGATGCTGGGAGATCACCATACGCCAGGAACGACTTTAGCCGGGCTGGTGGAGCAAGGGAGCCTCCCGCGAGAGTGGCACCTGTCGGACGATCCCGACCGTCTCGTTCCGTTGATGCTGCCTCAAACGGACTGGCTCATCGTCGTCGCCGGCGATCCCTTGAGAAACCGCTCATGCATCTACCGCCAGAATTTTAAACAGGGCTACGCGACGAGCAAGAAAATCCAATTGCCGAAAAAGTGGGGGGCGCTGCTCTCGTCTTGACGGCCGATTTACTGTGGTTGTATCCCGGCGGACTTGATCAGCTTCGAATACTTCGCGAGGTCGTTCTTGATGACCTGCGCGAATTCCTCGGGCGTATTGCCCACCAGCTCGTTGCCGCCCTGCGTCGCCAGGCGCTCGATCACGTCCGGCATCCTGAGCGCCTTCGCCACTTCGCGATAGAGCACGTCCACGACCGGCTTCGGCGTGCCGGCGGGCGCCACCACTGCCTGCCATTGGGTCAGCTCGAAGCCCTTCAATCCCAGCTCGTCCAGCGTCCCAATCTCCGGTAACGAAGAAGCGCGCTTGCGCGCAGTCACGCCGAGCGCCTTGAGCTTGCCCGCCCGCACGTGCGGCACGGCCGTGATCACGGTGTCGAACATGTAGCTGATCTGGCCGCCGAGCAGCGCGGCGAGCGCCGCGGCGCTTCCGGTGTACGGCACGTGGATGGACTGGGTGTTCGTCATCAGGTTGAACAGCTCCCCCGACAGATGATTGCCGCCGCCGATGCCGGTCGATCCATAAGTCAACTGCCCCGACTTGGATTTGAGCACCGCGATGAAATCGTTGACGTTGGCGGCCGGCAGCGATGGTGGCACGACCAGCACGTACATATAGGACGTGCCCTGCGTGACCGGCGCGAAGTCCTTCACGGCATCGTACGGCACCTTCTTGTACAAAACGGGATTGACCGTCATCGGCCCGCTGTTGCCCATCAGCAGCGTATGGCCGTCCGGCTGCGCTTTCGCGACGAGGTCGGTGCCGATGCCGCCGTTGGCGCCGGGGCGGTTATCCACCACCACGGTCTGGCCGAGCGCCTCGGTGAGTTTCTGGCCAATGGTGCGGGTGAAAATATCGCCCGCGCCCCCCGCCACGTAAGGGCAGATAAAGCGAATCGGGCGTGACGGATATTTTTGCCCCGCGTCGGATTTCTGCGCCAATGCGCCGCACGCGCTCAGCCCCGCCAATGCCGCCAGCGCCGCATTAATCCACGTTTCGCGCATAAACCTTCCTTCCACAGTCCGGTCTGACAATAGCACAAGGACAGGAGTTGGGCTAAACTCCCCGCTCCGTTCCACCCTCGTCCCCATGCGTAATCCGCGCAGCTTTTCCCGAACCAGCGCGACCGGCTTCTCGCCGCCATGCTGAATCCCGCCACATCCGCGCGTCGCGCGATTCCCTCACTCGACCGGTTGCTCCAGCTCGACGCGGTCGCCGGCCTGGTCGCGCGCTACGGCCGCCCGCTCGTAACCGAAACGGCGCGCGCGGAACTCTCCGCGCTGCGTGCCGCCTTCGCCCGTTCCGACATCGCTTTCGACGAATCCGGGTTCGTGCGCGCGTGCGTGGCGCGCCTCGCGCGCGAGACACAACCCTCGCTCAAGCCAGTTTTCAATCTCACGGGCACGGTGCTGCACACCAACCTCGGCCGCGCGCTGATGCCGCAGGAAGCAGCCGACGCGGTCGCGCGTGCGATGACGCGCCCGGTCAACCTCGAGTTCGATCTGGACGGAGGCGACCGCGGCGAGCGTGACCAGCACATCGAGCGCCAGCTTGTCCGCCTCACCGGCGCCGAAGCAGCGCTGGTCGTCAACAACAACGCGGCGGCGGTCTACCTTACGCTGAACACCCTCGCGCTGAAGAAAGAGGTCCCGGTGTCGCGCGGCGAGCTGATCGAAATCGGCGGCGCCTTCCGCATCCCCGACATCATGGCGCGCTCCGGCGCGAAGCTCGTCGAGATCGGAACGACCAACCGCACGCACCTCAAGGATTACGCCGGCGCCATCTCGCCGCGCACTGCGGCGCTGATGAAAGTGCACACCAGCAACTACGCGATACAGGGATTCACCGCGGCCGTGTCCGAGAGCAAGCTGGCCGAGCTCGCGCACAAGCACGATCTGCCGCTCATCACCGATCTCGGCAGCGGCATGCTGGTGAATCTCGAGGAATACGGCCTGCCGCACGAGCCCACGCCACGGGAAGCGCTTGCCGCCGGTGCCGATGTCGTCACCTTCAGCGGCGACAAGCTGCTCGGCGGGCCGCAGGCGGGACTGATCGTGGGAAGCGCCGCGCTCATCGAGCGCATCCGCAAGAACCCGATGAAGCGGGCCCTGCGCGTGGACAAGATGACGCTGGCCGCGCTGGAAGCCGTGCTCAGGCTCTACGCCGACCCGGAGCGGCTGGCGCAACGCCTGCCGACTTTGAGATTTCTCGGCCGCAAGCCCGGGGAAATCGAGACCCAGGCGCGGCGGCTGTTGCCGGCCGTGCAGGCGGCTCTCCACGGCAAAGCAGTAGCCGAGATCGTGCACGTGAAAAGCCAGATCGGCAGCGGCTCGCTGCCCGTGGACCTGATCGCGAGCCACGCCATCGCCGTCGCCGCACCCGGCAAGCGGCGCAGCACTCTGGCCGCGGAGATCTCGGCCGCATTCCGCGCGCTCCCGGTACCCGTCATCGGGCGCATCAACGACGGCGCATTCATCATGGACCTGCGCTGTTTGGAGCATGAGCAAGAGTTCGTGGAACAATTGAAGCACCTTGACCTCGGGGACATCAATGCGTGATTCGTGGGTAGTGGGTTGTGGGTCGACCGGCTCCGCGTTATCTGCGATCCACGACCCACGACCCACGATCCACAGGTTTTCAAAATGATCGTCGCCACCGCCGGCCACATCGATCACGGCAAGACCCTGCTGGTGAAGACGCTCACCGGCGTGGACACCGACCGCCTGCCGGAGGAAAAGGCGCGTGGCATTTCCATCGACCTGGGATTCGCCTACCTGCCGCTCAAGAGCGGTGCCGTGATCGGCTTCGTGGATGTGCCCGGCCACGAGCGCTTCATCCGCAACATGCTGGCGGGCGTCTGCGGCATCGATTTCGCGCTGCTGGTGGTGGCCGCCGACGACGGCGTGATGCCCCAGACGCTGGAACACCTGCACATCCTCGACCTGCTCGGCATACGCCGCGGCATCGCCGCGATCACCAAGGCCGACCGCGTCGCGCCCGAGCGCGTCGAAGCGGTGCGCGCTGAAGTGACCGCCCTGCTGGCACCCACCCTGCTCGCGGAAGTACCGGTACTGGCGGTCTCGGCCGTGACCGGCAGCGGCCTCGCCGAACTCAAGCAATACCTGATCACAGCCAGTGGCGAATTCGCCGCGCGAATGACGGAGGGACAACATTTCCGGTTCGCGATCGACCGTGCGTTCACCATCGCGGGCAGCGGAACGGTCGTCACCGGCACCGTGTTCAACGGCACCGTCGCGGTCGGCGACCGGCTGGTGGTCTCGCCCAAGGGCACGCCGGTGCGCGTGCGCGGAGCGCAGATGCGGGGGCAGCCGGCGGAGCGCGCGCAAGCCGGACAGCGCTGCGCGCTCAACCTGACCGGCGCCGATCTGGAAACCGTCGCGCGCGGCGACTGGCTGCTGCACGAGGCCGTTCACGCGCCGACCCAGCGCATCGACGCGCGAGTCACCCTTCTACCCTCCGAGACGGAACCGCTCGAGCACTGGACGCCACTGCACCTGCACCTTGCCACCGCCGACGTCACCGCCCGCATTTCGATACCCAAGGAAGGCGCTATTGCGCCCGGCGGTTCCGCCATTGCGCAGCTGGTGCTGGCCAAGCCGGTAGGAGCGCTCAACGGCGACCGCTTCATCCTGCGCGACCAGTCCGCGCGCCGCACGCTCGGCGGCGGCGTGGTGCTGGACCCGTTCGCGCGGGCGGCACGCCGCGCGTCGAGTGCCCGGCTGACAGAACTCGCCGCGCTCGAGCAAGGCTCGCCCGAGGCGACGCTGGGCGCCATGCTGAACGACGCCGACCGGGGCATCGATCTTTCCCGTTTCGAACGCATGTTCAATCTCAAGACGGAACGCGCCACGGCGCTCTATGCCGCCGCGGGTGTCGTCGCCCTCGGCAAGGAAAGCCGCACCGGGATCAGGCAAAGCCGCCGCGACAGCTTGCGCGACCTGGTGCTTGCCACGATGCGCGATTTCCACCGCGCCCAGCCGCAAGCGGTAGGCATGGAAACCGCTGCCCTGCGCAAGCAGCTCGCCCCACAATTGTCTGCCGACGCGTTCCAGTCGCTGCTGCGCGAACTCGCTGACGAACGCAAACTGGAAATCGCCAGCAACAGCGTGCGCCTGCCCGGGCACGACGCGACCTCCAATCCCGAGGACCAGCGGATGTGGCAGCTGGTCCTGCCCGCGCTGCAGGCGGCGGGCTTCGCGCCGCCGCCGGTGGCGGAGCTCGCGGCCACCCTGAAGCTAAAGGAAGCCACGCTGAAGGATTTCCTGCACCGCAAGAGCCGCACCGGCGACGTGCTGCGAGTGCCGCCGGATCGTTTCTACCCGCGCACGACGCTTGCCACGCTCGCCGCAACCGCGCATGCGCTCGCTCGCTCCAGCCCCGGCGGCGTTTTCACGGCGGCGCAGTACCGCGACGCAACCGGCGTCGGCCGCAGTCTTGCAATCGAAATCCTCGAATGCCTGGACACCCTGGCCATCACCCAGCGCGTGGGAGACACCCGCAAGGCACGCAAGGATTTCGTCCCCATATTGGGAGCGGCCGAACCCGCCGCATCAAAACCGGCGGCGACGGCAAAGGCGGCCACACCGAAACCGGCAGCGCCCGCGAAGCCGCGGTCGTCGCCGTCAAACTACAGACGATGACGGAGATGCCATGGCACAGAACTATGATTTGATCGTAATCGGCGAGGGCATCAGCGGCCTTACCTGCGCGAGCCAGGCAGTCCGCGCCGGGCTCAAGGTAGCGACACTCGAATCCACACTTTTCGGCGGACTGGTGCTGAATGTGAACGAGCTCAACGGCTATCCCGGCGCGGAGTCGGGCACCGATCTCGCTTCCGGGCTCATGCAAGCCAGCAGCGAGGCGGGCGTGACGAGCATCCAGGAAGAAGTCACCGCCATCCGGTCCGCGGGTGCCGCCTTCCAGGTCGTGACCAGCGCCGGCACGTACGGCGCGCGCCAGGTTGTCATCGCTTCCGGCGCGCACCTGAAAAAACTGGGCATTCCTGGCGAAGACGAGTTCGAGGGGCGCGGCGTGTCGCACTGCGCCGATTGCGATGCGCCCATGTACATGAACGAAGAGGCGATCGTGGTCGGCGGCGGCGACTCCGCGATGCAGGAGGCGCTGGTGCTGGCGAAGTTCTGCAGCAAGGTGCGGGTCGTTCACCGCGGCGAGAAGCTGCGCGCGCGGAAGCACCTGGCCGACGAGGCCGGTGCCAACCCCAAGATCTCCATCATGTGGAAGTCCACGGTCGAAGCGGTCCTCGGCAGTAAGATGGTGGAAAAGGTACGCATCCGGGACGCTGGCGGGAAAACGGAAGACGTTGCCTGCGCCGGCATCTTCGCCTACATCGGGCTCGAGCCCAACGCGGGGTTTGCGCCGCCGGAAATCGGCCGCGATGCGCGCGGCCACCTCGTCACGAACGAGGCGTTCGAGACCCCGGTGAAAGGGATATGGGCGATCGGCGCGGTGCGCGCCGGCTACAGCGGATTATTGCGCGACGCCACGGTCGAAGCGCAGCGCGTCGCGGAAGCGGTGCGCAAGCGGCTAGATTAGGTCAGCAATCAGCTGTCAGCGATTAGCCATCAGCCATAGCCGTATTCGTTTCAAGCTGAGAACCGAAAGCTGATCGCTGATAGCTGTTTGTGAAACAAACGGAAGGGAATCGCCCCCGGTGGGGCGGCCGGACTTCAAACCCGGTAGGGGCCGCTGGCGGTCCTTTGTGGGTTCGACTCCCACTCTCTTCCGCCATTCATTTACTGTTTACTTCTTGTCCGCAATCTCGCGCGTGACGGCGCGGGAATTCCCGAAGCACGGCACGTAGACGGAGTGCGTTCCCGGGCCGCCGGCCACCACGATCCAGATGTCTTCGGGTCGCGGCGATATCGGCAACAGCGTGTCGGGACCGATCGTCCCGAGCTCCTTGCTGCGCGAGTCATGCACCCGCATCAGGTCCTTGTCGGTCATGCGCCGCGCGGGCATTTTCGACAACTCCCACAGCTGGCGCTTGACCTCCGCCTTGGTGAGCCCGGCCGACTTCAGGATCTCGGCGTGCTCGGGTGACAGGATCAGCCACGGCTCGCCGCCGTGGGTGTACTCGTTGCTGGGTGGGTGCTGCAGGGTCTCCGCGAAGGCGCGCAGCAGCTGGGGTGCGTCCTTGGCGTGGGTATTCATGTTCATGGTTCCCTCGGCGCCCACCACGGTTGCGGTGCTCGAATCGCGCGGGAAGCCGCGTTCCACGTGCAGGGGTTCCCACGGGTTCGCCTCTTCGTTCTCGGTGCAGCAAAACGTGTACTTGCCCGGCTGCCCGTGCGTTGCGCGATCCATCTCTCCCGGCAGCGCGCCTCCGCAGTTCTGCAGGACCAGACGCACCGCGCGCCCGATCGTCGCATTCGCCCACGTACCCTGCCCCAGGCAATTAAAGGTGCCGTTGACGCCCAATTGCCGCGCGGCCGGCCCGTTAATGATCACCCATACCGCGACCGAATTGGTCGTGGCCTGGATGCCCTGCAGGTTGAATTGGGCGGCGTCCGCAGCCTCGATCGCAGCGATAACCGCCGGCAGGGCCTCGGGATCGCAGCCGGCCATCACGGAATTGATTGCGATGCGCTCGACGGTCGCCGCGCCGAATCCCGGCGCGACCCGCGCGACGATATCGCCCGGCGGCCGGCGCGTGTGCGCCAGCATGCGTCCGACTCGCTCGACGGTCGGGGGCACGATGGGCAACCCGTCGCCCCACCGGCGCTCGCGATACAGGCGGTTGATCGCGTCGGAATCGTCCGGCGCCTCGAACAGGGCGGCGCGCTCCTCTGCGGACCGGCCCTGCTCCACCCGGCTGCTACTCATCACGCCTTCCCTTCGCTCACGAGCTTCACGATATCGCGCACACACTGCTCCGCCAACTCGCGCACCTCATTTCGCTTGCGCAGGCCGAACGGATGGGCGATGACGGCGATCGGCAAAGCGGGATTCCCCAGCGCCTTCGCCTGCGCGCGCCCCAGCGTCAGGAATGCGGTCGAGCATACCGTCACCGCGGCCCGTCCTCGCTTCGCCACTTCGACACTGTCGTGGACACTCCACGACGCGCACGACCCTCAGTCGCCCGAGCCGGCGATCACCACGTCGCACTGATCGACCAGCTCCCTCACGATTTCTTCCGGTGCCGGCACCGAGGCCGAGCCCTTGCGGCTCTTGATGACCTGCTGGACGCCGTAGTTCGCCACCAGCAGCTCGGCCAGGTCATCCACCAGGTGATTGAAATTCGGCTTGGCGTTGTCGATGAAGCCGACCACCTTGCCCGCGAGCGACGCCAGCTTGACGCCGGATTTTTCCGGCTCGGCCTGCCGCGTCGCGGTCGGATCGTATAGCAGTACCATCGGTCTTCTCTCCTTACTCGTCACTCGTCACTCGTCACTGTGTCTATTCGGTGCGTATGTTGGCTTGCGTGATGACCCGCGTCCAGCGGTCGATCTCCGCCTTGATGAACCGGGCCAGCTCCTGCGGGCTGTTGCCGATCGGCTCCGCACCTTGTGACAGAAGCTGCTCGGCCATCTCGGGTAATTTCAGTATCTTCACGGTATCCGCATGCACCCGCTTGATGATGGCCGGAGACGTGGCGGCCGGCGCCAGCAGCGCGTACCACAGCGAAGATTCGTAGCCGGGCAGTCCTTGCTCCGCGATCGTGGGCAGATCCGGCGCTGCGCGCGAGCGCTTGGCACTGGTCATCCCGAGCGCTCGCAACTTGCCCGATTTTACGTGCGGCATGGCGGGCAGCGGGCTCGTGCACATCATCTGGACCTGGCCGCCGACGAGGTCAATGAGCGCCGGTCCCGCACCCTTGTATGGCACGTGCACCAGGTCGATCCCGGTCTGGAACTTCAGCAGCTCGACCGACAGGTGCCCGCCGGTGCCGGGCCCTGAGGACGCATAGTTGATCCGGCCAGGCCGGGCCTTCGCCGCTGCGACCAGTTCCTTGATGTTGTTGACGCCGAGCGACGGGTGCGCAATGAACACCAGCGGCGATTCCGCGACGAGGGTGACCGGGGCGAAATCCCGGATCGAATCGTACGGCAGCTTGCCCCGGCGCAACCCGGGGTTGATGCCATGGGTCGCGCTGGCGAGAAACAGCGTGTAGCCGTCGGGCGGGGCCTTCGCGGTGATCTCGGTGGCGATGATCTGGCCGCCACCGCCGCGATTGTCCACGACGACCTGCTGCCCCAGCGCTTCCGTCAGCTTCACGGACAGCAGGCGCCCCACGATGTCGCCTGCGCCGCCGGGCGGATACGGGATGATCAGGCGGACCGCGCGTTGCGGATACGCCTCGGCGCTCCACAAATTGGACTGGAAGAGCAAACCCGGGACGGACAATGCAATGAAGAACAGGATTTCGCGCATCGCCGGTATACTACATCAGCCTCGTAAAATCTGACCGGCGCGCTTCGTGCCCTGGGTCCAAACCATGGAAGAACTACGCATACTGTCTCCGACCGGCGTCTGCGGCTCCGGCTTCGTCGAGAGCTCGTTCGAACAGGGGCTGGCGCAAAAGCCCCATGTTATCGGCTGCGACGGCGGCTCGACCGATCCCGGCCCTGCCTACCTGGGATCGGGCCGCACGGCATTTCCGAAAGATGCCATCCGCCGCGACCTGCGGCTGATGCTGCTCGGCGCGCGGCGCCTGAAGATACCGCTGCTGATGGGCTCTGCCGGCACCGGCGGCAACGACGTCCAGCTTGAAGGCGTGCACCAGCTGGTCAGGGAAATCGCCGCGGCCGAAGGCCTCAACTTCAAGCTCGCGCTGATCCATTCCGAGCAGAAGAAGGATTACCTCAAGAAGCGCCTGCGCGAGGGCCGCGTCAAGGCGCTCGACCCGGCGCCGCATTTCGACGAGGCGACGATAGACCGCAGCGAGCACATCGTCGGCATGATGGGCGCGGATCCGTTCATACGCGCCCTCGAAAACGGCGCCGACGTCGTGATCGCGGGGCGCGCGAGCGATACCGCGATTTTCGCCTCGGTTCCGATCATGCGCGGTTTCCCGGAAGCCCTCGCCTGGCACGCCGGCAAGATACTGGAGTGCGGCGCGGCGTCGGTGGTCCAGCGCAAGACGCCCGATTGCATGTTCGCATGGGTGCGCAAGGATCACTTCATCGTCGAGGCACCGGACCCCGCCCTCACCTGCACGCCGCAGAGCATCGCCTCGCACAGCCTCTACGAAAACAGCGACCCGTTCCGGTTGGTGGAGTGCTCAGGCACGCTGGACCTCACCCGCTCGCGCTACGAGGCCGCCACTGCGCGCGCCGTGAAGGTATCGGGCAGCGAGTTCATTCCGGCGCAGCGCTACACGGTCAAGCTCGAGGGCGCCGAAAAAGCGGGCTACCAAAGCATCCTCATCGGCTCCATCCGCGATCCGTTCATCATTCGCCAGATCGACGACTGGACCGCCCGGCTCGAGGAGAGGATCCACAGTCGCGTAAAGATGGTCTACGGCGACAAGCTGAAGCCGGACGACTACCTGCTGTTCATCCGCATCTACGGCAAGAACGGCACCATGGGCGCGCTCGAGCCGGTCAAGGAGATCCGTTCACACGAGCTGTGCCTGTCGTTCGAGGTGACGGCGCCGACGCAGGAAATCGCCAGCACCATTGCCAGCGTCATCCGCCACCAGGCGCTGCACCTGCCGATCCCCGAGTGGAGCGGGCTCATCACGGCGGTCGCGTGCCCGTACAACCATCTCGACCGCGGCGCGGTGTACCGCTTCAACGTCAACCACGTCGTTGAGCCTGACCATCCGTGCGAGATGTTCCCGATGGAAATTTTCGACATTAACCGCGATTCCGAGAAGAAGCTCGCCGCATGACCACGCTCGCCAATCTCGCCCGCCTGATACGCAGCAAGAACGCCGGGCCGTTCGAGCTCACATTCGACATCATGTTCGACGACCAGCCGACCTACCTGCGCGTCAAGCGTTCGGGCATGCTGACCCGCGAGAAAGTGGCGGCGTGCTACGGCGTCGAGCCGAGCCAGGTCAAATTCTTCGAGGTGGATAACGCCCTGGCATTCAAGGCGTCGATTCCACGCCCGGTGGTCCAGGGCGACCCGCGCGACAGCGATGGGCACGGCGGCCAGCAGTACGCGCCGCTGATGGACATCGAAATTCCCTAAAACTCCAAAAAAGCGAGGAGATCGCAATGACCACGACGATGCATCGCGCAGCGCTGGCGGCGCTCGCGCTTCTTGCGAGCGCCGGCGCGGCCGCCCAGGATAGATACCCGAGCAGGCCGATACGACTGATCGTGCCGTTTGCGCCGGGCGGCGGGACGGACATCACCGCGCGCGCCGTGGCGGCGAAGCTCTCCGAGAGCTGGGGCCAGACGGTCGTTCCCGACAATCGGGCGGGCGCCAACGGCACCATCGGTGTGGATATCGCGGCGAAGTCCGCGCCGGACGGCTACACGATCACGATGATTTCCTCGAGCCATGCCGTGAACGTCGGGCTCTACACCAGGATGCCCTACGACCTGCTCCGGGACCTGACGCCGGTCACGCAGGCGACCAGCCAGCCTTACGTGATGGTGATCCACCCCTCGGTGCCGGCCAAGACGGTCAAGGAATTCATCGCGTATGCGAAGACCAAGCCGGGTGGGGTCAATTACGGCTCGTCCGGTACCGGCGGCATCGCGCACCTGGGCGGCGAGCTGCTGGGCGTGACCGCCGGCATCAAGATGGTCCACATCCCCTACAAGGGCGGCGCGCCGTCCACGATGGACCTCATCGCGGGACAAATCCAGATGCAGCTCGGCACGCTGCTGCTGACCGGTCCGCACATCAAGTCCGGCAAGCTGCGCGTGCTGGCGGTGACCACCCCGAAGCGCTGGCCCGGCACGCCGGAGCTGCCGACCATGCAGGAGGCCGGTGTGCCCGGCTTCGCCATCACGCAGTGGTACGGGATGATCGCGCCGGCCAAGACCCCGCCTGCGATCATCAGCAAGCTCCAGAAGGAAATCTCGCGCCTGCTGCTCCAGCCCGACGTGAAGGAAAAGCTCGCGGCCGACGGCGCCGACGCGGTCGGCAACACGCCGGAAGAGTTCGGCGCGCACATCAAGGCCGAGGTCGCCAAGTACAGCAAGCTCGTGAAGCAGGTCGGACTCAAGGCCGAGTGACGAGTGACGGGTGATGCGTAACCGCCCAAAGGTTTAGACTAACGATTTACTATTCACGGATTCTTTATGACGCTCACTCAAGAACTCGCCAAACGCATCAATGCCCTGCGCTACGAAGACCTGCCGCCCGAGGCGGTGCACTGGGCCAAGGTCGGCATTCTCGACACCGTGGGCGTGACGCTCGCCGGCGTGCGCGAAGAAATGACGCGCATTGTGGAAGGCACGACGCGCGGATCGAGCGGGCCCAGCCTGATCTTCGGCGGCACCCGCCGGGTGGGCACGCTCGAGGCGGCGCTGGTGAACGGCATTGCTTCCCACGCGCTCGACTTCGACGACTGCAACAACACGATAGGCGGCCACCCCTCGGCGCCGATCCTGCCGGCGCTGTTCGCGCTGGCGGACGAGGCCGGCGCCAGCGGGCGCGATTTCATCAACGCTTATGTCGCGGGATTCGAGACCGAGTGCAAGATCGCGATGGGCGTGCACTTCTACCACTACACCAAGGGCTGGCACCCGAGCGCCACCATGGGCGTGTTCGGCTCCGCAGCGGCGTGCTCGAAACTCCTCAAGCTGTCCGAGGAGAGGACCGCCACCGCGCTCGCCATCGCCGCCTCGCTCGCTTCCGGCATCAAGGCCAACTTCGGCACCATGACCAAGCCGCTGCACATCGGCCAGTGCACGCGCAACGGCCTGTTCGCGGCGCTGATCGCGCGCGATGGCTTCACCGCCAACGACGGCGCCTTCGAGCACAAGCAGGGCTTTTTCGAAGTGTTCAACGGTGCCGGTAATTACGACGCCGGCAAGATCCTCCCCGCCTGGGCGAAGCCGCTCGACATCGTCAAGCCCGGCATCGCGATCAAGCAATATCCCTGCTGCGGCAGCACGCATTCCGCGCTGGACGCCATGCTTGCCCTCGTGCGCGAGCACAAGCCGGCGGCCGATGACATCGAGCGGGTGGACACGTGGACCCACTCGCGGCGGCTCGAGCACACCAACCGCCCCGACCCGAAGAGCAACCTCGACGCCAAGTTCAGCGTACAGTACTGCATGACGCGGGCGATATTGGATCGCAAGGTCGGGATCGAGCACTTCGAGAACAACGCTCACAACGAGCCCGCGGTGCGCAAGCTGCTGCCGCGCATCCACTCAGCAACCTATACCACCGCGCAGTTCCCGGCGGAAAACCACTTCGGGGCTGAGATCAGGATAACGCTGAAAGGCGGCAAGCTACTGAGCGGAAAAATCGACCAGCCGTTCGGCCGCACTTCGGACAATCCCTTGCCGGCCTCGCTGCTGAAGGAAAAGTTCGATAACTGCGCCGCGCGCGTGCTGCCGGCTGAGCGCGTCGGACCGCTCTACTCGGCAATCCAGGGTTTCGAGAACCTCAAGGATGCGCGGGAGATCACCGCGATTATCGCGGGTGAGACTCGCAAACAGGCTGCCGCCTGAGTGCTGGAAAGCGTGATTCGTACCCCTCAAGGGGGTATTGAAAAGAATGAATCGTGGGTCGTGAATCGACTCGCATAAGCACTTCGCGCAAACCGTAGTGTGCCGCTAACTCGCTCCGGCTGAGACGCGGTACTCGGGGGTAACGTCCCGTGCCAACGGCGGCTGGCTGGCCCCACCGCCGGAGTCGAGGGGACTTTTCACCCCGCGCCCGCCCTTGTTCAGCACATGCGTGTAGATCATCGTGGTGCTGACGTCTTTGTGGCCGAGCAATTCCTGCACTGTTCGTATGTCGTACCCGCCCTCCAGCAGGTGCGTGGCGAACGAATGTCGAAGGGTATGGCAGCTCACGTGTTTGTTAATGCCGGCCGAGCGCGCCGCCTGCTTGACGGCGCGGATCAGTACATCCTCGAACACGTGGTGACGCCTGATCACTCCCGTGCGCGGACAGGTCGAGTATCGGTATGCCGGGAACACGAACTTCCACGCCCAATCGTAGGCTGCGCGTGGATACTTTCGGACCAGCCCCTCTGGCAATTCAACATCACCGTAACCCGACGCGAGATCGCGGTCATGCAGCACCTTCACGCGGACCAGATGGGCTTTCAGCGGATCGATGACCGCTGCGGGAAGCATCGTCACACGGTCCTTCCCGCCTTTGCCGTCGCGCACGATGATCTGCCGGTATTCGAAATCGATATCCTTTACACGCAGCTTCAGGCATTCACGCAGCCTGAGACCTACCCCATAGAGCAGGCTCGCCATGAGCCACTTCATGCCGTCAAGACTGGCGAGCAGACGTCGCATCTCCCCGACAGTGAGAACCGTGGGCACCCGCGCCGGGCGCTTGGATCGCACGAGCCCATCGAGCCAGGCCAGCGGCTCGCCCAGCACTGAGCGACGATTTGGCACCCGGGACGCTCAATAGTATCCTCAAGCAATCCGGGCTGAAGAAGTGAGGTCAATATGCGCTACGCGATCGTGATTGAAAAGGCGGGAAACAATTTCTCCGGTTACGTGCCTGATCTTCCGGGTTGCGTCGCGACGGGCGCCACGGTTAAAGACACCGAGGCTGTTCTTCGCGAGGCCATCGAATTCCATCTCGCCGGGCTCCGTGAAGATGGCGCCCCCATTCCCCAGGCATCCAGCCGCGTCGATTACGTCGAAGTTGCGGTATAACCACCCGATCCACAAGCCGACGCTCACAAACGAGCGCTTGCGCGCGCGGGTGATCGGGACACGTTAGCCGGCATCTAGTAGCGCACGAACGGGGATATGGCGAAAACCAACAAGCTCCAGCGGCATACCGAGTACCACAGGGACGGGTCGGTCTGGGCCAAGGGCCGAACGGCGGGTGGCATTCCGACCGGCTCCTGGAAGTGGTTCCGGAAGGACGGCAGCCTTATGCGTTCGGGCACTTTCGAGGTTGGAATCCAGGTTGGAAAGTGGACCACCTACGACAAGACTGGCGCTGTCTATAAGGTAACGCTGATGAAGTCGTTGTCTGCGGTGGCCAAGAAGCAAGTACGTTCGCAGCGGAAGCGCAAGTAGTGATGCCAGCTAACAGCACGCCGCACACGGACGCCAAGCTTCCCCCGATTTAGTTGACACCTCGGCCTAACCGGCTGGAGGTGGAAAGTGGCAAAAGCGGGACCCC
>Ga0137409_10003197_pt1 | contig 17376 bp, 16 predicted proteins | sample CZODoug1_16funga_FD_122059 | JGI IMG/M metagenome (GOLD analysis project Ga0137409, IMG submission 122059) | Vadose zone soil fungal communities from Angelo Coast Range Reserve, California, USA - CZODoug1_16fungal (Hybrid Assembly) | ecosystem: Environmental > Terrestrial > Soil > Vadose zone... | reverse complement strand
GCTCGAACATATGGCGGAGCAGGAAAAACCCCGTCACCGCGAACCCGTCTGCAAGATCGTCCGCGCTTGGCTCGCATTCCGGATCGCCGAGAAAGGCCGGCAGGCGCAGCAGCTTGTCGTGCCAGGGCTCGCCCGCCCCGCGCGAGACGGCACGCCCACTGCGTGGCGACACGTAGGAGAGCTCAGTGGTCATGCCTGTGGCCGCGCAGCGCGCAAGGTCGAGGCCGAAGCCAAGCTCGCCAAGGAGCATCAGCTCGAATCGCACCAGCGCAGGACCCGCCCGCTTGGCATCGTCGAGGAACGAGAGCACATGCGCGAGCGCGGCATGAATGTCGGGATGCGGATCGCGCTCCGGCAACAGGCGGCAGAGCGCACCCAGCAGCGTGACGCCATAGAGCGCATGCGACAGGCCCAGGAAGGAAGCCGCCGGCAGGTCGAGCCCTTCCACCGTGAAATTGCCGAGATGCTCGTCGAGCCGCGCGCGCCAGGTGGCGCTCACGCGATTGCTGGGCTGCAGGATCGGACGCAGCCTGGCGCCTGCCCCGCCCCGCACCAGACCGAGATGACGCCCGTGCACGGGCGTCATCAGCTCGAGGATGGCGCTCGCCTCCCCGTGCCGCCGCACGCCCAGCACGATGCCTTCATCGGTCCACTGCATCGCTTGATTCCGAAGTTCCTACAGCGAAGTTCATGTCAGAAATTATCGAAATGTATCATGGGCTTCGGGAATTGGCGCACTACTCCTTCGGGAACTCCAGCCCCATCTCCCGATAACGCTCCGGATCGTCGCCCCAGCCTTCGCGCACCTTCACGAACAGGAACAGGTGCACCGGCTGCTCGATCACCTCGGCGATCTCACGCCTCGCCTCGGCACCGATCGCCTTGATGGTCTGGCCGCCCTTGCCGAGCACGATCTTGCGCTGGCTTTCGCGCTCAACATAGATGGTCTGCTCGATTCGCACCGAGCCGTCCTTGCGCTCCTGCCAGCTCGCAGTTTCGACCGTCGACTGGTACGGCAATTCCTGGTGCAGACGCAAATAGAGCTTTTCGCGCGTGATCTCGGCAGCAAGCTGCCGCAGTGGTGCGTCCGTGATCTGGTCCTCAGGATAGTGCCATGGCCCGGCCGGCACCTCGGCGGCAAGCCAGCGCTTGAAGTCCGCCACCCCATCACCACTGAGCGCGGAGATCATGAAGCTCGCGGCAAAACCCGCGCGCTCGTTGGCCTGCTGAGTCAGCGTCAGCAGTGTGGGTTTCTCCACCAGGTCGACCTTGTTGAGGAGCAGCACCTTGCGCTGCGCTACGGTGGCGAGGCCGTCGAGCATGCTGCCAGCTTCGGTATCGATCCCACGTTTGGCATCGATCAGCACGCCGACGATGTCGGCATCGTGCGCGCCCGCCCAGGCGGTCGAGACCATGGCGCGCTCGAGCCGGCGCTTGGGTGCGAAAATGCCCGGCGTGTCGATGAACACGAGCTGCGCATCGCCCTCGATCGCGATGCCCCGCAGCAGCGAGCGCGTGGTCTGGACCTTGTGCGAGACGATCGTGACCTTGGTGCCAACCAAAGCATTGATGAGCGTCGACTTGCCGGCATTGGGCGCACCAATCAGCGCGATGAAGCCGCAGCGCCGGCTAGTGCCCCGTTTCCCAAGTTCGTGATCCATCTCAGCAACCTCTGAACGAACTTGGGAAACAAAAGGGGGCACCAGCTACTCAATGATTCTAGTGCCGCTTTTCGATTTGAAGTTCCTAACTGAGTTTGCCGCAGGTGGTGTAGGAACTTCAAATCGGCGGCACTAGCATCCTGCACGGCGGGGGTCGGGTCAGCCATCGCGGCGGTCCGCCTTGACGCCTTCCTGTGACAGCATGGCGGCGGCTGCCGCCTGCTCGGCGGCGCGCTTCGAGCGTCCAACCCCCTCCGCCGGCGATCTGCCCGGCAGCTCGACCGTAATGCGGAACTCCGGGCTGTGGTCGGGGCCCTTGCGCTCGACCTCGCGATAGGCGGGCGTCGGCAAGCCACGCCCCTGCGCCCACTCCTGCAGAATGGTCTTGGCATCGCGCAGCGGCCGCACCGGTGAGCGCATGCGCTCCTCCCAGAGCCGCCCGATCATCGCTGCCGCCGCCTCGTAGCCGCCGTCCACATAGACCGCACCGATCAAAGCCTCGCATACGTCCGCCAGGATGGCGGTGCGATCGCGCCCGCCGGCATTGCTCTCGGAGGCTCCGAGCCTGATCGCCTCGCCGAGCCCAATCGTGCGCGCCACATCGGCACAGGCTTCCTTGCGGACCAGGTCGGCGAGCCGGCGCGACAGCTCGCCCTCGTCCGCCCGCGGAAAGTTCCGGAACAGCATGTCCGACACAATCAGACCCAGCACGTGGTCGCCGAGGAACTCCAAACGCTGATAACTCGATCCGCCGCGCTGACGCACCCGCGCCAGCGCCGAGACATGGGTCAGCGCCTGTTCCAGCAGCGCCGGGTCCTTGAAGCGGTGGCCGATGCGCTCCTCGAACTCCCCGGTATTGCGACGCCGGCGCCTCGGCTCCTTGGCCGCGCGGGCGCGGGTCCCTTCGCGTTCAGGTGGTGGCGCCGGCGGGGCCTGGACGCCTTTGCTCTTTGGCGCGCGGCTCATCGTGGCGTGCGGCTCATCGGATGACCGAAAAGAATCGCCTCAGGCGCAGCGCCGTCGGCCAGCGCCAGATCTTCCAGGCGGCGGCACCGTCACCAATCGAGAAGTAGATGATCTCGGCGCGGCCGACAATGTTCTCGAACGGGACGTACCCAACCTCGTCGAGCACCCGGCTGTCGGTCGAATCGTCGCGATTGTCGCCCATCATGAAGTAATGGTTTGGCGGCACCTCGTAGACCTGTGTGTCATCGAGCGGGCCGGAATCCACGAGGTCGAGGGTCGTATGGGTTACACCGCCTGGCAGCGTCTCCCGCCACTGCCTATAGCGGCGCCCAGGCGTCTCGTCGTTGTCTACAAAGTCCTCGATCCGCTCGCGCGGAACCGGCTCGCCATTGATATGCAGGTGGCCACCGATCATCTGGATGCGGTCGCCGGGCAGACCAATGATGCGCTTGATCAGATCGACCGCTTCATCGTGCGGCGACTGGAAGACCGCGATATCGCCCCGCCTGGGCAGCGAGGCGAAGATGCGGCCCGAGAACAGGGGCGGAGAAAACGGCAGCGAATAGCGGCTGTAGCCGTAGGAGAATTTCGACACGAACAGCGAATCGCCGACCAGCAGCGTCGCCATCATCGAGCCGGATGGAATGTGAAACGGCTGGAATAGAAAAGTGCGGACAATCAGGACGATGGCGATGACGGGCAGCCAGAACCGCAGCGCCGCGGCAACGGCACCCTCCTCCGGCTTGGGCTTGGCTTCCTTGGGCTTGGCTTCGCCATTCATCAACGTTGGTCACGCCGCCCCCGGCGGCCGCGTCCCGCTTCCGAAGTTCGTAAGATGTCCCAGCCCCCCATGACACGAACTTCAGAATCAAAGGGACACTCGCAATTCAAGACAAGCCTTGCGATTGGATCCAGGGTTCCGAGATCATCGCGATACTAAGGCAGTTGCAATCTTCTCCGCCCGTTATCGAACGATCGTGAACAGCCTGCTCCAGCGCACCGTCCATGGCCAGAGCCAGAATTTCCAGGCCTGCTCGCCCTCGGCAACCGAGAAGAAGATGATCTGGGCGCGGCCCACCAGATTTTCGATGGGCACGTAGCCGACCGCCGCTTCGACGCGACTATCGGTGGAATTGTCGCGGTTGTCGCCCATCATGAAGTATTTGCCGGGTGGCACCTCATACTCCTTGGTGTTGTCGTAGAAGCCGTTGTCGATCAAATCGAGCGTGGTGTAACTCACGCCATTGGGCAGCGTCTCACGCCAACGCTTGATGCGCGTGGTGCGGCTGCCTTCCTCGGTTTCGATGAAGTCGTCGATCCGCTCGCGCTTGACCGCAAGGCCATTGATGTGGAGCACCCCTTCGACCATCTGGATGCGGTCTCCGGGCAAGCCGATGACCCGCTTGATGTAGTCGGTCGAGTCATCCTTGGGCAGGCGGAACACAACGATGTCGCCGCGCTCCGGCGTGCCCGACCAGATCCGTCCCGAGAACAGGTTGGGCGACAGCGGCAGCGAATAGTGGCTGTAGCCGTAAGAGTATTTTGAGACGAACAGATAGTCGCCGACGAGCAGCGTCTCCTTCATGGATCCCGAGGGAATGTTAAAGGGCTGGAACAGAAAGGTGCGAATGACGAGCGCAATGATCAGCGCATGGATGATCACGCGGATGGTTTCGCCAATGCCGCCCTCTTTGCGCTTCGCGCCGGTCGTTACACTCATTGCCTCTGATCCATGCGATTTTTTGCACCCCGCGCCGTTCTAGCCCTTGGGGCGGCAGGGCGCAATGAACGTCACTGAAAATTGCATGCCCCGGCATAGGGCGCATTTGGCACGCCTTATCAATGTGTTATTCGCGATCGTGCGGGCCTGATCAGACCCTCGCAGATGCCCCAGTGTCCGACCACAACGTCGTGAGGGCGGCCCCTGTGTCACCTCGAGGGGGCTCAGGGGGACCCGAGCGGAACCGCGGAGATGACGACGAATGCCTGCGCGAGCGGCCCCTCGTCGGTGACGGTCACATCGATCCGCGCCTCACAGCCTGCGGGTGTGATCGCCTTGAGTCGCTCGAGCGCGCCGCCGGTGAGCTTCATGGTCGGACGCCCCGAGGGCAGGTTGACCACCCCCATGTCGCGCCAAAACACCCCAGCCCTTAGCCCGGTACCGAGCGCTTTCGCACACGCTTCCTTGGCGGCGAAGCGCTTGGCATAGGTCTCGACCCGGTTGGCGCGGCGTTCGGCCCGCGCCCGCTCGATGTCGGTGAAGATGCGCGCCAGAAAGCGCTCGCCATGACGCTCGATTGCCCGCTCGATCCGGCGCGCGTCACACAGATCGGAGCCAATGCCGATGATCACGTACCAGCCCTCGCGCGGCCCCGATCCATGGCGGCGCGCATCGTCCTGACCACCTCACCAAGCCCGCCCATGATCGCCTCCCCTACAAGGAAGTGACCGATATTGAGCTCGACGAATTCCGGCAGAGCCGCGATTGTCTCGGCGGTCTCATAGTTCAGGCCATGGCCCGCATGAACTTCGAGGCCAAGCCGGGCCGCCAGCCTGGCACCCTCGCGAATGCGCGCGAACTCCGCCTCGGCAGCTGACAGCCGCCCCTCCGCCAGCGCATCGCACCAAGCGCCTGTGTGGATCTCGATCACCGGCGAGCGGAGCCTGGCCGCCATCTCGATCTGATCGGGAGCGGCGGCGATGAACAGCGACACGCGGATGCCTGCGCCAACAAGCTTTGCAATCACGGGCGCGAGCACGTTGTGTTGCCCCACGACATCGAGCCCGCCTTCAGTGGTGAGCTCCTGGCGCCGCTCGGGCACAAGGCAAACCGCATGCGGCTGCGTCTTGATCGCAATCGCAACCATCTCCTCGGTGGCCGCCATCTCGAAGTTGAGCGGCTTGCCGATTTCGGCCTTGAGGCGCGCCATGTCATCGTCGCGGATATGACGGCGATCCTCGCGCAGATGCGCAGTGATGCCGTCGGCGCCGGCCGCGATCGCGATCTGCGCGGCGCGCAAGGGATCCGGGTAGCGGCCGCCGCGCGCGTTGCGCACGGTCGCGACGTGGTCGACGTTGACGCCAAGCCGAAGAGGAGGAAGGACAGCCACGCGTTATCTCGTCATGGTCCGAGAGGCCTTACGCATTCACGCGCTCGGCCTGCGCCACCACGTCCTTGGCCCGCAGCTGCGCAATGATCGAGGTGAGATGCTTGAGGTCGTAGACCTCAAGATCGATCACCAGCGAGGTGAAATCGGGCGATTGCCGGGTCATGCGGATGTTGTCGATGTTGCCATCGTGCTCGGCGATCACCTGCGCGACCTGCGCGAGGGTGCCTGGCTCGTTGACGGTCTTGAGCGCAATGCGCGCCGGGAAGCGCTGCGGCGTCATCTCGTCGACGTCCCAGCGCAGGTCGAGCCAGTGCTCGGGCTGGTCCTCGAAGTCCTTCAGCGACGGCGACTGGATCGGATAGATCGTAATGCCCTCACCCGGCGTGAGAATGCCAACGATGCGGTCGCCCGGCACGGCGCCGCCATCAGGCGCGAACCGCACCGGCAAGTCGCTGTTAATGCCGCGGATCGGAATCGCCGGTCCGTTGCCGGCGGGCACCTGATACTTGACCGCTTTGGCGCGCTTGAGCCCGTACCAGCCGCTCTCCGCCTTCGGCCGCTTCGCGATTGCGGCAGCGCGCTCCTCCTTGTAGTCGGGATACATGGCGCGCGCGACGTCGGCAGCCCGCATCTCGCCACGGCCGACCGCGGACATCACTTCGTCGATCGAGGTGCGCGCCAGACGCGGCAACGCACCCGTCAGCTTCTCGTCAGAATAGGCGATCTTGGCGCGTTGGCAGAGCCGCTCGATGATGCGACGGCCGAGCCCGGCATATTGACTGCGCACCGCCGCCCGGGTCGCGCGCCGGATCGAAGCGCGTGCCTTGCCGGTGGTGACGAGCGACTCCCAGGCCGCCGGCGGCGCGCTTTGCGCCTTCGACACGATGATCTCGACCTCGTCGCCGTTCATGAGCTCATTCACCAGCGGCGCAATCTTGCCGTTGATCTTGCAGCCAACCGCGGTATTGCCGACGTCGGTGTGCACCGCATAGGCGAAGTCGATGGCGTTGGCATGGCGTGGCAGCGCGATCAGCTTGCCCTTGGGCGAGAAGCAGAACACCTGGTCGTGGAACAGCTCAAGCTTGGTGTGCTCGAGAAACTCCTCCGGATTGGAGCCTTCCGCGAGCAGCTCGATCGTGCGCCGCAGCCAGGCATAGGCGCTTGATTCCCGCGACAGCATCTCGGTCGGTGAGCCGACGCCATCCTTGTAGAGCGCGTGCGCGGCGATCCCGTATTCGGCGATCTCGTGCATCTCGCGGGTGCGGATCTGCAGCTCGACGCGTTGCTTGCCAGGCCCGATCACGGTGCTGTGGATCGAGCGGTAGTCATTCTGCTTAGGGGTCGAGATGTAGTCCTTGAACCGGCCCGGCACGACCGGCCAGGTGGTGTGAACGACACCGAGCGCCTGGTAGCACTCGGCCAGGCTCTTCACGACGACGCGGAAACCGACGATGTCGGAGAGCTGCTCGAAGCCAACCGACTTACGCTCCATTTTGCGCCAGATCGAGTAGGCACGCTTGCGCCGGCCGCTGACCTCGGCGGAGACACCGCGATCGGCAAACTTCCTGGTGAGTTGCAGCTCGATGTCAGCGACGAGACCGACGTTGCGAGCCTCCAGGGCATCGAGCCGCTCACCGATCACCTTGTAGGCCTCCGGATTGAGCTCGCGGAATGCGAGATCCTCGAGCTCCTCGCGCATCTCATGCATGCCCATGCGGCCAGCGAGCGGCGCGTAGATGTCGAGAGTCTCCTCCGCGGTGCGGCGGCGGCTATCCGGCGGCACATGGGAGAGCGTGCGCATGTTATGCAGCCGGTCAGCGAGCTTGACCAACAGCACGCGCACATCATCGGCAATCGCCAGGAGGAGCTTGCGCAGGTTTTCGGCCTGCTTGGCCTCCTTGGTGACGAGGTCCAGCTTCTTGAGCTTGGTCAGCCCCTCCACCAGCGCGCCAATGTCGGCCCCGAACATCTGGTCGATCTCGGCGCGGGTCGCCGAGGTGTCCTCGATCGTGTCGTGCAGCAGTGCGGCCGCGATCGTGGCATCATCGAGCTTGAGATCGGTGAGAATTGCAGCGACCTCGAGCGGATGGGAAAAATAGGGGTCGCCAGAGGCACGCGTCTGCTCGCCATGCGCCTTCATGGCGTAGACGTAGGCGCGGTTGAGCAGCGCCTCGCTGGTATTCGGGTTGTAACGCTTGACGCGCTCGATCAGATCGTATTGCCGCATCATCTGCGGCTTGTCCGGTTTCCTGGATATTGCAAGACGCTCAAGGACTTGCGAGTCCGATCCGAGGCCGCGCTCGAGCGGCGCCCGAACCCGGGCCTGGTTTTGCATACGCGGCAGGTCGCTCGTCGAGCGCGCCATTGAATACCCCAAGGGCTGGCAATTCGTCGCGGCCAGCATGTTAACCTAGGATATCATGACAATCTCCTATCGCCACAAGGCGATACCCGCCGCAGCGTATCGCGGTAACCATGCCAGGGTGCAATATCCCTGCGGCAATAACCATGCTGAACGAAAAAGGCCCGGGGTCAGCCGGGCCTTTTTGCACCTGCCGCTACGGGCAGAGCCTATTCGTCCTCTTCGGGCTGCTCCTCGGGCGGCGCCAGCCCCTCCAGACCCTTGAGCAACTCCTCCTCGGTCATGCGCTCGGGCATGACCTCGGTATCGTCAGCGTCCACTGTACCGCCCGTGGCGCCGATGAGCGGCACGGCCGCGGGCTCGGGCTCGTCCACTTCTACATATTTCTGCAGTGAATGGACCAGCTCTTCCTTGAGATCGTCCGGCGAAACCGTAGTCTCGGCAATTTCACGCAGAGCCACAACAGGATTTTTGTCGTTGTCGCGGTCAATGGTGATCGGTGCGCCCGACGAAATCGTACGCGCGCGGTGACTCGCCAGAAGGACGAGGTCAAACCGGTTTTCAACCTTATCGATGCAGTCTTCAACAGTGACACGGGCCATGTGCACTCCTGCAAAGGTTATTTGTGGGAAATCTAGGCGTTAGGTAACGTGCTTACCCCCCCAACGCAAGTATGAATTTGCTGTCGCAAATTCTTCTTGTTGGGAGAGCACCGCTCTGTTAGCACCCTCGGGAACTCACCACAGCCCCCTGAACTTTATTCCGAGTTAGTTGGTTGTGGTGGCAAACGTGCACATTTTGCGGCACAAATTCTCCACCACAGAGACCTGGCGCATTCCATGGCAGCACAAAGTGCGCATCCGACACGTCGGGTCAACCTAGGCTCTCACTGAGACGGGACATGACAGCACCACAGTTGGAAAAGACCGCGCTGTTCATCGACGGCGCCAATCTCTATGCCACCGCCAAATCCCTCGGCTTCGACATCGACTACAAGCGGCTTCTGCGCGAATTCCAGTCACGCGGTTACCTTATGCGGGCCTTCTATTACACGGCTGTGATCGAGGATCAGGAATACTCATCGATCCGGCCGCTGATCGACTGGCTCGACTACAACGGCTACAGCGTGGTTACCAAGGCCACCAAGGAGTTTGTCGACCAAACCGGCCGCCGTAAGGTTAAAGGTAACATGGACATCGAGCTCGCCGTCGATGCCATGGAACTCGCCGAGCACATCGACCATATGGTGCTATTCTCGGGCGACGGCGACTTCAGCGCGCTGGTTGAGGCCATGCAACGCCGCGGGGTCCGGGTCACTGTGGTCTCCACCATTTCCACCCAGCCACCGATGGTTGCGGACGAGCTGCGCCGGCAGGCTGATTTCTTCCTCGACATTGTCGAGCTGCAGCCCAAGATTGGTCGCGACCCGGCGGAACGGGCGGCCCGTGAGCCGCGCGAGCGCCATCCCCAATTTCTGCAGCGCAGCACGACCCAGCGCGCGCCGGCTGGGCCGGCAGCCGACGATGAGTTCGAAGATTAGAGTGACGCGCCGATGCCCGGCGCATCGACGAAATCCAGCCCTGCAAACACCCAGTCGGCCACGTCGAGGCCCGGGCCCGACTGCCCGCTGTGCCCACGCCTGAAGGCATTCCGCGACGACTGGCGCGGCCGCAAGCCCGATTGGTTCAATTCGCCGGTGCCTGCCTTCGGGCCGGTCAATGCGCGGCTGCTGGTCGTAGGATTGGCGCCTGGCTTGCAGGGCGCCAACCGCACCGGCCGGCCCTTCACCGGCGACTACGCGGGCGACCTATTGTACGCGACCTTATCGCAATTCGGTTTCAGTCGCGGAAACTACCAGGCGGATCCTAGCGACGGTCTTGAGCTGGTCGATGCCCGCATCGCCAACGCCGTGAGTTGCGTACCGCCGGAGAACAAGCCGCTACCGGCCGAGATCAATACCTGCCGCCAGTTCCTCAGTGCGGTCATCGCCGAAATGCCGATGCTCACGGCCATCGTGACCCTTGGTCGGATCGCGCACGAGAGTTCCGTGGTGGCGCTGGGCCAGCGCCGCTCGGCGGTCCCCTTCGCGCACGGTGCAGCAGCGAACATCGGAAAGCTGAGGCTGTTCACGAGCTATCACTGCTCGCGCTACAACACCAACACCCGCGTCCTGACGCCCGCGATGTTCGAAGCGGTCTTCGCCGCCGTGCGCGCTCATCTCGACGCTTGACGCGCCAATCGCCTCATCGCGAGATGCGCAGCCAGGCGATCACCTCCTCGGCATTCTTGTCCGGCGGAAACACCCGATAGAAGACCTTGATGATCGCGCCATGCTCGATCACCAGCGCCATGCGCTTGAGCAAGATCATGCCGGCGACCGTGAAAGTCGGCAGCTTGACCGCCTGCGCGAGCGTGAGCGCGGCATCCGACAGAACCGGGAACGGCAGATGCAGCCGATCGGCGGCCTCGCGCTGGTAGTCGGTGTCCTGAGTTGAAAGACCATAGAGTTGCGCGACGCCGAGCTGCGTAAGCTCGGCAAAATGGTCGCGGAACGAGCAGGACTGCGGGGTGCACCCACGCGCGCCCGGGATCGCGTCCCAGCCATCGGGCGGCGGCCGGCCGGGCACGCCGGTGCGGGGATAGATGTAGACGACAGTCAGGCCTTTGAGTTTCGAGAGGTCGACTCCCGCGCCGTTGGTTGCCGGAAGCGATACCGAGGGCAGCTTGAGACCGGCAAGATGCCGGGCGGCGCCGTCGTCCTGCGGCGCCGGGATGTCGGTCGGCAGCACGGTCGGATCGTGAGTAGACGTCATGGCTTGGCTCCTCGGTCATAGGAGATGAATTCCAGCAACGATCCGTCAGGATCGCGAAAGTAGACACTGGTCCCCGGCCCTTTCGCGCCGAAGCGCTCGACCGGCCCACAATGGATCGCCACTTTGCAACGGTCGAGATGCGCGATGGCGTCCGCGATCGGGCCTTTCCATTCAAAGCACAAGTCGCTGTTGCCGGGCTGGACCGGCAGCCGCGCCACCTCGGCAGGTGTGAAGCCCGGGCCGTGAAGGTTGAGCTGGGTGTCGCCGAAACGGTAGCACCATCCCGATGGCCGCCGCACCAGCTCGGCCCCCAGCACGTCGCGATAGAAGGTGTTCGAGCGCTCCCAGTCGGACACGTGGATGACGCTGTGGTCGAGCTTGATCGGCAGTGCCATGAGCGCTCCTGCTGGCGGCAAGCGCGCAGGATCATACTCGATCAGGACAAATGCAATCTCGACAAAAGTTCCGGCCCGCGGGACGGATCCCACGGGCCGGTCTAGTCGTGTTGGGCGTGATCAGTCGAGCCAGGCGATGTCAGATAGCGTACCAGAGAGGCCCTCGATCTTGCCGGCCATCGTTGCCTTGCCGGTCTTGAGATCGACCGAGTAAAGCGCGCCAGCCGTTGCGAGCCAAGCGTCGTTCTTGTCGGGTTGCGAGGCCACGATGTTGAACGCGACGGGTCCGTTGATCGCCATGCCGAGCGAGCCGACCGTGTTGAGGATGCCATCATTCGGCGGAGCCTGGGTGACGAGCGCGCCGGTCGCGGCGTCGATGTTGTAGAGCGTGGTCGCCTGCGTGCCCTTCCAGGAGTTGGTGTAGGCGCCCGCCACGACCCGCGGCGTCTTGCCGGCACTGGCGTCGCCGTCCTTGTACTTGTGCGAGCCGTCCACAGTCGCCTTGCCATCGTCGACGTTGACGCGCAGGCTGGTGCCGTCGGAGCCCATCAGGCGCATGCGGTCGGCCACCGGGTTGAAGTCGACGGTAACGGTCACGCCCGCCTTGAGCGTCTCGGACAGCTTGCTCTTCATCGTGGCCTGGCCGGACTTCACATCGATGGTCACGATGTTGCCATCGCTGGCGACGCCGTAGACCATTCCGTCGGCCGGCCGCACGTCGATGGCGAGGATCGAAGCCGCGCCCTTGACGTCGACCTTGGAGGCAACCTTGCGGCTCATCGGGTCGATGGTCACGATCGACTTGCCGTCGACCAGACCGACGATCCAGCCCGCAGCCTGGGCTGAGCTGGCAGCCAATGACGACGCGATCAGCGCGCCGGCGAGTGTGAGGGTTTTTGCAGTCCTGAACATTTTAGTCGCTCCCTGCTAAGAGGTTCGGGGTGGGTTGGCGGAACAGCCCGTCTGGCCGTCACCGATGGCTGCAGTTACGGGTGGCCCACCCACCGGATGCAGGAGCGGATCGAAATCTTTGCTGGAAGGCTTCACGGCTTCGTGAGCCCGGCCGTGTCCCGGGCGAGCACAGCGAGACGCAGGCCCGTTCCGGCGCGTGGCGCCTTGCTGGCTCAGCCCTTGGCGCGCAGGAGCCTGCCGCGCTCGCGCTCCCAGCTGCGCTTCTTCTCGGTTTGACGCTTGTCGTAGAGCTTCTTGCCGCGGGCGAGCGCAATCTCGATCTTGGCGCGGCCTTTCTCGTTGAAATAGAGCTTGAGCGGCACGAGCGTCATGCCCTCGCGCTCAACCGCGCCCATCAGCTTGTTGATCTGGTTTCGGTGCAGCAGCAGCCGGCGCGGACGTTTCGGGAGATGGTTAAACCGGCCAGCCTGCAGATATTCGGGAATGTTGGCGTTCACGAGCCAGATCTCGCCCGCGCGCGCGTCAGCATAGGACTCCGCGATGGTCGCCTTGCCCTGCCGCAGCGACTTGACCTCGCTGCCGGTGAGCGCAACACCGGCCTCGAACACCTCGCCGATCTCGTAGTTGAAGCGCGCCTTGCGGTTGTCGGCGACGACACGCAATTTGCGGTCTGTTTTCGCCGCCATCAGATCAGTCTCCTGGAATTCGACAGATTATAGCCGATGCAATGCTGCAGCGAACGGCTCGCTTCCGCAGTTCTCTCTGTTTCGAAGCCCGCAGCTAGTTGAGGAGGCCCGCATGAACCATGGCGTCGCGCACGGCCGCCTTGGTTTTCTCTTCGAGCAGCACCAGCGGCAGCCGTACCGACTCGGTGCAACGCCCCAGCACCGAGAGCGCATATTTTGCAGGCGACGGGTTGGTCTCGATGAAAAGGGCCACATGCAGCGGCATCAGCTTGTCGTTCAGCGCCAGCGCGGTCGCGTAGTCACCGCGCAGGCAAGCGCCCTGAAACTCGGCGCACAGCCGGGGCGCCACGTTCGACGTCACCGAGATGCAGCCATGGCCACCATGCGCATTGAAGCCGAGCGCAGTCCCGTCCTCACCCGAGAGCTGGTTGAAATCCGGGCCGATCTCCGCGCGTTGCTGGGAGACGCGCACCATGTTGGCGGTCGCATCCTTCACGCCGGCGATATTCTTGAGCTCGAACAGCCGCTTCATGGTGTCGACCGACATGTCGATCACAGAGCGCCCGGGAATATTGTAGATGATGATTGGAATACCAATCGCCTCGTCAATCGCCTTGAAATGCTGGTAGAGGCCCTCCTGCGTGGGCTTGTTGTAGTAGGGAGTCACCACCAACACGGCATCAGCGCCAGCCTTCTCGGCGTGCCGCGACAGATCGATCGCCTCCTCGGTCGAATTGGAGCCGCTACCGGCAACCACCGGAACCCGGCCCTTCGCCTCATCCACACACCATTCCACGACGCGCTTGTGCTCATCATGCGACAAAGTCGGGCTTTCGCCGGTCGTGCCGACTGGAACGAGGCCGTTCGTCCCCTCCGCGATCTGCCATCCGACCAGAGCGCGAAAGGCCTTTTCGTCCAGCGCGCCGTTCCTGAATGGGGTGACGAGCGCCGTAAATGACCCCCGAAAGCTCGTCTTGGCCGTCATGATTATAGTCCTTCATTCCTGCATATGGGCGATCGCCGCGGCGCCTTTGCGGGCAGAACTGTCACAGCACCCTACCGAGTTGTGGCCAACCGAGGCAAAGTCGCGGCATTGCCCCCATTTCGCCGCGGTTGGTGGCCAAAGGTCGCCGCGCGGTTAGCTGTTCGTCAATCTTATCAACCGAATAAGGATGAGGAAAGCAGCACACGCAACGATGGGACCGAAACCTTTGACCATCCGCGCCCGAATCGCACTCATGGCAGCCTTGGGGCTGGCGCTGTTCGCGCTTGGGCCAATGGCCGATGCCCAGACCACATCATCGATCCAAACGGCCGCAAACGCCAAGCCCAAGAGCGACAAGGGCAAAGAGGCCGATACCAAATCCAAGGACACGAAGTCCAAGGACAGCAAATCCAAGGATGCCAAATCCAAAGACGCAAAATCCAAAGACACCAAGAGCAAGAACGCCAAGGCCGCCAAATCTGAGCCAAAGGCGGCTGCCCCCGTCGTGCCCTATAACGGCCCAGCCTCGGCGGCCGATGTCGCGCGCGTCAAGACCGCGGTCGGGCTCGCTCGCCAGGGCAAGACCTCCCAGGCGACTGACGAGCAGCACGCGATCAGCGATCCGGCGGCGCGCAAGCTCGTGGAATGGGCAATCCTGCGCAGCGACAACAACAACGCCGATTTTCCCCGCTACGCCGCCTTCATCACCGCCAATCCGAGCTGGCCTGCGATCGGCGCGCTGCGCCGGCGCGCCGAGGCGATGCTGTGGGTCGAGAACGTGGACGCTGCGACAGTACGGGCCTTCTTCGCCAAGGAGCCGCCCCTGACCGCGCGCGGCCGCTTTGCACTCGCCCGCGCCATGATCGCGCAAGGAGACCGCGCCGGTGCGCAGGGATACGTGCGGGAAGCCTGGCGCAACGACCCGTTCGGCTCCGACCTTGAAGACGATGCGATGGAGGCGTTCGGCAATCTGATCACGAATGCCGATCACAAGGCGCGGATGGACATGCGCCTGTACGCCGAGGACGTCGAGAGCGCCATGCGCTCTGCCGGTCGCGCCGGTGGCAACGCGTCCACGATCGCCAAGGCGCGAGTGGCTGTCATCAAGAAGGCCAGCAACGCCAAGGCGCTGCTCGATGCGGTTCCAGCCGAAGCCAAGAATGACGTCGGCTACATCTTCAGCAGCGCGCAATGGCTGCGGCGCGCCGACCGGGCCGGCGAGGCAGCGGCGCTTGTCCTCTCCATTCCGCGCGATGCCTCGGCTACGATCGACCCCGACCAATGGTGGATCGAGCGCCGGCTGATTGCGCGCAAGCTGCTCGACGATGATGACGCCAAGACTGCCTATCAGGTTGTGCGCAACGCGGCGATCCCGAGCCGGGAGAACTACCGGGTCGAGCACCAGTTCACTGCCGGCTGGATCGCGCTGCGGTTTCTCAACGATCCCGCCACCGCGCAGACGCACTTTGCCAGGATCGCGCCGGGCATCAGCAATCCAATCGCGCTTGCGCGCGCGAGCTATTGGCAGGGCCGCACCGCCGAAGCCATGGGACGCCAGCAGGACGCCCGCGCCCACTATCAGGCTGCGGCTCAGTATCCGACCGCCTACTATGGGCAGATCGCCCGCGCCAAGCTCGGGATGAAGGACCTGGTGCTGCGGTCACCGCCCGAGCGCCATGGCACTTTGCAGCACGAAGTGGTGCGCGCAATCGACCTTCTCTATGCGGTGGGTGAGCGAGACCTCATCTCTGGCATGCTTGCTGATCTCGGAGAGCGCGCACAACAAGACGCGCCCGTGCTCGCCGCGCTAGGCGACGTTGCGACCCGCAACAAGGACGCCCGCGCTACGCTGCTGCTTGGCAAAGGGGCCCTCGGCCGCGGCTTGCCGCTCGATCATTACGCCTTTCCAGTGATCGGCATTCCTGACTACAAGACGGTGGGGCCAGCGGTCGATCTTCCGACCGTCTACGCCATTGCCAGACAGGAGAGCACGTTCAACCAGCGCACCCTCTCGACTGCGAAGGCGATGGGCCTGATGCAGGTGACGCCCGAGGCTGGCCGCTACGTCACCAAGAAGTTCAACGTCAGCTTCGACGCCAAAAAGCTCATGTCCGATCCGGTCTACAACGTTCAGCTCGGCGCCGCTGAGCTCGGCGACCTCCTTGCGGACTACCGGGGCTCCTACATCCTGTCGTTCGCGGGCTACAATGCGGGCCGCGGCCGCGTGCGCGACTGGGTCGCGCGTTTCGGCGATCCGCGCGACCCCAACGTCGACCCGATCGACTGGGTCGAGCGCATCCCGTTCTCGGAAACGCGCAACTATGTGCAGCGCGTGCTCGAGAACCTGCAGGTCTATCGCGTCCGCTTCGGCGGTGGCACCAAACTTCTGATCGAGGCCGACCTGCGTCGTGGCGGAGCGACGAACTGACTGATCAACGCTGCTTCGCCAGCACACTCAGTTCCAGCAGCACACGCTCGATCACGCCCGCCCAGTCGCCCGGTGCGTTCTGCCGAAACAGCCGTGCGGTCGGATACCAGGAGCTTTGCTCGCGATCGTGTGCAAAGCGCCAGTCAGGCGCAAACCCAAGCATGATCCAGACCGGCCGCCCCATGGCGCCGGCAAGGTGCGCGACCGACGTATCCGAGGTGATGACCAGATCGAGCTGCGAGACCACAGCCGCCGTATCGGCAAAATCGCGAAGCTCATTCCCGAGATGAAGCACATTGGAACGCCCGGCGATCGCGGCCCGCTCGCGCTCGCCGACTCCCGGGTTGAGGCTGACAAAGAAAACATCCGCAGTGGCCAGGATCGGCTCGATCTGTGCAAGCTTGAGCGATCGCCGGCGGTCCTCCTTGAAGGCCGGATTGCCACACCACACTATCCCGACACGCAGCCTTCCCCTCTGCGGCAGGCCCTCGCGCCACTGCGATACGCGATCAGCAGGCGCGAGAATATAGGGGACCTCCGCCGGAATAGTCGCTAGCTCAGTCTTCATCGCGTAAGGCAGGCTCATTACTGGGCAGTGGCAATCAAACGCCGGCAGCGGCTCGCCTCTTGCGACGACACGCGCTGCGCCCTCCAATCCACCGAGTAGCGGCTTGAGCGCGGCGTGCACCTGCAACACGATGCGCGCTCCCTGCCGCGCCAGCCGTGAAAAATAGCGCACAGCGTAGAGCACATCGCCCATGCCCTGTTCGGCATGGATCAGCAACGTCTTGTCCCGCAACGGGCTCTCGCCGAGCCAGATCGGCTCGCGGAACGGCTGCACCACGCTCGCGCTGCCAGGGACTATGCTGCGGCGCCATTCGTATTCGGCAAGGCCACGCCGAAAGTCGCCCATGCTCAAGAGCGCCGTCGCAGCACTGTAGTGCGCGTCGGCACGCCGAGGGTCAATCGCTATCCCGTCGGACCGCCACGCCACCTTATGACGCCGGGTTGCCGGCCGATGCCCGAATCCTTCCCGGCAGCTGAGCCGGGCGGCGGCG
>Ga0137409_10003196_pt1 | contig 17380 bp, 16 predicted proteins | sample CZODoug1_16funga_FD_122059 | JGI IMG/M metagenome (GOLD analysis project Ga0137409, IMG submission 122059) | Vadose zone soil fungal communities from Angelo Coast Range Reserve, California, USA - CZODoug1_16fungal (Hybrid Assembly) | ecosystem: Environmental > Terrestrial > Soil > Vadose zone... | reverse complement strand
CGGCGAAGACGTGACCGAACTCGCGTCGATGGCCAAGCTCAAGGCCGGGCGTCTGTCGCGCGAAGTGCCCGACGCATGCCTGCAGTTCTGGGGCGGCATGGGCTATACGTGGGACAACCCGGTGTCGCGCGCCTATCGCGATGGCCGCCTTGCATCGATCGGCGGCGGCGCGGACGAAGTGATGCTTGGGATCATCTGCAAGTTCATGGGCACGTTGCCGCGCGCGTGACGATGTCCAGCGCGGTGCTCCATGCCACCACGTCTGCCGGCGTGCTTTTTGTCACGCTCAACGATCCCGCTCATCGCAATGCGCTGAACGACACGATGCTGGCCGCGCTCGAAAGCGAGCTCACGCGCGCGCAGCAGGACGAAACCATCCGCGCATTTGTCCTGCGCGGCGCAGGCGGGGTTTTTTGCGCAGGTGGCGATTTCGCGGTGTTCAAGACTTTGATCGCGACCGCGGTCCCGAACGGCGCGCCCGATCCGATCGCGCGCAACAACCGCTCGTTCGGGACGCTGCTCACACGTCTGCAGGATCTGCCGGTGCCAACCATCGCCGTCGTCGCAGGCCCGGCCGCAGGTGGCGGCACCGGTCTTGCGGCAACCTGCGACGTGGTGATCGCGCACGCCTCGGCAACCTTCGCGACACCTGAAGTCACTCTCGGTTTCCCGCCCGCGCAGATCGCGCCGTTCATGGCCGCCCGTCTCGGTCGCCAGCGCGCGGCGCGTTTGCTCTGCGAAGGGCGGCGCATCAACGCGCATGAAGCGCTGGCCATCGGCCTGGTTGATGCGGTCGCCGACGACATCGATGCGGCCTTGCTCGCAGAGTTGCAACGGTTCGATCGCACCGAGCCCGCCGCCGTGCGTGCGACCAAAAGCATCCTTGCACATACGGGGCCGCTTGCCGCCCAGCTCGATTTTGCGAGCGAGTGCTTTGCGGGCGGCCTGCGGACCTCGGCGCAGGAAGGTCTTGCCGCGTTTGCGGCGAAACGCGCACCGGCGTGGCAACAATCGCTCGCCGCATTGCCGGAGATGCCGAAGTGAGCGGATTCGAGTCACTGCTGATAGCCAACCGCGGCGAGATTGCGATCCGGGTTGCGCGCAGCGCCCGCGCGCTCGGCATGCGCACGATCGCCGTGGCTTCCGACGCCGATCGGGATGCGCCGCACGTGCGCGCCTGCGACAACGTGGTCGGAATCGGCGGTGATCGTCCCGCGGACAGCTACTTGCGCATCGACAAGCTGATTGGCGCCGCGCGTTCGAGCGGCGCGCAGGCAGTGCATCCGGGTTACGGTTTCCTCGCTGAAAACGCGTCGTTCGCGCAGGCGGTGACCGATGCGGGGCTGGTGTTCGTCGGCCCGCCGGCGGCAGCGATCGCCGCGGTGGGTGACAAGGCGGCAGCCCGTCACCGCGCGATTGCTCTCGGCGTGCCGGTGCTGACGGGTTACGACAATCCAGCGCAGGACATCGAGACGCTCAGGCGCGCGGCGGCGTTGATCGGGTTTCCGGTGATGATCAAAGCCGCTTTCGGCGGCGGCGGGCGCGGCATGCGTCGAGTGGACGACGCAGCGCACTTCGACGCCGCGTTGGCGAGTGCGCGGTCCGAGGCGCTTGCCGCTTTCGGCGACGACCGCCTCATCATCGAACGCGCGCTGCGAGCGCCTCGCCATGTCGAGATTCAGGTGCTGGGCGATCGGCACGGCAACCTGGTTTTCCTCGGCGAACGCGATTGCTCGGTGCAGCGCCGGCACCAGAAGATCATCGAAGAGGCGCCTTGCCCGGTGCTCTCGCCTGCGCAACGCCGCACGATGGGTGAAGCAGCGCTGAAACTCGCGCGTGCGATCGGCTACGTCGGCGCCGGCACTGTGGAGTTTCTGTACTCGGGCAGCGAGTTCTTCTTCATGGAGATGAACACGCGGTTGCAGGTCGAACATCCGGTCACCGAGGCGGTGACCGGACTCGATCTCGTGGAGTGCCAGCTGCGCATCGCGATGGATCAACCGCTCCAACTGGAACAGGAGCAGGTGCTGCGCCAGTTCGAAGGCGGCGGCCACGCGATCGAAGCGCGCCTGTGCGCCGAAGAACCCGGCGCGGGTTTTCTGCCGCGCACCGGACGCATCGCGCACTGGCATGCGCCGGCCGAGATCCGTCTCGATCACGCGCTCGAGAGCGGGCTGGAGATCGGCGCTTTTTACGACTCGTTGCTCGGAAAAGCGATCGCTCATGCAGAAACGCGTGACCAGGCGGCGCGTCGGCTTGCTTCGGCGCTCGACCGGACCATCGTGTTCGGCCTGCCGACCAACCGGGCGTTCCTGGCGCGTGTGCTGCGCCACCGCGCGTTTCTCGGTGAAAGCGTGTCGACCGCATTGATCGACGAGAATTTTGCCGATGCGAACTCGCGCGCAACGCTCGTGACCGAGGCGCACTGGGCGCTTGCCGCTTTCATAAGCACGCGGTTTGCAGCCAACGAGGCGCCCTGGCCACAGGAGTGGCGAGGTTGGGCCAGCAGCGGCGTGCTGGTTTCGTTTTTCCGGCTGGGCGCTGGAGCGCACGAGTATCGCGGCAGGGTCGAAGGCGCAGGCGTTCTGAGTGCGACGGTGTTGGCAGACCGCGCGGATCAAGCGGAAACGAGGCGGATCGAAACGAGGAAAATTGAAACCCGCGCGCCACTCACGGCCGGGTCCTGGCATTCGCCCATCGTGGACGGCCGCCAGGTGGCGCTGTTCTTCCAGCGCCAGGGGGATCGTCTTTGGCTGCAGGTCGACGGCGTCGATGTCGAATTCGAAGACCTGCGACTGCGTGCCGCCAAGCGCAACCACGTCGCGGCCTCGGCAGGTGCGATCACCGCGGTGATGCATGGCCGTGTCGTGAACATCGCAGTCCAGGTTGGCCAGCGCGTCGACCGTGGAACCGCGCTGGCGACACTGGAAGCGATGAAAATGGAGCATGCACTGGCCGCGCCGGCACCAGGACGGGTGCGCGCGGTGCACGTTCAGACCGGCGATCAGGTGGCCGCGGGGCGCGTGTTGATCGAACTCGAGATCGACGCGTTGCAGCCGGCGCGCTAGGAGAAATGCGATGAGCGCCACACACGAAGTGCTGAATCAATCGACACCCTTCGTCGACCGCAATCTGTTCGGCGTCGATCCGGCGCTGCGTGAAGCGGTAACGCGCAATGGTGCGGGCTGGGCAGATGCCCAGCTGACCGAACTGGGTGCGCGCCTCGGTTCAGCTGAAGTTGCGGAGTGGGCGCGCCTTGCCAACGTGTTTGCGCCGCAGCTGCGGAACTTCGATCGCAGCGGTCGTCGCATCGACGAGGTGGAATTCCATCCGGCATGGCACCAGGTGATGCGGCTGATGATCGGCGCCGGAGTCCATGCCGATCCGTGGGCCGAACCGCGCCAGGGCGCACAGGTTGCGCGCGCGGCGAAGTACCTGCTGTGCTCGCAGGTCGAAAACGGCGCGCAGTGCCCCATCACGATGACCTATGCGGTGGTGCCGGTGATGCAGCGTTTTGCCGCTGCGACGCCCGCCATCGCGCGCGATTGGTTGCCGCGCATCCTGTCGCACACGTACGACCCGGCATCGCGGCCGATCGAGGGCAAACACGGCGCGTTGCTCGGCATGGGCATGACCGAGAAGCAGGGTGGCTCGGACGTGCGCGCGAACACCACTTTTGCCGCCGTGGCCGGGCGTGGCGAGTGGGGCGAGCGCTACGTCATCACCGGCCACAAATGGTTTTTCTCGGCGCCGCAGTGCGACGCCCACCTCGTGCTTGCGCAGACCGATCCAGGCTCACCAGCCGGCTTGTCCTGCTTTTTCCTGCCGCGCTGGCGCGCCGACGGCACCCGCAATCGTGTGTTCGTGCAGCGCTTGAAGGACAAGCTCGGCAACAAGTCGAATGCATCCAGTGAAGTGGAGTTCGACGGTGCGGAGGCATACCTGGTCGGTGAAGTGGGTCGTGGTGTGCCGACCATCCTCGAGATGGGCAATCACACGCGGATGGATTGCGCGATCGGATCGGCCGGAATCATGCGCGCGGTGCTGACGCATGCGCTGCATCACGCGCGCGAACGTCGGGCATTCGGCCGCCTGCTCGCCGAGCAGCCGTTGATGCGCAACGTGCTGGCCGACCTGGCGCTCGAAGTGGAAGCGGCCACCACGCTGGTGCTGCGCCTCGCCCGCGCGTTTGATGGCCGGCACGCGCACGTCGAGCACGAAGCGCTGTTGGCGCGCGTGCTCACGCCGGCGGCGAAGTACTGGATCTGCAAACGCTTGCCGGCGGTGGCAGTCGAGGCGATGGAGGTGATGGGCGGCAACGGTTATGTCGAGGAAAACCCGTTCGCGCGTTTTTACCGTGAGGCGCCGCTTAATTCGATCTGGGAAGGCTCGGGCAACGTCATGTGCCTGGACGTGCTGCGCGCGTTCGGCAAGACACCCTCGGTTCGCGCGGCGCTGATCGTCGAGATCCAGGCAGCGCGCGGCGCCAATCGGCTGCTCGATGCGTTCAGTGCGACGTTGGTCGATGACCTTGCGCGTACTGATATCGATGAGAGCGAAGCGCGGTCGTTGACCGAGCGCATCGCGCTGGCGGTGCAGGGCACGCTGCTGGTGCAAGGCGCGCCGCGCACGACTTCCGACGCGTTTTGCGCGTCGCGGCTGGTGCCGGGCGCATGGGGGCGGACGTTCGGGACGCTGGGCAAGGGCGTTGATGTCGGGCCCATCATTGCGCGGGCATTGGTGGAATGATGATGTCTTGCCCGTTCGGGGGCGAATAGCGTGCTCCAACTCACCTCCGACCAACAACAATTCCGCGACACACTGCGCGCCTTCGTAGCGCGCGAGATCGCGCCTTACGTCAACGAGTGGGACGAAGCGGAAAGTTTTCCGCGCGAGCTTTATCGCAAGGCGGCGGCGATCGGGTTGTTGGGCATCGGCTACCCGGAAAGATTCGGCGGCACGCCGGTCGACTTCACCTGGCGCCTGATCGCTTCGGCCGAACTCGCGCGTGCCGGCAGCGGCGGGCTGCTGGCCAGCCTTTTCTCGCACAACATCGGGCTGCCGCCGATCGCTCCCAACGGCAGCGAAGACCTGCAACGGCGGGTGATCCCGCGGGTTCTTTCGGGCGCCGCGATCGCGGCACTGGCAGTCACCGAACCGGGCGGTGGATCCGATGTTGCCGCGCTCACTACCCGCGCGCGCCGCGATGCCGACCACTATGTCATCGATGGTGAAAAAGTCTTCATCACTTCCGGCATGCGCGCCGATTTCATCACCGTCGCGGTGCGCACCGGCGGCCCGGGCGCGAGCGGCGTGTCGCTGCTGCTCGTAGAAGGCGATCGCGCCGGCCTGTCACGCACCGCGCTGAAGAAAATGGGCTGGTGGATGTCCGACACCGCCCATCTGCGGTTCGAGAATTGCCGGGTCCCGCTCGCCAACCTCATCGGCGAAGAGAACCGCGGTTTCGCAGCGATCATGGACAACTTCAACGGCGAACGGCTGTTGCTCGCGGCCGGCAGCTGGGCGTTCGCGCAAGTCTGCTACGACGAGGCGCTGCAATGGGCGCGCGAGCGCCGCACGTTCGGCGCGCCGTTGATCGAGCGCCAGGTGATCCGCCACAAGCTCGCCGACATGAAGATGCGCATCGAGTCGACCCGGGCGTGGATCTTCGACCTGGTCGAGCGGCACACTGCCGGTCGCATCGACGCCGAATGGGTCGCCGAGGTTGCGCTTGCAAAAAATCACGCCACCCGGTCGCTGCAGTGGTGCGCCGACCAGGCGGTGCAGATCCTCGGCGCCATGGGTTTCATGCGCGGCACGAAATGCGAGCGCATCTACCGTGAAGTCAAGGTGATGATGATCGGTGGCGGCGCCGAAGAAATCATGAAGGACCTGGCAGCGCGCCAGCTCGGGTTCTAGACAACGAAAGGTCCTGCCTGCCATGGCGAAGTCGCGCGCTCCCACGCACCCCTTCGAGCCGGAGTTCACCGAACTGCTGCGCCTGATGTTCGAAGAGCGCATCGTGTTCAACCGCGTGCTTGGCTTGCGCATTTCATCGTTCGATCCCGAACGCGCGCAGGCGCGCATCGAGATGCGCGAAGAACTGATCGGCCATTTTGTGACGCGCCGCTTGCACGGCGGCGTGATCAGTGCGGTGCTCGATGCGATGGGCGGGTTTGCGGTCATGCTGGCGATCGGTGCGCGCCACCTGGATGACGCGGTCGAGGCGCGCCTGGCGCGTTTCGCCAAGCTCGGCACGATCGACCTGCGCGTCGACTATTTGCGCCCCGCAACCGGGCCCTACTTCATCGCAACGGCGCAGGCGATCCGGCTGGGTAGCCGCGTTGCGACCACACGGATGGAACTGCATGACAGCGAAGACCGGCTGGTTTCTGCCGGAGTTGCCGCATATATGGTGAGTTGATCCGGCCGGAAATTTCCTCAGCGCGCGAATTCGAAAGCAAGGGCCGGAGTGCCTTGCTCGGCTGTGACGCCTAGATTGCGCACATCGATCATCTCGCGCAAAGAGGAAAATCGTGAACATGACCACCCGCAACGAACTCGCCGCAGCGCATACCGTCAGTGATCCCCGTTGGGCCGCGGTGGTGACCCGCGATGCCGACGCCGACGGCCGCTTCTTCTATTCGGTCAAGACGACCGGTGTTTATTGCCGGCCGTCCTGTGCCGCACGCATCGCACGCCCGGAAAACGTCGCCTTTCATGCAACCACTGCCGATGCCGAGCGGGCCGGGTTCCGCCCGTGCAAGCGCTGCAAGCCCGACCAACCGTCGCGCGCGCAGCAGAACGCGGCGGTTGTCGCCGACCTTTGCCGTTTCATCGAAAGCGTCGAGACGCCACCGGCGCTCGACGTGCTGGCGCGGCGGGCCGGACTGAGCACATTCCACGTGCACCGCATCTTCAAGGAGGTGACCGGCGTCACGCCGCGCGACTATGCGGCCGCGCACCGCGCGAAACGCGTGCGCAGCGAACTGGAGAGCGACGCTTCGGTCACGGATGCGATCTTTGGTGCCGGCTACAACTCGAGCAGCCGGTTCTACGAGAAGTCGGGCGAAATGCTCGGCATGACGCCCACGACCTACCGGTCCGGAGGTGCCAACACCGAGATCCGTTTTGCGATCGGCGAATGTTCGCTCGGCTCGATCCTGGTTGCGCGCAGCGATCGCGGCATCTGCGCGATCTCGCTCGGCGACGACCCGGATGAACTGGCGCGTCAACTGCAGGATCGTTTTCCGCAGGCGAAACTCATCGGTGACGACGCGCAGTTTGCGCAACTGGTTGCGCGCGTGGTGGGTTTTGTCGAGGCACCGGGCGTGGGTCTCGATCTGCCGCTCGATGTGCGTGGCACGGCATTCCAGCAACGTGTGTGGCAAGCCCTGCGCGAAATACCGGCGGGATCGACGGCGAGTTACGCCGACGTCGCCGCGCGTATCGGCGAACCGAAGGCGGTGCGCGCAGTTGCCCAGGCCTGCGGCGCGAACCCGATTGCGGTGGCCATTCCGTGCCATCGCGTGGTACGCCAGGATGGTCACCTCTCCGGTTATCGCTGGGGGGTGCAACGCAAGCGCGCGTTGCTCGAGCGTGAGGCCGGACGATGAACGCACGCGTCGACACCGCTGCGCTGCTGGCCGCCACCGGTGATCTGGATGTGCGCGCCGCGGCGATCGACTGGCCATCGGTCGCCCAGGGCCTGCACGCGCGCGGTAACGCAGTGATCCAGCACCTGCTGGCGCCGGATGAATGCGCCGCCCTGGCGGAGCTTTATCCGCAAGAGCAGGTGTTTCGCAGCCGCGTGGTGATGGCGCGGCACGGGTTCGGGCGCGGCGAGTACAAGTACTTTTCCTATCCGTTGTCCGAGCCGGTGGCGCGCTTGCGCGCTGCCATCTATCCGCAGCTGGTGCCGATCGCCAACGGCTGGAACGAAACGCTCGGTATCGACGTGCGATATCCGGCAACCCACGCAGCGTTTCTGCGTCGCTGCCATGCGGCGGGACAACGGCGGCCGACGCCGCTGCTGTTGCGCTATGGCGCGGGCGACTACAACTGTCTGCACCAGGATCTGTACGGCGAGCACGTTTTTCCGCTCCAGGTATCCATCCTGCTCGCCGAACCAGGCCGCGATTTCAGCGGTGGCGAATTCGTGATGACGGAACAACGGCCGCGCATGCAGACGCGCGCGCAGGTGATCGACCTGCGGCAGGGCGACGCAGTGGTCTTTGCCGTGCATCAGCGCCCGGTGCGCGGCACGCGCGGGTTCTATCGCGTCAACATGCGCCACGGTGTAAGCGAAGTTCGCAGCGGCCAGCGGCATACGCTGGGAATCATTTTCCACGACGCCACCTGAGCATCGGACATGATGCGCGAGTTGTTCGAGACCGAGGTCGATCAGCGCGTCGTGTCGCTGGGCCCGGGTGCGTCGTTGTTGCGCGGTTTCGCCCTGGGCCGCGACCAGGCCCTGTTCGACGGCGTGCAAGCCGTGATCGCGCAGGCGCCGCTGCGCCGGATGATCACGCCCGGCGGCCTGCAGATGTCGGTGGCGATGACCAATTGCGGTGCGCTCGGATGGGTAAGCGAGCGTGCCGGCTACTGCTATGCGCCGCTGGATCCGTCCTCGGGTCGGCCTTGGCCGCAAATGCCGGATGGGTTCGCCGAACTTGCTGCCGACGCGGCTGCCGCGGCGGGTTTCGCCGGCTTCGCGCCCGACGTCTGCCTGGTCAATCGTTATGAGGCCGGCACGCGACTGTCGTTGCACCAGGATCGCGACGAACGCGACTACGCGCATCCGATCGTGTCGGTCTCGTTGGGTGTTGGTGCGGTCTTCCTGTTCGGTGGCCTGAAGCGTGCGGACAAGACGTTGCGGATGCGGCTCGAACACGGCGACGTGGTCGTCTGGGGCGGTCCGGCGCGACTGCGTTATCACGGCGTGCTGCCGCTGCAGGCGGATGTCCATCACCTGACCGGTGCATTGCGTTTCAACCTGACCTTTCGCAAGGCGGGTTAGGCGAATGAAGCCAGGCTTGCTGGTGCTGGTGCTTTGTGCGGCGTTGTCCGGGGTCGCGCGATCCGAGTCGTTCCCGCCCCGGCTCTACCAGATCACGACCGAGACGGGTTTGCCGCACCTGGAAGAGAACCTGCGTTACGCCACAACCCAATCCAAGGCTTGCCTTGGGGCACGGCAGCTGGCATCCGCGTTTCCGATCCTGCAGCACGAAGCGCTGAAGGGATGCCGGCTGGATCACCAGCTGGACCAGGGTGCGACCACCACCTTTGCGCTGACCTGCAGCGGCGGCAACGAAACCACCGGGTCGGCAACCTGGCGCATCGACGATCGCGCGATCTACGGCACGCTCGATGTGCGGCTCGGCGGCAAGAACATGACCTTCTACCAGCGCATCAGCGGCAGGTCGATCGGCGTCTGCGACCCTGGCGATTGATTGATTGACGCCGACACGCGCTCGCGGGCGATCTCCGCTGGAGAATCGTTTCCGCTATCCGGTTGCCACTACCTGAGTAAACCTGCCAAGGAGGCCGTCATGTCGCCACGTCTCGTCCGCCTGAACCAAATCCCGCAGTTCGACTATCGCTTCGGCGACCTGCAGGCCGGACGCATGCAGGATGTCGGCCGCAACGTCGGTTCGGACAAGATCGGCCTCCTCATTCAAACCGTCGCGCCCGGAAAACGCGCATCGCGGCGCCATCGCCACCTTTTCCAGGAAGAACTGCTGATCGTCATGTCGGGCACCGGCACGCGGCTGCATGGAAACGAACGTATTGCGGTGGCAGCGGGCTCGTGTGTCTGTTATCGCGCCGGCGATCCCGATCCACACACGTTCGAGAACGACGGCAGCGTCGACCTGGTGATCTGGGCTTTCGGCAATCGTTTCCCCTATGAAGTTGCGCTTTACCCGGACGAGGGCATCGCGTTCGTGGAGGGCCTTGGGGCGGAGGTTCCGCTTGCCGCAATCACAGCCAGTGCCTGGACCGAAGAGGAACGCAAGACGAAGTGAAGCGCAAGCAGGTCGTGTGTCAGCAAGCATCCGGTTATTGGCGCGGACCAAGCCGCCGCGCCAGGTTCTCCACCAGCAGCTGGTCGAACGTGCGTTCGTCCTCGAGCTGCGGGATGTGCCCGATGCCGGGCATCGTCACCAACGTCGCGTCGGGCAACAAGCTGGCCAGATGTTGTCCTTGCGGCAACGGCGTGATGGTGTCGCTTTCGCCCCAGATGATGAGCGTCGGCATCTTGAGGGCGCGGTACAGCGCGGCCTGCTGGCTGGCAGGCCGCTCATCCGACAACACGAATTGCGCGAGCCAGCGGCCGAACGCCTCGGTCGTGCCGTTGACCCGCTGCGGCCGCTGGTAGATCTCGATGCGTTGCGACGTGATCGCCTCGTGGCGCACGGTGAAGGCGCGCAGCAAGGTGCCGGTGAGCCACGGATTGGTGCCAAGGCTTGCGACCACGGCGTTGCGCAAGGGGCGCGTGCCGAGCACCGCACGGGTCAAGAAACCGTTGTCATCACCGCCGGGGGGCTCCTGCAGCCCGAGCGCAGCGCACACCAGCACGAGCGCGCGCACGCGCTTTGGTGCGCTCATGGCCGCTTCGACCGTGGCGCGCGCGCCGAACGAATGGCCGACCAGCACGACCGAGTCGATCTTCAAAGCGTCCAGCACAGCGAGGATGCGTTTGGCCTGCGCCGGGGTCGAGTAGTCGGACGTGACGGGTCGAAATGAATAACCGAACGGCGGCAGGTCGATTGCGATGACCCGATAACCCGCCTGCACAAGCGCATCGATGGTCGGGCGCCAGGTTTCGCTCCAGGCGCCGAGCCCAGGGATCAGCAGCACGGGTACGCCGCTGGCTGGACCGGCCTCCTGCACGTAGATGCCAACGTCGGCAGCGGTGATGAATTGTCCGCTTGCTGGAGCGGCGTCGACACGCGATTCGTTCTCGCGCGCCTGCGACGTCAACCGGAATCCGATCAACGCCGCGACGATGATCAGCGCGAGCGCCGCTGCTCCTGCGACCAGCCAGAACAAGACTCGTCGTGCCATCGTCGTCCGATACTACAGAGCGCGATTCGCAGAACGGGGCGCATTCGCGCGATGGCAGAATCCCGGCACCTCTTGTGGCGGGCGGGATGAACAATCGAGTCGCCGATGTCGCGCGCTTGCGTGAAGAACTGGCGCGCAATCCCAAGGACCGTGTGGCCTGGCACAACCTGGCGGCCGCTCTCGGTGACCTCGGACACGCGAGCGCGGCAGAGGACGCCGCGCGGCACGCACTTGCACTTGGCATCAAGGCCCCGGAAACCCACCTCGTACTGGCGCGCGCGCTGCAATCGCAGCGTCGCCTGGACGACGCCGAACGCGCGTACGACGCGGCGATCTTGCTGCGGCCGGCCTATGTCGACGCGCAGCGTGACCTGGCACAACTCGTGTGGATGCGCACCGGCGAGGCGCCCGCGGCAATGCGTCGCCTCGACCAGGCGATCCGCGCCGCGCCACGCCAGGCTGCGTTGCACCTGGTGCGGTCGCTCGTGCTGGAGTTTGCGGGCGACCGTGCGGCCGCGCTCGCAGCGGCCGAGGCGGGACTCGCGCGCGCGGGCAGCGATGGCGCTCTGCTGCAACAGGCGGCGCGCCTCGCGGCGGAAACCGGCGATACAGCGCGCGCCCTTGCGCACGCGCAGCGAAGCGTCGACCTTGCCCCGGACGTGTTCGCCGCGCGCTCGACCTTCTGCGAGGTGCTGCTTGCTTGTGGTCGCGTCGACCAGGCGGCGCCGCTCGCAACCGCGCTCTGCGCGGCGCAACCGCTGAACCAGTACGCGCTTGCTTTACAGGCGACCGTGTGGCGGCTGCAAGGTGATATGCGTTACACGCAGTGGTATGACTACGGTGCTCTGGTGTCGGCACAGACACTCGACGTGCCGCCGGGATTCACGCGTTTGGACGTATTCCTCGACGAACTGACGGCCGAGCTGGACAGCCTGCACAGTTTTCGCTCGCATCCGCTGCAACAGTCGGTGCGTGGCGGCAGCCAGTTGCATCTGCAGCGCGCCGAGCTCGAACGTCCCTTGATCGGCGCGTTGTTGCGTGTGCTCATCGCGACCGTGCATGCGTACCTGGCGCAGGTCGGTGCCGGCACCGATCCGGTTCGTTCACGCAACACCGGCAAGGCGATTTTCACCGGCGCTTGGAGCGTGCGTCTACGTTCCGGCGGGTTCCACACCGACCACGTGCATCCGCACGGCTGGCTCTCCTCGGCGTGTTACATCGCGCTTCCGCCCGCCATCGGCGAAGGTGCTGGCACCGGTGCGGATGAACGCGACGAAACAAGGCAGCGCGCCGGCTGGTTGCGTCTGGGCCGCCCGAGTTTCGCGACCGTACCCGCGCTACGCGCGGATCATCATGTCAAACCGCAACCCGGGCAGCTGGTGCTCTTCCCCGCATACATGTGGCACGGCGTCGAACCGTTCACGAGCGAGGTGCCGCGCCTGTCGGTGGCATTCGACGTGATTCCCGGCTGAGACCAGGAGTACTAGGGCACGAACGCGAGGAAGACGAACGCTGCAAAGATCACGACGTGCACCGCACCGAGCATGATGTTGGTACGGCCGGTGGCCAGCGTGAATGCTGCGACCAGGAACGTCAGCATCAACAGCACCAGTTCCTTCGGCCCAAGGCCAAGTACCAACTGCCTGTCGAGCAGGACCGCCGCGAGCGCGACGGCGGGAATGGTGAGCCCGATGCTCGCGAGTGCAGAGCCCAGCGCCAGGTTGATGCTGGTCTGCAGCCGGTCTGCGTAGGCAGCGCGCACGGCGGCCCAGGTTTCCGGCAGCAACACCAGCAGTGCAATCGCGATGCCGATGGTTGTCTTCGGCGCGCCGGCTGCAGCCACCGCGCGCTCGATCGAGGGCGACAACACCTTGGCCAGACCCACCACCGCAACCAGCGAGATCAGCAGAACGCCAAAACTTGCCCATGCCGCGCGGACCGTCGGTGGCTCAGCGTGCAGATTTTCGTCTGCGCTATTGCCGGCAGGCAGGAAGTAGTCGCGATGGCGCACCGTCTGCACGAACACGAACGTCCCCCACAGGATGAGCGACGCGGCGGCGGCGAAAGCGAGCTGCGCGCTGGTGTAGCTCGGCCCCGGCGCACTGACGGTAAACGACGGCAGCACCAGCGAGAGCGTCGCAAGTGCGATGAGCGTCGCCAGGCCCGAGTTGGCGCTCTCGAGGCGGAACACTTGCTCGTGATGGCGCAGGCTGCCCAGCAGCAGGCAGATGCCGACAACCCCGTTGCAGATGATCATCACCGCCGAGAAGATCGTGTCGCGCGCGAGCGCCGCCGTATCGGCGGCGCCGCCGGCCAGCATCATCGAAACGATCAATGCCACTTCGATGATCGTGATGGCCACGGCGAGGATCAGCGTTCCGAATGGCTCGCCAACGCGATGCGCCACCACTTCGGCGTGATGCACCGATGCGATCACCGAACCGATGAGCCCGGCTGCGCACGCGAAACCGAGCAATGCACCGGGCGGCACCCGCAACGCGGCGATCAGCAGCGCAAGCCCCGCCACGGGAACCGCCCACGTCCAGTGAGTCATCGGCCAGATCTTTGCAAGCCACTTGCAAGTTACTTGTTGCTGAAGCAGGTACGGCTAAACCCCGCTTGGATTCTATCTGTCGTTCGTCGATCCTACGGTCAATGCCTCATTCCGTCAGTCTCATCGCCACCATTGCCGCAGGCTTCGGTCTTGCGTTGGTGCTCGGCTTCGTGGCCGCGCGCCTGCGTCTGCCGGCCCTGGTCGGTTATCTGCTCGCTGGTGTAGTGATCGGTCCGGCGACGCCGGGTTTTGTCGCCGACATCGAGATCGCAGGCCAGCTCGCCGAGATTGGCGTGATGCTGCTGATGTTCGGCGTCGGGCTGCACTTTTCATTGCGCGATCTGTTGTCGGTGCGCAAGATCGCCTTGCCCGGTGCGCTCGTGCAGATGACGGTTGCCACCGCACTCGGTGCCGGCATCGCGTTGTCATGGGGCTGGCCGGCCGGCGGCGCCATCGTGTTCGGTCTTTCGTTGTCGGTAGCCAGCACGGTGGTGCTGCTGAAGGCGTTGGAGGGGCGCGGGTTGCTCGCGACACTCAATGGACGTATCGCCGTCGGCTGGCTGGTGGTCGAAGACCTCGCAATGGTGCTTGTGCTGGTACTGCTGCCGGCGCTGGCCGAAGTGCGCAACGCGAGCGGAAGTTCGTACGGCGCCTTCGATGTCTGGGCGACCTTGGCGAAGACCCTGGCCGAAGTCAGCCTCTTCGTCGCGCTGATGCTGATCGTCGGCCGGCGGGTCTTTCCCTGGGTGCTGTGGCAGGTTGCCCGCACCGGGTCACGCGAACTTTTCACGTTGTGTGTCGTGGCCGCGGCGGTCAGCATCGCGTACGGATCAGCGCAGCTGTTTGGCGTGTCGTTCGCGCTCGGTGCGTTTTTCGCCGGCACGGTGCTGCGCGAGTCGCAGTTCAGCCATCGTGCCGCCGAAGAGACGCTGCCGCTGCGTGATGCGTTCGCCGTGCTGTTCTTCGTTTCGGTCGGCATGCTGTTCGACCCGCGCGTGCTGGTCGAGCAGCCGCTGCAGGTGCTGGCGGTAATGGCGATCATCATTTTCTTCAAGTCGCTCGCCGCCGCCCTTTTTGTCCTGCTGAGCCGCTATCCGCTGAACACGGCGCTCACTGTCTGCGCCGGGCTGGCGCAGATCGGCGAGTTCTCGTTCATCCTCGCGGGGCTCGGCGTTTCCCTCCAGCTGATGCCCCCGGACGGACAGAGTCTGATCCGCGCCGGCGCGATTTTTTCAATCGCGCTCAATCCGTTTTATTTCTCCGCGATCGAACCCGCGCAACGCTGGATCCGCAAGCGTTCGCGCCTGGCGCGTGCGCTGGAACGATTCGTCGACCCGCTGACCGCGCTGCCGCTGTCGACTGACCGGAGGTTTCTCGCCAACCAGGTGGTGCTGGTGGGCTATGGGCGGGTCGGCCGGCACATCGCGGCCGCGCTGCAGGAGCGCGGCGTTGCGTTCGTGGTCGCCGATGCGAATCGCGAGGTCGTGGCGCGTTTGCGTGGATCAGGCACGCCGGCGGTGGCCGGCAACGCGACCGATGCAATCACGCTGGTGCAGGCTCACATCGCGCAGGCGCGATTGCTGGTGATCGCCACGCCGCAAACCGTGCAGGTGCGGCAGATGGTGAGCACGGCCCGCACGCTGAATCCGGCGATCGAAGTGGTCGTGCGCAGTCACAACGAAGAAGAAGCCGAATTGCTCGAGCGCGATCAGGCGGGCAAGGTATTCGTGGGCGAGACGGAACTCGCGCGGGCGATGACGGAGTTCGTGTTGGCGAAGGTGGGGCCGAGGTAGTCCCGCCCACCCTGACCCTGCGGTGGGGCGCAAAGCAGCGCCGCGATTACCCTGCCGAAACTGACCGTCCCGGTCGCCTTGCCGACCAAGCATTTGCTTTGTGCGGATCGCGTGTCTAGCATCGACTGCGATGGCTGCGCCTTCCACTCGGTCGGCACCGCGGTTTGCGACAGCAAGCACGCGCGAGCGTGTTGCTGTGGCGCGGCCGTCCGGAAACGGAATCGACGCGAACCGGCGCGCCGAGATCGTGCGCGTTGCCGCGCGCTTGTTCCGCGAGCAGGGTTTCGATCGCACCACGGTGCGCGACATCGCCGCTGCCGTCGGCATGCGCTCGGGCAGTCCGTTTTATCACTTTGCCAGCAAGGAAGAGATCCTCTTCGCGGTGATGGAAGAAGGATTGCGCCAGGGGCTCGCGCGCACCGAGTCGGTGTTGGCGCGCCACAGCGGCGCGCGTCAGCGCTTCGTTGCATTGATGCGCGCGCACTTCGGCGTGATCCTCGAAGACGGCAGCGACTTTGTGCCCGTGATGCTGTACGAGTGGCGGCGCCTGCCGCCGGTCTACCGCAAGCGACTGATCGCGGTGAAGGATCGTTACGACACGTTGTGGCAGAGCGTGGTGGACGAACTGTCTGTTGCCGGACTGCTGCGTGGCGACGCGAAACTCGCGCGCCTGCTGATCCTCGGTGCCGTGAACTTCGCCGCCACCTGGTTCAGGCGCAACGGCGAGTTATCCATCGACGAGCTGGCGCGCTCGAGCGCCGAGTTTTTCCTGTTGGCCGAAGCGCCGCAACGTAGCCGGCGCAAGAGCGCGTAGATGAAAAGCGTGCGCATCGGCGCCGGGCTGGGCTTCTACGGCGACTCGTGGTTGCCCATCCGCGCGACGATCGAGCGCGGCGATGTGCGCTACATCGCTTCCGACCATCTTTCGGAACTCACGCTGGCGATCCTGCGCAAGGACCTGGCCAAGGATGCGAGTGCGGGATACACGCGCGACCTGGTACCGATGCTCACCGCGTTGTGGCCGCTCGCGGCGGCGCGCGGCGTGCGTTTTGTGCTCAACGCAGGTGGACTGAACCCGCGCGGCGCCGGCGAAGCGCTGGTTGCCGCGTTCCGCGCCAAAGGCTGGCGCGCGCGTATCGCAGTTGTCACCGGTGACAACGTGCTCGAGCGCATCGATGTGCTGCGCGCGAGCGGCAACACGCTGCGCCACATGGATACCGGCGCCGAGATCGACACGGTGCGCGACCGGTTGGTGTTTGCCAACGCGTACCTCGGCGCGCGCCCGATCACCCAGGCGCTGGCAGCCGGCGCCGACATCGTGCTCACCGGCCGTGTTGCCGACGCGGCGCTGTCGCTTGGACCCATCGTGCACGAACTCGGTTGGCCCCTTGCGGCGCGCACGCAGGAAGAATGGGACCGGCTCGCGCTCGGACTGACGGTCGGCCATCTGCTCGAATGTTCGGGACAGGGCAGCGGCGGCAATTTCGGATCGGCCGGAAGCTGGAGCGAGGTTCCGGATCTTGGCCATATCGGTTATCCCCTCGCCGAGGTGCGCGAGGACGGTGTCGCGCTCATCACCAAGGCAACCGGGACGGGCGGGCGCGTGAGCTTCGACACCGTGCGCCAGCAGTTGTTGTACGAGGTGCAGAACCCGCACGGTTATTTCTCGCCTGACGTCGTGCTCGACCTGGGCTCGTTGCGGCTGACCGATCTCGGCAACGACCGGGTCGACATTTTGTTGGGCCTGTAGCACCGCCACATTAGGCTGCAGTCCAGGCGGGCTGATGTAGGCGCAAGCGGCGGCAAGCATAAGGGACTTCAACATTGTAGGATTCTCCTGGGTTTGTGGCTGCGTCAACAGCCGGGGTCTCAGAGCCGCACCAACGGGCTCTTCGCTCGTTGGTCGTTTTGCGACCGTCCAAGGAGTTGTTATTCCGCGCCAAACATTTGTTATGGCGCGCCCGCG
>Ga0137409_10003194_pt1 | contig 17386 bp, 21 predicted proteins | sample CZODoug1_16funga_FD_122059 | JGI IMG/M metagenome (GOLD analysis project Ga0137409, IMG submission 122059) | Vadose zone soil fungal communities from Angelo Coast Range Reserve, California, USA - CZODoug1_16fungal (Hybrid Assembly) | ecosystem: Environmental > Terrestrial > Soil > Vadose zone... | reverse complement strand
CGCGCGTTGCCAGCGTCGAGGCGGACGATGAAGCGAGCCCGGAGATCGAGGCGCGCTTCCTGCAGCTCAAGCAGCAGGCGGCGGAGGCGATCGAGCTGTTGCCCGGCGCGCCGGGCGAGCTTTCGCTGGTCGTGCAGGGCATGACCTCGGCGGGGCAGCTTGCCGACATGGTCGCCAACCTGCTCGACGTGAAGAGCGAGGACAAACAGGACCTGCTCGAGACCTTCGACCTGCGGCGGCGGCTCGACAAGGTGATCGAGCGGCTCTCCGAGCGCGTCGGCGTGCTGCGCATCTCCAAGGAGATCGGCGAGAAGACGCAGAAGCACTTCAACGAACGCCAGCGCGAGCACGTGCTGCGCGAGCAGATGCGCCAGATCCAGAAGGAGCTCGGCGAGGGCGAGGACGGCGAGAGCGAGATCTCCGGGCTGAAGAAGGCAATCGACGACGCCGGCATGCCCGAGGAGACGCACAAGCACGCCGCAAAGGAACTGAAGCGCCTGCAGCGCATGGGCGAAGGCAGCGCCGAGGGCTCGATGCTGCGCACCTACCTCGAGTGGCTCTCCGAGCTGCCCTGGAAAGATCCCGCCGCGAGCGGAATCGACATCCAGGAAGCGCGGCGCGTCCTCGACCAGGACCATTTCGGCCTCGACAAGATCAAGCGGCGCATCCTCGAGCACCTGGCGGTGCGCAAGCTCAATCCGTCGGGCAAGAGCCCGATCCTGTGCTTCGTCGGCCCTCCAGGGGTCGGCAAGACTTCGCTCGGCCAGTCGATCGCGCGCGCAATGGGGCGCAAGTTCCAGCGCATCGCGCTCGGCGGCGTGCACGACGAGGCCGAGATCCGCGGCCACCGGCGCACCTATATCGGCGCCCTGCCCGGCAACGTCATCCAGGCGCTGCGCCGCGCCGAGTCGAAGCACACCGTGCTGATGTTCGACGAGATCGACAAGCTCGGCATGGGCGGCTTCCACGGCGACCCGTCGAGCGCGCTGCTCGAGGTGCTCGACCCGGAGCAAAACGCGAAATTCCGCGACAACTACCTCGGCGTCGACTTCGACCTGTCGAAGGTGATGTTCATCACCACCGCCAACGTGCTGGACACGATTCCAGGGCCGCTACGCGACCGCATGGAGATCATCCAGCTCCCCGGCTACACCGAGGAGGAAAAGGTCGAGATCGCGAAGCGCTACCTGGTGAAGCGGCAGCTCGAAGCGAACGGCCTCGATGCTGCAAAGGTCGAGCTCGGCGAAGACGTGATTCGCGCCATCATCGCGGACTACACGCGCGAGGCTGGTGTGCGCAATCTCGAGCGCAACATCGGCGCGGTGCTCAGGAACGCTGCGATGCGGATCGCCGAAGGTGGTTCAGAAAAAATACAGATTTCGGAAAAGGACCTGCGAGCCATCCTCGGCCCGAAGAGATTCGAGAACGAGACCGCGCAGCGGACCTCCGTCCCGGGCGTCGCCACCGGTCTCGCCTGGACGCCGGTCGGCGGTGACATCCTTTTCATCGAGACCTCCAAGGTACCGGGGTCGGGCAAGCTGATCATTACCGGCCAGCTTGGCGACGTCATGAAGGAGTCCGCGCAGGCGGCGCTGACACTCGCCAAGATCTATACCGGGGAAAACCTGGAGAAGGTCGACCTGCACATCCACGTGCCCGCGGGCGCAACACCGAAGGACGGCCCGAGCGCCGGTGTGGCAATGTTCCTCAGCCTGGTTTCCTTGATCAGAAACCAGCCCGTAAGGTCCGACGTTGCAATGACCGGCGAAATCTCGCTGCGCGGCCTGGTGCTGCCGATCGGCGGCGTGAAGGAGAAGACGCTCGCCGCGCTGCGCGCCGGCATCCGCACGGTGATGCTGCCGAAGCGCAACGAGAAGGACCTCGAGGACGTGCCCGCCGAGGCGCGGCAGAAGCTGGAGTTCGTGTTCCTCGAGCGCGTCGAGGACGCGGTTCGAACTGCTATCGGCGAGTTGCCGAGGGCCGACCGGAAGGCGGCTTAGGCGTCGCGACCTCGCCCAGCGCGGCGGGCTTCTGCTGCCCCTTCACGGGCTTGGACGGGATCGGGATGCGGTCGAGCAGCTGCAGCAGCTCGCGCCGCTTCGCTTCACGCTTGGAGGGCACGAATTTCCTTTCTGCGTCGGGCGCCAGGATGCCCGCGACCACCTCGTGGATCCAGAGCGGCGGACGCTCGAAATCCGGCTCGCTTGCGAGCTTCTTGCGGCGGGAGGGAGTCGGGATCATCGATGGCGAGGGCTGCGGAGAAAGTCTACGGCATGGCCCGCGAGCCCGCATCCCGCAGCGCAGAAACCGAAAACAATCAGTTACATCTGAATGGCGCGGCGAGCCGTAAAATGCGCCGCGAAATGAAAACCCTGCTGACCCTGCTCGCGGCCTGCGCGCTGCTCGCCGGCTGCGAGAGCAACCCGATTACCGGCCGCAGCCAGCTCATGATCGTGCCCGAGAGCCTGGCGCTGAGCGAGTCGGCGGCGGCTTACGCCCAGATGATGGGCCAGCTCGGCAAGAAGAAACAGATCGAAGTCGATACGGCGCGCGCGCTCAAGGTGCGCGACATCACCGACCGGCTGGTCGTGCAGGCGATCAAGCTGCGCCCGGACTCGGCCGGCTGGAAATGGGAGGTGCAGGTCATCAACGACCCGAAAACGGTCAACGCCTTCTGCATGGCGGGCGGCAAGATGGCCATCTACTCGGGCATGTGGGACAAGCTCAACGCCAGCGACGAGGAAATCGCCATGGTGATGGGCCACGAGATCAGCCACGCGCTCGCCGGCCACACGCAGGAGCGGATGTCCGTAGCGATGACCTCGACCGTGGTCGCGCAGGCGGCGGCGATCGCCCTCTCCTCCTCCGAATCGACGCGCGGCCTCGCCATGACCGGCACGCAACTCGCCGCGGTGTACGCGGTGCAGATGCCGAACAGCCGCACCAGCGAATCCGAAGCCGACCAGATCGGGCTCGAGATCGCCGCGCGCGCCGGCTACGACCCGAAGGCAGCGGTAACGCTCTGGGATAAGATGGGCAAGCTCGGCGGCAGCCCGCCGGAATTTCTTTCCACGCATCCGTCGCCCGAGAACCGGGCCGCGCGACTGAAGGAACTCGGAGCGAAAGTCCAACCCCACTATCTCGCCGCGCAGGCAAATCCAGCGCCGCACCAGCGGCTCGTCAACCTGACAGGCGGCGGCGCCGAGCGGAACGCCAAGTAGTAGCATAGGTCCTCTTCCGTACGACGCCCCAAGAAAGGGAGGGGCATGCCGGCCTGGCTGTCATTCGCGCTCGTCTTGCTGCTCTCTGGCTGCGCTGCATTCCGCAGCTACGACACCGAGCTCTATCGCACGCTCGATCAGGCTTCGACCGGCAACGTCGACGCGGCCATCCGCCTGCTCGAGTCGAACAATCGCCTGCCGGACAAGGATCTCCTCTATTACCTGGAGCTCGGCATGCTGCAGCGGCTCGCCTACCGCTATCCCGAGAGCCAGAAGTCCTGGTCGGCGGCCAACTTGCGACTGCAGTCGCAGAGCGCGCTCGACGGCATCTCCGGGCTCGCCGGCACGGCGGCGAGCTACGTGGTCAACGACAAGCTGAAGCCCTACCTCGGCCACGACTATGAAAAAGTGATGCTGCTGACCTACATGGCGCTCAACTACCTCACGCAGGGCGACTACGACAATGCGCGAGTCGCCATCAAGCAGGCGCACGAGCTCGAGGCGATGATCGCCGAGCAGCGCGCGAAACAGGTCGCCGCGGTCGAGGACCAGGCGCGCAAGCGCGGCGCGAGCGCGAGCTTCCGCGAGCTGAACGGCTACCCGGTGGAAACAATCGACAACCCTCAGGTAAACGCGCTGAAGAACAGCTATCAGAGCGCGCTCTCGCACTACCTCGCCGGCTTCGTCTACGAATCGCTCGGCGAAGGCAGCCTCGCCGCGCCGGGCTATCGCCTCGCCAACGAGCTGCAGCCGAACCAGCCGTTGCTCGAGGACGCGCTGCGCGGCCTCGACCAGCGGCTGCTCGCCGCGACGAGAGCTGCGGACGACGGGATGACCGACGTTCTCTTCATCATCGGCAGCGGCACGGCGCCGGGGATACGCTCGGGCCAGTTCCGCATGCCGGTGTTCGGGCCACGCCCGCTGCTGATCTCGGTTTCCTTTCCGGTGATGCAGTCGACCGAGCCCGGCCGGCCGCCCGCGCAGCTAGTACTCGACGACGGACGCGCTCTGCCGGTCGCGCCGTTGACCAGCGTCGACCTGATGGCGCGCCGGAGCCTCAAGGACGACATGCCGGGAATCATGTTGCGTGCGAGCACGCGTGCGACCACAAACGCAACCCTGCAATACCAGGCGCAGCGCGCGGCGTCCGACAACCACGGCTCCGCCGGAGCGGTGGTCGGCCTGGCCGCGTTCGCACTCGCTGCCGGCGCGGCGGTCATGGAATCCGCCGACGACCGCACGTGGCGCACGCTGCCCTCGGACATCTCCATCGCGCGCGCGCGCCTGCCGCGCGGCGCGCACACCATCACATTGGACGGTCAACGCAGAGCGCGCATCGACGTTAAGGGACGTTACGCGGTGGTAGACTTGAGATTGCTGCGTAATCGCTTGTTTGTGCACGCGCCGGGCGCGAGCCTTGCGCAGGGCAGCGAGAACAGGGAGGGTCCGAAATGAAACACTCGTGGACGATTGCCGCGCTGTTGCCGGTGCTGTTCGCCGCCTGCGCAACGCCGAAGGGATTCGAGCAGCCGGGCTTCGCCTTCGGCTGCCCGATCGGCGAAGCCAAGGTGAGCTCGATGGACGACTTGGTGAAGCTGAAGACGACAATGGAGGGCAAGCGCACCACCATCCAGGCGACGGAGGTGCGCTGCTCCAAGACCGGCGATCTCATGAAGATCGACGCCAACCTGAACAACGACAGCTCGACAGTCAAGCGCATCGTCTACAAGTTCCGCTGGATCGACCGCGAGGGCATGCGCGCCGCAGAGGAGGAGTCGTGGAAGCCGGTGATGCTCTACGAGAACTCCAATCTCGTCGTCGGTACCGTATCGCCGAACAACAAGGCGGTCGACTTCCGGCTCATCCTGAGGAGCCAGGAATGAATTCCACTACCCGCAATCTCGCGATCGCCCTCGCCGCTGCGGCGCTCTTTGCCGGCTGCGCCAAGGAAGAGAAGACCAGCTACGGCGACGCGCGCGGCGTCGAGACCCTTACCAACCAGTTCGGCTCCACCGACCTGCAGATGATCGCCGAGTCGATGGCGCGCTCGATGCAGCAGGCGCCTACGATCGCGAGCGGCAACCTGCCGATCGTCACCGTCCAGGAAGTGCGCAACAAGACCAGCGAGTACATCGACACCCGCTCCATCACCGACAGCATCCGCGCCGAGCTGCAGCGTGGCGGCCGGGTGCGCTTTGCGGTGGACTCCTTCGCCATGCAGCAGCAGGTGGAGGAGCTCAACCGACAGCAGAATAGCGAGCTCTACGCCAAGCCGACCGCGGCCGAGAAGGGCCAGATGGTCGGCGCGCAATACCGGATGGAAGGCAACATCACCTCCATCGTCAAGCAGGTCAAGGACAAGAAGGACGTCTACTACAAGTTCAACCTGCAGCTGTGGAACATTCGCAACGGGCTGCTCGAGTGGTCCGACGAGAAGGAAATCCGCAAGACCTCGAGCAAAGGGTAGCGCCCGCGCATGTCTTGACGCCGCTTCGCGACGTCGAACAGCAGCGGCTTCTCTGCCGTGAATCGCGACAATATGACACGGCGCTCGGCGATATCGCGCCGGCGTCAACGTGTGCAAAATGATTTCCGAGGCTGGAAATGAAAGAGGGCACGACCGCTAGTCGTGCCCTCCGGTAAAGCCTCAAACGGCGAATCAGACAGCGACTGCACTTAGTTTGGCGCTACCGTGGACCGGCCACTCCATCTGGTCGGTCTCTCGGATGGCCCTGGTAACAGCGTGCTGGCCAGCTTCCGGATTCGTGTGTAGCAACATGCGCTACACAAGTCGACATCTTGCGACTCAGCCGCAAATTCGTCTATGCACCTGTCGACTTTCAGCGTAGTCCGGTAGGACTACGTCGCCTTCGACTCCCTCTTCCTCGTCGTCCGGGAACGGCCCGTAGTCGGCCTCCGCGAGGAATTTTTCCGCATCGCCTCCCAGAATTGCCTCCAAGAGCGTCCAGCCGACCATTCCGCCGACGCTACTCTCCGGAGGCCGCGAAGGCTTATCGCCCGGTCTCGAATGCTTATCGTGCGGTCCAGAGTTGCGGTTGCAACGAGCCGCGCAGGTAGAGCGGATGCGCAGGCTCGCCGCCGCCGTTCATTTTCAGGACATGAAGATCAATTCCTCCTGCACCGCGAAGCAGGGACACGACCTTGTCGGAACGTCCGAGGTGGGCACCGTGGTTGCCCCAGGCGCACACAAGGAGCTTCGCTTCCTGGGCCGCGGCGACGATCGCGGCGTCGTTGCCACCGCCCACGGGGTCGCGCGCCGACTTCATGTCATCCGGATCCGTGGCGCGCCAGGCGAACAGGTTGGTGACGATCAGGCCGCCGAAGCCCCAGCGCTCGGCGTAGACGCGCGCCCGGGTACAGGAAGGGTCGAGCTGGAACTCATCCGCTGTACTCGGGTTCAGCATCAGGAAGTTGGCGAGCGGCTGCGCGGCGTTCCAACGTCGCCAGAGGAGCGTACGCCAGCGTCGGCAGCGGCTGAAGCGGGCGCCGGCTTCGCTCGTCGCGATCATCCCGGAAATTGTATGCTCGCCCCATGAGCGAGCCGAAGATCTTCCTCGACTACGACCAGAAGGCGCTCGACGACGCTTACGACCAGGCGGTGTATGCCGCCAACCGCGATCAGGTCATCGCGCGCTTCGCGAGCGCCAGCCGCACTACGCGCCAGCACCTCGGCGAGCCGCAGCGCTTCGCCTACGGCAAGTCGGCCATCGAAGGACTCGACGTCTACCGGACCGGCAAGCCCGACGCGCCGGTCAACATCTTCATTCATGGCGGCGCCTGGCGCGCGGGACTGGCGCGCGATTACGCCTTTCCTGCGGAGATGCTGGTGCGCGCCGGCAGCCACCTCGCCGTGCTCGACTTCAACAACGCGCTCGAAACCAAGGGCGACCTGACGATCATGGCGGATCAGGTCCGGCGAGCGGTCGCCTGGGTGATCGACAACGCCAGACAGTTTGGCGGCGACCCCGCCCGCGTCTACGTTTCGGGCACCTCTTCCGGCGCGCATCTCGGTGGCGTCGTCGCCACCAGCGGCTTTGCGGTGAAAGGCTATGCGCTGGCGAGCGGCATGTACGATCTGCGCGGGCCGCGGCTTTCGAAGCGCTCGAGCTATGTCGCTTTCACGGACGAGGTCGAGGATGCCCTCTCGCCGCAGCGGCACCTGTCACGCATCAGCGCGCCGGTGGTTCTTCTCTACGGCTCGCTGGAAACGCCGGAATTCCAGAGGCAGTCGCGCGATTTCGCCGCTGCGCTGGCGAAGGCCGGCAAGGAAACCGAGCTGCTCGTCGCCAACGGCTACAACCATTTCGAGCTGACCGAGACGCTGGGAAACCCCTACGGCCCGCTCGGCCGCGCGTTACTGAAGCAGATGGGTCTGGCCTAGCCGGCGACGCGCCGCGGCCGCCCACGCGGGCGATGCAGCGGTACCGTCTGCACCAGGTAGGCAGCCGACGGCTCTTCCAGAACCGAGGTGAAGGGATTGCGCACCTTGAGCATGCCGAAGCTCATGCCGTCCTCGAGATCCTCGCTAGCGAGGATGGCGCAATCCTGCAGTTGCGCCGCCGCCACCGCCAAGCTGTCCCACCACGAAAGCTTGTAGCGCCGCTCGACCTCGCGAGCGCCGCGCAGCAGCGCCTCGTCCGTCGGCAAGGGCGTCCACGCGAGATAGCGCTTGACCTCGTCCCAGGCGATGTCTTGGTCCAGCTGCAGCCGCCCCGTGACCGCGGCGTAGAACTCGGCGAGTACCTGCATGCTGGTGCGCCCGGCGCGCTGCTGCCACAGCCAGTCGATCCACTCCGCGGCGCGCTGCTGCTTGAGCGCGTCGCGCGGGTCGCGCGCGTAGATGAAGACGCTAGCGTCGACGAAGACCGGGGCGGTCATAGGCCTCTTCGCGCTTGGGATAGGGCTGCGCGGCCCCGGCGAGCGGGAATGCCTTGCCGGCGCGCCAGGAACGGTAGGCGGCGTCGTAGACGTCGCCGTTACGCAACTCCCGGCGCAGGATCTCGCCGATGTAGCGGGAGAGGCTCATGCCGCGCTCGGCGGCGCGCACCTTCACCTGCGCCGCAGTTTCCGTGTCGAGCGTGATGGTGACGTTCCGCATAATTACACTTTATCAGTGTAATTAATATCAGGCGCGGCGACAAGGGGGCCGCTCGCCGCGGTCTGAGAGCGCCGCGGCGAGCGGGGGGTAGCCCCCTTTTTCGTTGTCCTGGCTAGCGGGCGAGCGGCCGGACGGGCAGCGCGCCGGAGATCGTTTCCTTGGCCATCTCGAGCATGCGTGCGAGTTCGCGCCCGGCGATCAGCTCGACGTTGAGCCCGCGCGCGAACTCGAGCGCATCGGGCGTGAACCTGCCGGCGGTGACGACGAAGCCGCCCTTAGCATCCAGACGCCCCATCGCCCCATAGAGCTGGCCGGCGGCGTTCGCGCCAACCTCGAGCGCGCTCCAGTAGCGACAGTCGACGAGATAGGTGCGTTCGTCCTTCACCAGGACCATGTCGGCGTACTCGCCGCCGATCTCCTTCACGAGAAAGCCTTCGAGACGGAACGCCTCGGCCAGAAGCAGCTGCACGTTCGCCCACTTCATCCGTCGGACCTCGAGCGCTGCGTCGGCGCGGCTCGGCTCGTCGCGCAGAATCGGCCACAGGATTGAGCCGGCGACGGCGCGCAATCTCGCGAAAAGGGCTCTCGCGTTTGTCATCGAACGTCATGGTCGCCAGCCGCCCCTTCGCAGGGGTATGAACTAATTCACCAAGGTCGGCTTGTTTTGCCCGGGAGTTTCAAACGCCGAACAGCACGGCCAGCTCAGCTCCCCGCAGGACCGTTATCTTTTTCTCCAGCGCGAACGCCATCGCCTGCGCCGTGATTTCGCCGACTGAGACGTAGACACACTCATGCGCTTGGTGCGCCTCGCGCGCTGCTTCGAGCTCGCGCAACGGCTCGATCCCGGTGCGCGTCGCCTTCCAGCGCTTGCCGGCAACCAGCGTGTGGCGCGCGCCCTGCACCAGCTCGAAGTCCGCGCGCCCGCCCCCGAGACGGGTCACCTGGAAACCTTCGCGCCGATAGGCCGATTCCAGGGTGGCGGAGAACTCCTCCCACGACATCGCGCGCAACTTCTCGATGGTCTTTGCGATCCGCTGCGCGCCGGGCGCGCGCAGCTGTTTCCAGGCGACGTAGGACGAAATGACGGCAAACGGCAGCGCGGCAAATAGCGCAAATTCCCAGGGCAGGACAAAGCGGAGCAGCCCGAACATCGCGATCGCGGCCAGACCGCTGATCCACCACGCCTCGCGCAGCAGGACGGCGAACAGCGAATTCTCGTGCATCTTCAACTTCACGGCGTGGTGATCCCGCCCGACGCTACTCGATTACGCACTCCGGCTCCGGAGCCGACGAGGCTTCAATGCGTCCGATCTCGTAGGCCAGCTCGCCCTCGCGCTGCAGCAGCATCTTCGCCGTGGCGACCTTGTCGGCAGCCACGCAGACCACCATGCCGATACCGCAGTTGAAGACCCGGAACATCTCGTCTTCCGCCACGTGCCCGGTCTGCTGCAGCCAGGTGAAGATCTGCGGCCGCGGCCACGTCTTCTTGGCGATCACCGCCTTCGTCCCCTTCGGCAGGATGCGCGGCACGTTGCCGACCAGGCCCCCGCCGGTGATGTGCGCCAGGCCCTTTACGGGGGCAGCCGCCAGCAGCTTGAGCACCGGCTTGACATAGATGCGTGTCGGCTCCATCAGCGAGTCGGCGAGGTCGGAGGCAAGGTGTTCCTCGCCGATGATCTTGCGCACCAGCGAATAGCCGTTCGAATGCGGGCCGCTCGAGGCAAGGCCGAGCAGGACATCGCCAGCGACGATGCTCCGGCCATCGAGAATGCGGTCCTTCTCCACCACGCCGACGCAGAAACCGGCAAGGTCGTACTCGCCCTCAGGGTACATGCCGGGCATCTCGGCGGTCTCGCCGCCGATGAGCGAGCAGTTCGCCTGCTCGCAACCTTCGGCAATCCCCTTGATCACTCTCTTGCTGACATCGAGGTCGAGCTTGCCGCAGGCGAAATAGTCGAGGAAAAAGAGCGGTTCGGCGCCCTGCACCAGCACGTCGTTGACGCTCATCGCCACAAGGTCGATCCCGACCGTGTCGTGGCGCTTGAGCGCAAAGGCGAGCTTCAGCTTGGTGCCGACGCCGTCGGTGCCGGAGACGAGAACCGGGCTTTTGTACTTCTCCGGGATCCGGCACAGCGCGCCGAAGCCGCCGATGCCGGCCAGGACCTCGGGACGCATGGTGCGCTTGGCAAGCGGCTTGATCGCCTCGACGAGAGCGTCGCCGGCGTCCATGTCGACGCCGGCATCGCGGTAGGAGAGTCCTTTCGACATGCTAGAGTTTGGCGGCCTTTCCGATTCCATTCTAATGCGCCAGCTGCCGCTGGAAATCTCGCAGGCTGTCGAGCCAAGCTTCGACAACTTCGTCGCCGGCGACAACGCCGAGGCGCTCGAGCGCGTGCGCGAGCTCGCCTTGGGGCGGCTGCGCGAGGCGGTCGTCTACCTCTGGGGCGATGCGGGCAGCGGGCGGACGCACTTGTTGCGCGCCGCCGCGCGCGCCAGCGCCGCGCTCGTGATCGCCGACGACGTGCAGACTCTCGACATGGAGGCCCAGCAGCGTCTTTTCGGCGCGATCAACGCGGCGCGTGATGGCGGCGGCGCGGTGCTCGCCGCTGGCTCGGCGCCCCCCGCTGCCCTCGCCCTGCGCGAGGACCTGCGCACGCGCCTCGCGTGGGGCTTGGTTTATCACCTCAAGCCGCTCGGAGAAGCGGAAAAGATGCGCCATCTGCAAGGCGAGGCTGGCCGCCGCGGCCTGGTCCTGACCGATGAGATCGCCTCCTACCTGCTGGTGCGCGTGCCGCGCGACATGGCCACTTTGACCGCCCTGCTCGAGGCCCTCGACAGGGAGGCCCTGACACGCAAGCGCCCCCTGACCCTGCCGCTCGTCCGTGAGGTGTTGGGAGCGAGCAACGGCGAGGCTTGACTACCTCGACAAACCCCCGGGGCGTGAGTAGATTGGGTATCCCTTTTCGGAGGCTCGCGGCGTGTCGTCCCGACGCTTTTTTGCCTGGCTTGCCCTTTGCGTTGCGCTGTTCGCGGCGCAGGGCGCGCTTGCCCAGGCCGGCCTGCGGGTCCCCGACCGGGGCGAGGGTCTCGACCCCTCGTTCGCGCGCGGCTGGCTGGCGCCGGACTACGACCGCTTCGGCTTCGCCTACTCCACCCCCTGGCGCGACGGCGGCCTCGCGCCCGGCTCGCGCATGCACTGGTCTTATGCCTTCGGCCAGCGGGGCAGCTTCGGCATGTCGCTCGCGAACAGCCGCGACTTCGAGCCGGAACGCCAGGTATCGCTGTTCGGCCGCTACTCGCTCTCGCCGGACTGGGCGTTCAGCGCCGAGATGTCGCGCGACTCGACCGGCCTGCGGCCCCAGGATTTCCGCTTCGGCGTCCAGCGCCGCTTCTAGCTCCGGCTCGTTGCTGTTTCCAACGGGCAGTTAAACTCGCCCGCCATGCGGCTGGCCCTGTTCGACCTCGACAACACGCTCCTCGCCGGCGACAGCGACTACGAGTGGGGCCAGTTCCTCGTCGACCGCGGCGTGCTGGAGCGCGAAAGCTATGAGGCCCAGAACCGGGCTTACTACGACCAGTATGTCGCCGGCACGCTCGATATCCACGAGTTCCTCGGCTTCGCTCTGCGCCCGCTCGCTGCGCACGAGCCGGCCGACCTGGAGCGCTGGCACGCGGACTTCATGGCGGCCCGCATCCGGCCGATGATCGGCACGCCGGCGCGCGAGCTGGTGCGCGAGCACCTCGCGGCGGACGACCTGTGCGCCATCATCACCGCGACCAACAGCTTCGTCACCGCGCCAATCGCGCGCGAGTTCGGCGTCGAGCACCTGATCGCGACCGAGCCCGAGAAACGCAACGGCCGCTTCACCGGCAAGGTCGCCGGGATCCCCTGTTTCCGGGAGGGCAAGGTCAAGCGCCTGGACGCGTGGCTGGCGTCGCGCGGCAAGCGCCTCGCCGACTTCGCCGAGTCGACCCTATACAGCGACTCGCACAACGATCTCGCCCTGCTCGAGCGCGTCACGCGGCCGGTCGCGGTCGATCCCGACGAGCAGCTCGCCGCGGAGGCTCGCCGGCGAGGCTGGGCAGTGCTGTCTCTGCGCCAATAGCGCTGCGCCGGTAGAATGCGGCCCACTCGATGATCAAGAGGTTCATCCGCCGCGTCCTCGGCCTGCCCGCGGACGTCGCGTCCCGCGTACCCCGCGAGAAGCACGGCCTGGCGCGCGAGGCGATCAGCCCCGCGGCCGCCAAGGTCTGTGCCGTCCTGCGGGGGGCGGGCTTCTCGGCCTACGTCGTCGGTGGAGCGGTGCGCGACCTGTTGCTCGGCATCGCGCCGAAGGATTTCGACATCGCGACCGACGCGCGCCCCGAGCAGATCAAGCCGCTCTTCCGGCGCGCGCTGGTCATCGGCCGGCGCTTTCGCCTGGTGCACGTGATGATGGGTCCCGAGACGGTCGAGGTCTCGACCTTCCGTGCCGCCAGCCCCCAGACCGGCAGCGAGAAGGAAACCGCCCACCAGCAGGATGAGCACGGCCGGGTGCTGCGCGACAATGTCTTCGGCAATCAGGAAGAGGACGCGCGACGCCGCGATTTCAGCGTCAACGCGCTTTACTACGACCCCGCCACTGAAGAGGTGGTCGATTTCCACGGCGGCCTCGTCGATCTGAAGAAGCGCGTGATGCGCGTGATCGGCGATCCCGAAACGCGCTACCGCGAGGATCCCGTGCGCATGCTGCGCGCGGTCCGCCTTGGCGCGAAGCTCGGCCTGACCCTCGACTCCGCCACCCGCGAGCCGATCCGGCGCCTCGCGCCGCTCATGGAGCGCGTGCCGCCGGCGCGCCTATTCGACGAGATGCTGAAGCTGCTGCTTTCGGGGCACGCCAGCGCCAGTCTGCGCCAGCTGCGCGAGGTCGGACTGCACAAGGGGTTGCTGCCCCTGCTCGACGTGATCCTCGAGCAGCCGCTCGGCGAGCGCTTCGTCACGCTCGCCCTGGCGCAGACCGACGAGCGCGTGCTCGCCGAGCGCCCGGTGTCGCCCGCGTTTCTTTTCGCCGCCCTGCTCTGGCATGAAGTGCTCGCCGCCTGGAAGGCCCGCCAGAGCCGCGGCGAGCGCAGTGTCCTGGCTCTGGAAAACGCGATGGACGAAGTCCTCGACACGCAATGCGCCAAGCTCGCCATCACGCGCAAGCTCACGGCGACGATGCGCGAGGTCTGGGTGATGCAGCCGCGCTTCGAGCAGCGCTCGGCGGGCCGCGCCTTCCGCCTGCTCGAGGCGCCGCGCTTCCGCATGGCCTACGACTTTCTCGCCCTGCGAGCGGCGAGCGGCGAAGTGCCAGCCGAGATCGAGGCCTGGTGGCGTACCTTCCAGAGCGCCGACCCGGATACCCGCCAGGCGATGCTGCTGCCCGAGACTGGGCCGAAGAAGCGCCGTCGCCGGCGGCGCCGCAAGGGTGGCGCCGGTGCGCCCGCCACCGAGCCTGCGTGACACTCGCTTACGTGGGCGTCGGCTCGAATCTCGACCAGCCCGCGAACCATGTGCGCCGGGCACTGGATGAGATGGCAGCGATTCACGGCACGCAACTGCGGGCCAAGTCCTCGCTGTACCGGTCGGCGCCCATGGGGCACTTGGCCCAGCCTGATTTCGTGAACGCCGTCGCCGCGCTGGAAACCGCGCTCTCGGCCGGGGAGCTGCTCAAGGAGCTGCAGGGGATCGAAAAGCGCCACGGCCGGGAACGGAGCTTCGCCAACGCGCCGCGCACGCTCGACCTCGATCTGCTTCTCTACGGGGAGGAGCGCATCGCGACGGCCACTTTGACCGTGCCCCATCCCCGCATGCACGAGAGAGCGTTCGTGCTCAGGCCTCTGCTGGAGGTCTCACCCGAGCTCGAAGCCTACAAGCCGTTCCTCGAAGCGTGCGCGGGGCAGAAAATCGAAAGGATCGGCTAAATGCACCTCTCCGCGACCGCGATCTGCGGGCTGATGCTCCTCGCCTCCAACGTGTTCATGACCTTCGCGTGGTACGCACATCTCAAGGAGCTCTCGGCGAAACCCTGGTGGATCGCCGCGCTCGCGAGCTGGGGCATTGCGCTCTTCGAGTACCTTCTCATGGTGCCGGCGAACCGCATCGGCTTCACCGAACTCTCGCTGCCCCAGCTGAAGATCATGCAGGAGGCGATCACCCTCGGCGTGTTCGTCCCCTTCGCGATTTTCTACATGGGGCAGCCGCTCAAGCTCGACTACCTCTGGGCGGGGTTGTGCATCATGGGCGCCGCATACTTCATCTTCCGTGGATAGAGAGAAGAAGCTCGGCTACCTGGTCGTCGAAGGCCCGATCGGCGCGGGCAAGACCAGCCTTGCCCGCCGCCTCGCCGCACGTCTGTCCGCGGACCTGCTGCTCGAGCAGCCGCAGGAGAACCCGTTTCTCTCGCGCTTCTACCAGGACATGCCGCGCTACGCGCTGCCGGTGCAGCTTTTCTTCCTGTTCCAGCGCATCCGCATGCTCGAGCCGTTGGCGCAGCTCGATCTCTTCGCGCGGCCGGTCATCGGCGACTTCCTGCTCGACAAGGACCCGCTGTTCGCCCGCATCACGCTGAACGGCGACGAGCTCGCCCTCTATCAGAAGATGTACGACGCGTTGCGCCCGCGCGCACCCGTTCCGGACCTGGTCGTCTACCTGCAGGCGCAGCCGGCCGTGCTCGCCGAACGGGTGCGCCGCCGCGCCGCCGGTTACGAGCGCGGCATCAGCGAGGAGTACCTCGCGCTGCTGGCGGAGAGCTACGCGCGCTTTTTCCACCACTACGACGCGGCGCCGGTGCTGACAGTGAACTCGGAAAACCTCAACTTCGTCGAGCGCGACGCCGATTTCGAGCTGCTGGTTGGCCGGTTGCGTGCGATGAAGAGCCGCCGCGAGTTCTTCAACCTTGGCTGAGATGCAGATCGCGAACGACGTCGCATCGCTGCGCCAAACCTGCGCCCGGGCCGGCGCCGTGGCTTTCGTGCCGACCATGGGCAACCTGCATGCAGGCCATCTCTCGCTGGTGCGGCTGGCGAAGCGACAGGCGGAATTCGTCGTCGTCAGCATCTTCGTCAACCGGCTGCAGTTCCTCCCCGGGGAGGATTTCGACCGCTACCCGCGCACCTTCGAGCACGACTGCCGCATGCTCGAGGCCGAGGGCGTGCGCCTAGTCTTCGCCCCGGACGAGAAAGTGCTCTACCCCCAGCCGCAGAACTACCGCGTTTCGCCGCCGCCGATCGCCGACGAGCTGGAAGGCCGGTTCCGGCCCGGTTTCTTCATCGGTGTCAGCACGGTGGTGCTCAAGCTGCTGAACTGCGTGCAGCCGGCAGCCGCGGTCTTCGGCAAGAAGGACTACCAGCAGCTCGCGCTGGTGCAGGAGATGGTGCGTCAGTTCGACCTGCCGGTCCGGGTCACGCCCGGCGAGACTGTCCGGGAGACCGACGGGCTGGCGATGAGCTCCCGCAACGGCTACCTGTCCGCGGCAGAGCGCGCCGAAGCGCCCCGCCTGCACCGGGTCCTCAGGGGCGTAGCAGGCGGCGACCTCGATCCCGGCGGAGCGGTCGCCGAGCTGACCCGGCACGGCTGGAAGCCCGACTACGTCGAGGTGCGGCGCCGGGGCGACCTTGCGCCGGCGGGTGGAGGGGATCGGGAGCGGGTGGTGCTTGCCGCGGCGCGCCTGGGGGCAACCCGGCTGATCGACAGCCTGGAGTTCTAGGCCGCTACCCGGGGTAGGGCTCGAAGGTCATCGACTGGACCGGGCAGCCAATGGTCTTGGCCAGCCTGTCCATGGCGTCGTCGGTCAGTTCCAGGGGCTGAAACTCGCCATCCCCGCCTTTGGAGGAGATGAAGGCCTTGGCGGCAGACTCGCTCATCCAGGTCACCACAGGATCGGGACTGACCCCCGCTATCTGGCGGCAGATCGGGAATCCGTCGGACTTGTAGACGATCGCGTACATGGGCCCCCCGGCGACCCTCAATTTACCCGATGTGGCATCGCTGCAACAAGGCGACCCTCAGGGACTCCCTGATTGCGACATTTGTCACCCGTGGCTTAAATCCCCCTGGGGGCTGGGGTGTCGCCCGACGGCGACGCTCCGGCCATGGCGAAGGACCTCCGCGAGGAGGTGTAACCAGGAGAGTAAAAATGAGCAATCTGAGAGACGCGATCGGTCTGTGCCTGCCGTACGGCAAGGCCAATTCGCAGTATGAAACGGAGTTCGAGCCCGCGACCGGGACGGTCTGGGGATACTTCAACCCGCGGGGCACGGCATGCTTCAGCCTCGGCCTGCTGAAGGACATCCGGGCGCACGACAGCGCCCTGGCGGTCAACGGCGGTCAGGTCGAGGTGGCAGGCCAGTTGAGCAAGGTGAGCCACTACGTGCTGGCTTCCCGCACGCCCCGGGTGTTCAACTTGGGCGGCGACCTCGCCCTTTTCGTGCTGCTCATCAAGGCACGCGACCGCGAGGCGCTCGCCCATTACGCGCGGCTGTGCATCGAAAACCTCTTCCCGCGCATCCAGAACTTCTTCTGCCCGACGATGACCACCATCTCGCTGGTGCAGGGCGATGCGCTGGGCGGCGGATTCGAGGCCGCGCTTACCTCCGACGTCGTCATCGCGGAAGAAGGCGCGCAGCTCGGCCTGCCGGAGATCCTGTTCAACCTCTTTCCCGGCATGGGCGCGTACAGTCTCCTCGCACGCCGGATCGGCGTGCGCGCCGCGGAAGACCTGATCCTCTCGGGTCGCGTGCTTTCGGCGCAGCGCCTGCTCGAAATGGGCGTCGTCGACGTAGTCGCGCCCGCGGGACAGGGCGAATCGGCGGTGCGCGAGTGGATCATGCGCAACGCGAAGCGGCGCAACGGCATGCAGGGCGTTTTCCGCGCCCGCCAGATCGTCAGCCCGGTGACGCGCGAGGAGCTCGACGCGGTGGCGGAGACCTGGGTCGACGCGGCTCTGCGCCTCGAGGATCGCGACCTGAAGATGATGAGCCGGATCGTGCGCGCGCAAATGCGCCGTCTCGAGCAGGGCAGCGGGAT
>Ga0137409_10003192_pt1 | contig 17398 bp, 14 predicted proteins | sample CZODoug1_16funga_FD_122059 | JGI IMG/M metagenome (GOLD analysis project Ga0137409, IMG submission 122059) | Vadose zone soil fungal communities from Angelo Coast Range Reserve, California, USA - CZODoug1_16fungal (Hybrid Assembly) | ecosystem: Environmental > Terrestrial > Soil > Vadose zone... | reverse complement strand
TCGCTGCTTCTTCTTCCAGTTCCGCGAGATGCTTCTTCGCGGCGCGTACCACGGCTGCGGGCACGCCCGCGAGTTGCGCCACCTGGATGCCGTAGCTTTGCGATGCCGGACCTTCTTCCAGCGCGTGCAGGAACACGATCTTGTCCTTGTGCTCAACTGCGTCGAGGTGGACGTTGGCGACCTCGCGGTATTCTTCCGCGAGCCGGGTGAGTTCGAAATAGTGAGTGGCGAACAGCGTGTAGCTCTGGCTGCTTTCCACCAGATGGCGGGTGATGGCGACCGCCAGCGCCATGCCGTCGAAAGTGGAGGTGCCGCGGCCGACTTCGTCCATCAATACAAGACTGTTGCCGGTGGCGTTGTGCAGGATGTTGGCCGCCTCGGTCATTTCCACCATGAACGTCGAGCGGCCGCCGGCAAGATCGTCGGACGCACCAATGCGGGTGAAAATCCGGTCCACCGGACCGATCAGCGCACGCTTTGCCGGCACGAACGAGCCGGCGTGCGCCAGCAACACGATCAGCGCGACCTGGCGCATGTAAGTGGACTTGCCGCCCATGTTCGGACCGGTGATGAGCAGCAATCTGCGGCCGGGGTCGATATTGGTGTCGTTGGCGATGAACTCGTCGATCTGCCGTTCCACTACCGGATGGCGGCCGGCTTCGATCTCTATCCTTTCGTCATCGGTGAACTCGGGTTCCGAGTAATTGAGTGTCGCCGCCCGTTCCGCCAGTGCCCCCAGGGCATCCAGTTCCGCCAGCGCGGCAGCCAGCCGCTGCAGGCGCGGCAGATATTGCGACAGGTCGTCGAGCAGCCTTTCGTATAGATACTTCTCCCGGGCGAGGGCCCGATCCTGCGCCGACAGCGCCTTGTCCTCGAAGGTCTTCAGCTCCGGCGTGATGTAACGCTCGGCATTCTTCAGCGTTTGCCTGCGGCGGTAATCATCCGGCACTTTCTCCGTATTCGCGTTGGTGACCTCGATGTAAAAGCCGTGCACGCGGTTGTACTCGACTTTGAGATTGGCGATGCCGGTGCGGTTGCGCTCGCGGCTTTCCAGCGCGATCAGGAACTCGCCGCAGTTGTTCTGAATCCCGCGCAGTTCGTCGAGTTCGGCGTCGAATCCGTCGTTGATTACACCGCCTTCACGCAGAACTGATGCGGGCTCGGGCAGGATCGCGCGGGCGAGAAGATCTGCCAGATCGGGCAGCGGTGCAAGGTCGGTCGCGAGCGCTGCAAGACGCGGGCTGGCAAGCGGCGCGAGGAGGCCGCCAAGATCCGGGAGCAACTTCAGGGTTTCTCGCAATCCCGAGAGATCGCGCGGCCGGGCATTCCGGAGCGCGACGCGTGCGGTGATGCGCTCCACGTCCACCACCGGGCGCAGTGCCGCGCGTATTTTCTGATAAGGGTTATCCGTGCTTTGCCCGCGCAGCGTCGCCACCGCGTCCAACCGCGCCTTGACGATCTGCCGGTCGCGCAGTGGGTGATGCAGCGCGTGACGCAGCCAGCGCGACCCCATTCCGGTAGCGCAGGTGTCCAGCAGCGACAGCAGGGTGGGGGCGGGTTCGCCGCGCAGCGTTTCGGAGAGCTCGAGATTGCGGCGGGTGGCGGCGTCCATGCGCACGTACGCCGAATCGCGTTCGACTGAAAGCGCGAGCACGTGCGCGATCGAGGTCCCCTGGGTGGCGCGCGCGTATTCGAACAGCGCGCCCGCGGCACCGAGCGCCGGGCCGAGCTCGTCTGCGCCGAAGCCGGAGAGATCGCGGGTTTCGAAATGCCGGGTCAGCGTCCGCACCGCAGCGTCGCGGTCGAACTGCCAGGCGGCCAGCCGCTTTACCGCGCCGCCTGTGCCCTGGATCGCCGGATCGCTGAAGTCGTCGGGGGCGAGAATTTCCGCGGGCTGCAGCCGTTGCAGTTCCGAAGAGAGATTGTCGTGCCCCGTCTCTTCGACGGTGAAACGGCCGCTGGCCAGAGATAACCAGGCCAGCCCCAGCACATTTCCTTGCGGGTTGAGCGCGAGCAACAGATTGTCGCGCTTCTCGTCCAGCAACGCCGCGTCGGTAAGCGTCCCCGGTGTGACGACCCGGGTAACCTGCCGTTCGACCGGGCCTTTGGAAGTATTGGGATCGCCGATCTGCTCGCAAATTGCCACCGATTCGCCAAGCCTGATCAGTTTTGCGAGGTATTGTTCGACGGCATGGAAAGGCACACCGGCCATGCGGATCGGCTCGCCGGCCGATTGGCCGCGGCTGGTGAGCGTGATATCCAGCAGCTTCGCGCCGCGCTCGGCGTCGTCGAAGAACAACTCGTAGAAATCGCCCATGCGGTACAAGACCAGTTTATCCGGATGCTGCGCCTTGATGCGCAGGTACTGCTGCATCATCGGCGTGTGCTGGGCTTGATTCATTGGTTCGTTAGCCGCCAAGACGCCAAGAGCGCCAAGAAGTACCCGACAATGCAAGCAGAAAAATCATTCTGGATGGAAGCGCGCGAAGAAATATCCCTGTTCTCCAAATCGTTACGGACTCTGATTTTTTCCTTGGCGCTCTTGGCGTCTTGGCGGTTCAGGCCTTCATTTGCGCAGTCAGGTGAGGCTGGAGCACGTGCAGGATCTGGCTGAAGATCTTCGGGTTGCCGGCGACGATTTGTCCGCGCTCCATGAATTTGTCGTTGCCTTCGAAGTCGCCGACCAGTCCGCCGGACTCGGTGATCATCAGCACGCCAGCGGCCATGTCCCACGGAGAGAGCCCGATTTCCCAGAAGCCGTCGAAGCGCCCAGCCGCGACTGCGGCCAGGTCGAGTGCGGCTGCGCCTGCCCGGCGCACGCCGGCACACTTGGTCATCATGTCCTTGAGCATGGCGTTGTAGGCGTCCAGGTATTCGAACATGCGGAATGGAAAGCCGGTGCCGATCAGGCCATCGATCAGCTTGTCGCGCCTGGATACCCGCAGCCGCTTGTCGTTGAGATATGCGCCGCGGCCGCGCGAAGCGGTATAGAGGTCGTTACGGGTCGGATCGAAAATCACGCCCTGCGTGGGCACGCCCTTGTGCACCAGGCCGATGGAAACGCAGTACTGCGGAAAGCCGTGCAGGAAGTTGGTGGTGCCGTCCAGCGGATCAATGATCCACACATATTCCGAGTCGCCGGAGGCGCCGCTTTCCTCTGCTAGAATCGCGTGTTCCGGATACGCGCTTCTGATCACGTCGATGATCGCTTCCTCCGATGTGCGATCCACTTCGGAAACCAGGTCGTTCAGGCTCTTGTGCTTGATGGTGAGAACGTCCAGGTTCTGGGATGCGCGGCTGATGATGCCGCCGGCACGGCGCGCGGCTTTCACCGCGATGTTGAGCATCGGATGCATGAGGAGTGAGACGCTGGTAAAGAACGAAGCCGCAATTCTATTCGATGATGACCCCAGCCGCACTTGAGCGAGTGCGGGTCGTGCTCTGCGAGACCAGCCACCCCGGCAACATCGGCGCAACTGCTCGCGCGATGAAGACGATGGGTGTTTCACGGTTGGTCCTCGTCAAACCGAAGCACTTTCCCCATGCCGACGCCGAGGCATTTGCTTCCGGTGCGCTCGACGTACTGCGCGAGGCCGTCGTTTGCGACAGCCTGGACGAGGCACTCGCGGGGACGGTGCTGGCCGTGGCTTCGACCTCGCGGCATCGCGACCTCACGCTCGAAGTCGTGGATTGCCGCGCGGCCTGCAAACGAATGGTGCAGGACACATTACACGGTGACGTGGCGCTGGTCTTCGGTCCTGAACGGACTGGGCTCACCATTCGCGATGTCAACAAGTGCCAGCTGATCGCGGCAATCCCGGCCAATCCCGACTATGCCTCGCTGAACCTGGCACAGGCGGTACAAGTATTTGCGTACGAATTGCGCATGACCGCGGGTGGCGCAACGTCGCGTCCGCCACGAAATTCAGAAGGCGCGACTCACGACGAAGTCGAGGGCTTCTACCGCCACCTCGAGGACGTTTTCCATGCCAGTGGATTTCTTGACCCGAAGGAGCCGAAGCGCCTGATGCAGCGAATCCGTCGGCTGTTCGCGCGCTCGCGTCTGGAAAAGGAGGAGGTAAACATCCTTCGCGGATTCCTGCGCGCGGTTCGGGAACGTATGGGCGGCGGGAACGAATAGTTGACCAAATCAGTCATAATTACGAAAATACCTGAAACTTTGAAGGTTTCACCTATGTTCAGCCGAATTCGTGAAGAGATATGCGTGGTATTCGACCGGGACCCGGCAGCCCGTTCGGCCTGGGAGGTCATCACCTGCTATCCCGGTTTTCACGCGCTACTGTTCCATAGGCTCGCGCATCGGCTTTGGGGCTGGGACCTGAAGTGGCTGGGGCGTTTCGTTTCCCACATCGGGCGCTGGCTGACCGGCATTGAAATTCACCCTGGCGCGACCATCGGAAGGCGCTTCTTCATCGATCACGGCATGGGGGTTGTGATCGGGGAGACTGCGTTGATCGGCGACGATTGCACGCTCTATCACGGCGTCACGTTGGGCGGCACCTCGTGGAACAAGGGCAAGCGCCATCCCACGCTCGGCAATGGGGTGGTGGTGGGAGCAGGCGCCAAGATTCTCGGCCCGGTGACGATCGGCGACGGCGCCAAGGTCGGTTCAAATGCCGTGGTGGTGAAGGACGTACCGGCACGCGCGACCGCGGTCGGTATCCCGGCGCGAATCCTGGACGACGAAACCATGACCGAGCGCGAACAGACCGCTGAAAGGATGGGGTTTTCTGCTTACGGCATCGGCCCGGACACGAACGATCCGGTGGTGAAGGCGATTCACGGACTGATCGATCACACCGTGTCCGCAGACCGGCGCATCGAATACATCCTGGAGCAACTTGCCCGCATGGGCGTCAAAGTCGAGGACGCCCGAGCCACCGCAGACAAGTTCGATCCTGCCTACCTGAACCGCATTGTTGACTAAAGCAGTCGGGTTTCAGTATACTTGAGCGTGTTAGTAGGATTTATAAGCTGCTGTTTTTATGAATTATTGAGCAGAGGCGACCATGCGACTCACGACCAAAGGGCGTTTTGCAGTAACCGCCATGATCGATCTGGCGATGCGCAACGGAGAAGGTCCGGTGACGCTGGCGGACATTAGCGACAGGCAGAAGATTTCGCTGTCCTACCTCGAACAGTTGTTCGGCAAGCTGCGCAGGCAGGGGCTGGTGTCCAGCGTGCGTGGTCCGGGAGGCGGCTACAACCTGGCGCGGCCGACCCAGGAAGTTTCGGTGGCCGACATCATCGTCGCGGTGGATGAACCCATCGATGCGACGCAATGCGGCGGCAAGGAGAACTGCAAGGATGAGCAGAAGTGCATTACCCACGATCTGTGGGCCGACCTCAACAAGCACATCTTCGACTACCTCGGCGCGGTGAAGCTCTCCGAGCTGGTGGCGAAGCAGACGAAAAAGTCCTCCGACGTTGCAGTCGTGCAGATGCACGACAGCCGCCAGAACGTGGCGAAGCCGAAAGAACCGGCGTCAGTCTGAACTGAACGCGATGCACGTCTATTTCGACCATAACGCCACCACGGCCCCCGACGAGCGCGTGCTCGAGGCGATGCTGCCGTTCCTCAAAGGCGAGTACGGCAACGCCTCCAGCCGTCACGAATTCGGCACCCGCGCGCGCAAGGCGGTGAGCCGGGCGCGCGAGCAGGTCGCAAGACTGGTGAACGTTCAAGGCTCGCAGGTGGTATTCGTGTCCGGCGGGACCGAGGCCAACAATCTGTTCATCAAGGGTGCGGCGGCATATTTGAAGTCAACTCAAGTTGTGGTGAGCGGCGTCGAGCATCCCTGCGTGGCGAAGCCGGCGCAGGACCTGGCGCGTCAGGGCTGGAAGTTGCGCAAGATTGCGGTCCGGCCCAATGGGCTGGTCGATCTCGCCGACGTGGACGCAGCACTCACTGACCCCACCGGACTGGTGTCGGTCATGCTCGCCAACAACGAGACCGGCGTGATTCAGCCCGTGGCGGAAATTGCCGCAAAGGCGCGCGCGAAGCGCGCCTGGATGCACACCGATGCGGTGCAGGCGCTGGGCAAGATCCCGGTAGATTTCGAAGCGCTGGGCGTGCACGCGATGACGATATCGGCGCATAAGATCTACGGCCCGAAGGGTGCCGGTGCGCTGGTGGTGGACAAGCGGCTGGAACTGAAGCCGATCATCCACGGCGGTGGCCATGAAATGGGACTGCGCTCCGGCACAGAGAACGTGCCGGCGATCGTCGGATTCGGCAGCGCCTGCGAACTCGCGGCGGAGCGAATGGACAAAATCTCGCGCAAGTTGCAGGAGCTGCGCGAACGTACGGATCAAGGGGTGTCGGCATTGGGTGCGGTGATTTTCGGCCAGGGCGCGCCGCGCATTCCGAATACCACGTACTTCGCCGCCCCCAACATCGACGGTGAAACCCTGGTGATCGAGCTGGACAAGGCCGGCTTCGCGGTGGCGAGCGGCGCCGCCTGCTCCAGCACCAGCACCGAACCCAGCGCGACGCTGCTGGCGATGGGCGTGGCGCCGGAACTGGCGCGCGGTGCGGTGCGGGTGAGCTTCGGCGTGCACAACACCGCGGCGCAGGTCGAGGATTTTCTACAGGCGTTGTCCGCGGTGCTCAAGCGGCTGCGGCGCCTGACAGCAATCGCAGTTTGAATTCGGCAACCAGTAAAGGGTGAATTGATCATGGCAATTACTGTTACGGAAAACGCGGCGAAGCATATCCGCGGCGCTTTGGCAAAGAGAGGCGGCGTGGGCCTTCGCTTCGGCGTCAGGAAAGTCGGTTGCTCGGGCTTTGCCTATACCTTCGACTACGCGCAGGAAGTCAACGCCGACGACCAGTTGTTCCAGTCCCACGACATCACCGTGGTGGTGGACAAGGACAGCCTCGAGTTCGTGGACGGCGCAGTGCTCGACTATGCGCGCGAAGGGCTGAATGAGTCCTTCAAGGTCGAGAACCCGAAGGCGAAGGCGATGTGCGGCTGCGGCGAAAGCTTCAGCGTCGCCTGACGAAGATAATTTCACCGGAGCGGTTTGTGAGCGCGGTCATTCAGAACCTGGTCAATCAACCCTACAAGCACGGGTTTGTTTCCGACATCGAGTCGGACGTTGTGCCGAAGGGATTGAGCGAGGACGTTATCCGCCTGATTTCGGCGAAAAAAGGCGAGCCCGAATGGCTGCTAGAGTTCCGCCTGAAGGCGTATCGCCACTGGCTGACCATGCAGGAACCGACCTGGCCGAACGTCAAATACCCGAAAATCGACTTCCAGGACATAAGCTATTTCTCTGCGCCGAAGCCGAAAAAGCTCGCGTCCATGGACGAAGTGGATCCGGAGTTGCTGCGCACTTTCGAGAAGCTGGGCGTGCCGATGCACGAGCGCAAGACGCTGGCCGGCGTTGCGGTGGATGTGATTTTCGACAGCGTGTCGGTCGCCACCACGTACAAGAAGAAGCTGGCCGAAGTCGGCGTCATCTTCTGTTCCTTTTCCGAGGCGGTCAAAGACCATCCCGAGCTGGTGAAGAAGTATCTGGGGTCCGTGGTGCCGACCGGCGACAATTTCTATGCCGCGCTCAATTCCGCGGTGTTCACCGACGGCTCGTTCTGTTACATCCCCAGGGGCGTGCGTTGCCCGATGGATCTATCCACATACTTTCGCATCAATACCCAGGAGTCGGGCCAGTTCGAGCGCACGCTGATCATCGCGGAGGAGGGCGCTTACGTGTCCTACCTCGAGGGGTGTACCGCGCCGAAGTTCGACACCAACCAGCTGCACGCGGCGGTGGTGGAACTGATTGCGCTGGACGATGCCGAGATCAAGTATTCGACGGTACAGAACTGGTACGCGGGAGACGAGAACGGCAAAGGCGGCATCTACAATTTCGTCACCAAGCGCGGTCTGTGCAAGGGAACGAACTCGAAGATTTCCTGGACCCAGGTCGAAACCGGTTCGGCGATCACCTGGAAGTATCCGTCGTGCGTGCTGCTGGGCGACAACTCGGCGGGCGAATTCTATTCGGTGGCGCTGACCAACCACCACCAGCAGGCCGATACCGGGACCAAGATGATCCATATCGGCAGGAACACCCGCAGCAAGATCATTTCCAAGGGCATTTCCGCTGGCGTTTCGAACAACAGCTACCGCGGGCTGGTGAAGATCGGCGCCAGGGCCGAGGGCGCGCGCAATTTCTCGCAATGCGACTCGATGCTGATCGGCGACCGCTGCGGGGCGAACACTTTCCCGTACATCCAGGTCAACAACAACTCGGCGAAAGTGGAGCACGAAGCCTCGACTTCCAAGATCGGCGAGGACCAGCTTTTTTATTTCGCCAGCCGCGGCATCGGCAACGAGGAAGCGGTGTCGATGATCATCAACGGTTTCGTGCAGGACGTATTCGTACAACTGCCGATGGAGTTCGCGGTCGAGGCGACCAAGCTCCTCGGACTCAAGCTTGAAGGAAGTGTCGGATGATCAGGGAAAACACCGCCCTGCTGCTGGAGGTCCGCGGCCTCACCGCAAGAATCGGCGATCGCAACATCCTCAAGGGAATCGATCTGACCGTGCGTGCCGGTGAAGTGCACGCGATCATGGGGCCGAACGGCTCGGGCAAGAGCACGTTTGCGAAGGTTCTGAGCGGGCATCCGTCGTATGAAGTGACCGGCGGCGAAGTTCTGTTCGAAGGCAGGAACCTGTTCGAACTGGCGCCGGAAGAGCGTGCCCGCGCCGGTCTGTTCCTGGGCTTCCAGTATCCGATCGAGGTGCCTGGCGTCACCAACAGCGCTTTCCTGCGACTGGCCTACAACACTGTGCAGGGTACGCGCGGGAAGGAAGAACTGGATCCGCTCGAGTTCGACGACCTCGTGCGCGAGAAAATGAAATTGCTGGATATCGATCCGTCTTTTCTCGGGCGCAGCCTGAACGCCGGCTTTTCAGGCGGTGAGAAGAAGCGCAACGAGATTCTGCAGATGGCGCTTCTGGAACCAAAGCTCGCAGTGCTGGACGAGACCGACTCGGGCCTGGACATCGACGCGTTGCGGGTGGTGGCGAACGGCATCAACAAACTGCACACCCCCGACAACGGCATGGTGCTGGTGACGCATTACCAGCGCATGCTCAACTACATCGTGCCGGATTACGTGCACGTCATGGAAGGCGGGCGGATCATCAGGACCGGCGACAAGGCGCTCGCGCTCGAGCTCGAAGCGCGCGGCTACGATTGGGTGGGTAAAGAGGCCGCGTGAGTTTGATCGCATGAATACCGAAACCCGCAGCGACTATCTGGACAGCCTGCTACACGGCCGGGATTTGGTGCCCGAAGCCCGCGCAGGATGGTTGAAGGCGCTGCGCGCCCAGGCAGTGGAGCGCGCCAATGCGCTCACTGTGCCGACCACGCGCGACGAGGACTGGCGCTTCACCGACCTGTCACCGCTGTACAAGGTCCCGTACCGGCCATCGGCGCAGCCAGGCGAGATTGCGGCGGCCGAATTCGGCCGTTTCGAGATCCCTGAAGCGGCGACGCGGCTGACTTTCGTGGACGGTAATTTTTCAGCTGCGCTGTCGCGCATGAAGCCTGCAGACGGCGTTTTCGTCGCCAATCTTCCGGATGCGCTTGCGGCACACGACAGGCTGGTCGAGTCCAGGCTCGGCAAGCTTGCAGGAACAGGTCAGGACGCTTTCGCCGCAGTGAATACGGCGTTTCTACACGACGGCGCACTGATCCACGCCGGGCGCGACCACAAAGGCATCGCACCAATTCATCTGTTGTTCATCGCCACCCGCAAGGATGGCGCCGCCTATCCGAGGGTCCTGGTAATCGCGGAACCGGGTGCGCAGTGCACGCTGATCGAAGACTTCGCGGGCCTTGCCGACGGGGCTTACTTTACCGACGCGGTCACCGAAATTGCCGTGGGTGAGAATGCGCATGTAGCGCACGTCAAGCTGCAGCGCGAGGCGCAGACAGCATTTCACATCGCCAGGACTTCGGTACAGGTTGCGCGCGACGGCCATTACTCCAACTGGTCGGTCGCGTTGGGTGCGCGCATTTCCCGGCACAATCTCCACGTGATGCAGGCGGGCGAGGGTAGCGAATTCTCGATCGACGGCCTGGCGCTGATCGGCGGGCGCCAGTTGGCCGACACCAACAGCCTGATCGACCACGCGCACGCGCATGGACGCAGCCGGCAATTGCACAAGACCGTGGTCGGCGGCGGCGCGCACGCGGTGTTCAACGGCAAGATTTTCGTGCGCCGGGACGCGCAACACACCGATGCGGGGCAGCAATCACGCAACCTGCTGCTGTCCGATAAGGCGCACGTGGATACCAAGCCGCAACTCGAAATTTTTGCCGACGACGTCAAGTGCGCGCACGGCGCAACCGTCGGCCAGATCGAGGCCGAAGAGCTATTTTATCTGAAGAGCCGCGGCCTGTCGGATGCCACCGCACGCAATCTACTGACGTACGCGTTTGCGGCCGAAGTCATCCAGCGCATACCGGTGAAATCCCTGGTGGAACGACTGGAAAACCACGTTCTCGAACAGACCCAGATTAAGTCCTGATCATGACTTCTGCAAACACAGTACTACAGGCGATAAAGCCGGCCGGCGCGCTCGACGTCGGCCGCATCCGTGCGGACTTCCCGATCCTGAACGTGGAAGTGAACGGCAAGCCGCTCGTATATCTCGATAACGCGGCGAGCAGCCAGATGCCGAAGCAGGTCATCGACCGGCTCGTGCGCTATCAAACCAGCGAGCACGCAAACATCCACCGTGCGGTTCACGCTCTGTCGGAGAAGGCTACCGCGGAATACGAGGGCGCGCGCCGCAAGATCCGGCGTTTCATCAACGCGAAAGAGGAGCGCGAGGTCATCTACACCCGCGGCACCACGGACTCGGTGAACCTGGTGATGCAGGGTTACGGGCGGGCGTTCCTGGGCGCCGGCGACGAGATCATCGTGTCCCAGCTAGAGCACCATTCCAATATCGTGCCCTGGCAGATGTTGTGCGAGGAGAAGGGTGCCAGGCTGCGCGTGATCCCGTGCAACGACGCCGGCGAACTGCTGCTCGACGACTATGCAAGGCTGTTCAACGCCAATACCAGGTTCGTCGCCATCACCCATGTCTCCAACGCACTGGGGACTATCAACCCGGTCAAGGACATGGTCGCCACCGCGCACCGCCACGGCGTGCCTGTGCTGGTGGATGGGGCACAGGCCGTGCCGCACATGAAAGTGGATGTGCAGGACCTGGACTGCGATTTCTACGCCTTTTCAGGCCACAAGATGTGCGGACCGACCGGCATCGGCATTCTCTACGGCAAGGCCCAGCTCCTGGAGAAAATGAAGCCCTTCGAGGGCGGTGGCGACATGATCCTGTCGGTGACGTTCGAGAAAACGACGTACAACGCGATCCCCCACAAGTTTGAGGCCGGAACGCCGCCGATCGCTGCAGCAATCGGACTGGGTGCTGCGGTGGATTACCTGGAAAGCGTAGGGTTGGACAGAATTGCCGCGCATGAACACGATCTGCTCACGTATGCGACCGAGGCGTTTACGCAACTCAAGGGCGTGCGCATCGTGGGGACCGCGGGAAACAAGGCTGCTGTCGTGTCGTTCACGCTGCAGGGCGTACATCCCCACGATGTCGGCACCATTCTGAATGAAGACGGCGTGGCCGTGCGTACCGGCCATCACTGCGCCCAACCGGTGATGCAGCGCTTCGGCATCCCGGCGACGGCGCGCGCCTCGTTTTATCTTTACAACACCTTTGCCGAGGTGGATGTGCTGATCGCCGGCATTCGCAGAGTGCAGAAAATTTTCGGATAGGCCGGCTTGAATGGATTCCAAGCAGCTGTATCAGGAAGTGATCCTGGATCACAACAAGAAACCGCGCAACTGGGGCAAGCTCGCCGATGCGAGCCACAAGGCGGAGGGCCTGAATCCACTGTGCGGCGACCACATCTGGCTTTCGCTGAAGCTTGACGACAAGCGCGTCGAGAACATCGCTTTCGAGGGCGAAGGCTGTGCGATCTGCAAGGCCTCATCGTCGATGATGACCACCAATGTTAAGGGCAAGACCGTGGCAGAGGCCGAGCAAATGGTCCGGGAGTTCCGCGACATGGCCACCGGCAAACTCGACATCGGCAATCTGCCCAACCACCTCGGCAGGCTCACGGTTTTTGCCGGCGTGCGCGATCTGCCGTCGCGGGTTAAATGCGCGATCCTGCCTTGGCACACGCTGCAAGCGGCGCTGCATTCCGAATCTGTAGTTTCCACCGAAGGCGACCAGGACCCGGTTGCCGCCGCAAGCTGAGCCAATGCCAAAAATCGCAGACCTCGAATACACGCCGAATCCTAACGCACGCAAGTTCGTTCTGAAGGAGCCGTTAACCAATGGTTTGGCGCGTTCTTTCGAGAACGCGGAGCAAGCGCAGCGCGACGAGCTCGCGTCCAAGCTGTTCGCGATTCCTCACGTCAGCAACGTTTTTTACGTCGATAACTGGATCACCGTGACCCAGGACGGCGAAGCCGACTGGCAGGACTTGTTGCGCCAGATTGCTGCGCCGATCCGCGAGGCGCCGGCTGCCGAGAAAGCATCCGAGGAGTATGCCCAGGCCGCTGCCTGGCTGGCGAAGGGCGAGGGCGCCACGGAACTGTCGGAGACCGACAAGCTCAAGCTCGATCAGATCAATGAGTTGCTGGACGAGGAAGTGCGGCCTTATCTTCAGGGCGACGGCGGAGACCTGTATGTCGTTGGCCTGGAAGGCAGTACCCTGAAAGTGCACTACCAGGGCGCGTGTGGCAGTTGCCCCAGTTCCATTTCCGGCACGCTCGCCGGCATAGAAAGCCTGGTCAAGCGCGTCGACCCCGAAATGGAAGTGGTCGCGGTCTGAAAGGCCGTGACTGACGTGAATATCGTGAATGTCGTAAAACCAGGGTGCTCGATCCAGCGAATGGGCACTAGAAGAAAGTTACGACATTCACGGCATTCACGATAGTCACGATCTTCACGGTTCCTCATGTCCGACTGGGTATTTGTTGCCGACGCAGCCAGCATCAGTCCCGGCCATTATGAAACGGTCGATCTCGAAGGCACATTAGCTGCGGTGTTCAACGTCGACGGCGAGTTTTATGCCATCGAGGACGTGTGCACCCACGACGGCACGGTGCTTACCAGCGGCAATCCGATCGAGGGCGACGAGATCGTCTGCCCCCGACACGGCGCGCGCTTCTGCGTCAAGACCGGCGAGGCTCTCTCGCCACCGGCGTACGAACCCACTGCCACGTTTCCAGTGAAGGTCGAAGACGGGAAAGTCTACGTCCGCGACAATCGCTGGGACTGAGAAGTCCAGCCGTGTCACCGCGGCTGCGGACGACCCGAAAGTCAGCCGAGATCTTTGAGAACAGCGCGTGCCTGCGACACGCGGGCGGCAATGTCAGGCATTGCAGCTTCCACCCGAAGCCGATCCTGCCCGCTCAACTTGAAGTTCTTGCGGCTCTGTACCAGTCCTATGATCTTGGCGGGGTCCAGCGGCGGATTGGGAATGAATTGGAGCAGAAGACTCTCCGGGCCAGCGTCGATACGGGAGATGCCAAGCTGCCTGGCGGTGATGCGCAACCGGTGGGTCTCCAGCAGGACTTTGGCCGGGTCGGGCAGTAAGCCGAAGCGGTCCACCAGTTCTTCGTGCATGGCTTCGAGTTCTTCCGGCGTCTCGCAGTTGGCGAGCCGCTTGTACAGCACCAGGCGCTCGTGGATGTCTGCACAGTAGTCCTCGGGCAGCAGCGCGGGCGCGTGCAGGTTGATCTCGGTGCCGGGGTTGAAATTCCCGGACAACTCCGGCTCCTTGCCGGCCTTGAGCGACTTCACGGCCGCGTTGAGCATCTCGGCATATAGCGCGAATCCCACTTCCTGCATTTCGCCGCTCTGCGACTCACCCAGCACTTCCCCGGCGCCGCGAATTTCGAGGTCGTGCATCGCCAGGTAAAAGCCCGACCCCAGCTCTTCCATCATCTGGATCGCTTCCAGGCGTTTTCTCGCCTGGCTGCCGATGGCGTCTTCATCGGGCGTCAGCAGATAGGCATATGCCTGGTGGTGCGAGCGGCCGACGCGGCCACGCAACTGGTGCAATTGCGCAAGACCGAACTTGTCGGCGCGATTGATGATGATGGTGTTGGCGGTCGGCACATCGATGCCGGTCTCGATGATAGTCGTGCACAGCAGCAGGTTGAAGCGGCCCTGGTAGAAGTCGCGCATGACCAGTTCCAATTCGCGCTCGGGCATCTGGCCGTGAGCGGTGCGAATGCGGGCTTCCGGCAGCAGCTTCGCCACCCGTGCCTCCATGTTGCGGATGGTCTCGATCTCGTTGTGCAGGAAGTAAACCTGCCCGCCGCGCTTCAGTTCACGCAGCACGGCTTCGCGGATCAGGCCCTCGCTCAGGGGTGAAACGAAGGTCTTGATCGCCAGACGCCGCTGCGGAGCGGTGGCGATGACCGAGAAATCGCGCAGTCCTTCGAGCGCCATTGCCAGTGTGCGCGGGATCGGCGTGGCGGTGAGCGTCAACACGTCCACCTGGGCGCGCAATGCCTTCAGTTTTTCCTTCTGGCGCACGCCGAAGCGGTGCTCCTCGTCGATGATCACCAGGCCGAGATCCTTGAACTTCACGCCGCGGGAGAGCAGCTTGTGGGTGCCGATGGCGATATCGACGCGGCCTTGCTCCAGGCCTTCGAGTGCGCCGCTGGTCTCCTTCGCCGAGCGGAAGCGCGACAGCTCGGCGATCTTCACCGGCCAGTCGGCAAAGCGGTCGGAGAAAGTCTGGAAATGCTGTTCGGCGAGCAGCGTGGTGGGCACCAGAACGGCCACCTGCTTGCTGTCCGCGACGGCGACGAAAGCAGCTCGCAGGGCGACTTCGGTTTTGCCGAAGCCCACATCGCCGCACACCAGCCGGTCCATCGGCTTGCCAGCCCCCATGTCGCCGATCACGGCCTGGATGGCCGCCGCCTGGTCTGGCGTTTCCTCGAAGGGGAAGCCTTCCCGGAACGCCTCGTAGTCGTGGGGCTTGAGCTCGAAAGCGTAGCCCAGGCGTGCTGCGCGCAAGGCGTAGAGGTTCAGCAGTTCCGCCGCGGTATCTCGCACCTGAGCCGCCGCGCGCCGCCGCGCCTTCTCCCACTGGCCGCTGCCGAGCTTGTGCAGCGGCGCAGCTTCGGGTGCCGCGCCGCTGTAACGGCCGATCACCGCAAGTTGCGACACTGGAACGTACAGCTTGTCGCCGCCGTCGTACTCGAGTGTAAGGAACTCGGTCTCACCGTCGCCGAGGTTCATGTTGGCGAGTCCGAGATAGCGGCCGATGCCGTGTTGGGCGTGTACCACTGGATCGCCGATCTTGACTTCCGACAGGTCGCGCAGCATGCCCTCAGTGGCAATCCGGCGCTCCCGGGAAACCCGTGTGCGAATCTGCGACGGATAAAGCTCGTTTTCGGTGATCAGTGCAACGGCGTCACCGGAATCGACGAAGCCGGCATGAAGCGGACCTACAGTGAGCATCATCCGCTCGGACGCATCTTTGAAGGCCTGCCAGCCGTCGCAGACTTTCGGCCGTACCTGGTACTCGTTCAGCAGCCCGAGCAGTGTCTCCCGCCGTCCCATGCTTTCCGCGATCAGCAGGACACGACCGCCGTACTTGCCGTAAAACGCGGACAAGGCGGCGAGCGGATTGTCAGCGCGGCGGTCGACTGCCACCGGCGGAAGCGCCTGCGTCGGGGCAGGTGCTGCAGCGCTCTCACTGTTCGCAGCCGAAGCGGTTTCGATCCGGGGGAACGGCTTGAGGCTGCCGAAAAATTCGTCCTCGCGCAGAAACAACTCGGCAGGCGGCAGCAGCGGGCGATCCGGGTCTCCGCGCAGCAGGTTGTAGCGCGACTGGGTGTCCCGCCAGAACTGGCTTATCGCCTTTGCCACGTTCTGATGCAGGGACACCAGCGTTCCGGCAGGAAGGTAATCAGCGAGCGTTGCCGTGGACTCGAAGAACAACGGCAGGTAATACTCGATTCCCGCGGGGACGAAACCCTGGCTCATGTCCTTGTACAGGCGGCTCTTGGACGGATCGCCTTCGAACTTTTCCCGGAAGCGCTGGCGAAAAGTGGTGCGGGCATTGTCGTCCGTTGGGAACTCGCGCGCCGGCAGCAGCCGCACCTCCTTGACCTTGTAGATGCTGCGCTGGGTATCCACGTCGAAGGAGCGGATGCTCTCGATCTCGTCGTCGAACAGGTCGATGCGGTAGGGCAATGGGCTGCCCATCGGGAACAGATCGATGACGCCGCCGCGAAAACTGAATTCTCCGGGCGAGACCACCTGGGTGACGTGCGAGTAGCCGGCCAGAGTCAACTGCCTGCGCATCGAGTTCGCATCGAGTTTATCGCCCTGCTTGAGGAAAAACGTGTAAGCCGCGAGATAGGCCGCCGGTGGCAGGCGGTAAAGCGCGGTGGTGATCGGCACCACGGCGACGTCGAAGGCATCGTGAGTGATCTGGTAGAGCGTGGCCAGGCGCTCCGAAATCAGGTCCTGGTGCGGCGAGAAACTGTCGTAGGGCAGCGTTTCCCAATCCGGCAGCAGGAATACGCGCAGCGTCGGGTCGAAAAAGGCGATTTCCTCACGCAGCCGCTCCGCATCCTGCGCGGTCTCGGTGATGATCGCCAGCGGACGCGCGCTGCGTGCCAGCTCGGCGAGCGCCAAGGCGTCTGCGGATCCGTGCAGCGGAGGAAAGGTGGCGCGCGACCCCGGGGTCGGGATCAACGGAGGCAGAAGCATCGTTGCGGCCTGAAGAGTAGCCGCGATTATAGAGGATCGCGGCGGCCCAACGAGCCGCCGAAACGCGCAGCCGACCTAAAAGAACTCGTACTCGAGCCGCAGTATTGCGCGGTTGTCGCTCGACACCGAGGTCTCGCCGAACAGATAGGCCGCGCTGTAGACGAGTTTGTGGGCCCCGCCCAGTCCGACCGCGCCGTAAACGGCCGGGCCGGCCCAGTGGTCCTGGCCGTTGAATCCGCCGGCGTGGTTAAAGCGACCCGGCTCGCCGAACGCTTCGATTGCCGGCTCGAATCGCGGATGCAGAAGGTACTTCAACCTGGCGGCATAGGCAAACGTGGTATCCGAAGACCTGCCGCTGCCGACTTCGCGTTCAAAAAAAAGATTCACCGTTCCAACCCAGCGATCGACGGTCTTCTCGATGATCGGTGCGATGACGAGTTGGTCCGGGATGCCGTGCGCGGTAGCTTCGTACTCGACCAGCAGCCCGTAGTCGGCCCAGTACTTTCCCTGCTTGGTCAACTGGAAACGGTTTTCCCATTCGATCGCTTCATGCTTGTAGGAGCCGCCTGGTTCCTTCCCGTAAACGCCGT
>Ga0137409_10003191_pt1 | contig 17399 bp, 11 predicted proteins | sample CZODoug1_16funga_FD_122059 | JGI IMG/M metagenome (GOLD analysis project Ga0137409, IMG submission 122059) | Vadose zone soil fungal communities from Angelo Coast Range Reserve, California, USA - CZODoug1_16fungal (Hybrid Assembly) | ecosystem: Environmental > Terrestrial > Soil > Vadose zone... | reverse complement strand
AAAAGAAAGGGGGTCGCCGAAAACAACCATCTGATAAAAAAGGATTTTTTTTTTTTTTTTTTTAAAAATAAATATAAAGTCTCACCCCCTTATGGGGGGGGGGGGGGGGGGCTAACTTCTTATTTTTATTCTTATAATAATAAGAATAAAAAGAAGCAATTGCTTAGGCGAATAAAAATAAGCAAGCAAGGCGGGAGACAGCGAATGCAAGAAAATTAAAGATAATAGATATAAAAAATTAAATAGAAATAAAAATAGCATTTATTAAATGTAACAAAAATGATTTGTAACTTTATAAAAACAAAAAAAAATGAAACTCTCTATATTATTATTTATAATAGGAATATTAGGATTCGTATTAAATAGAAAAAATATTATATTAATGATAATAGCTATAGAAATTATGTTATTATCTGTAACATTATTAGTTTTAATTATGTCTTATAATTTTGATGATAATATTGGTCAAATTTTTAGTATTTATATATTATCTATAGCTGGTGCAGAATCTGTAATAGGTTTAAGCATATTAGTAGCATATTATAGATTAAACTTTTCACTGTTATCTTATTATATTACCTATAATAAATCTTTTGTAAAAAATGTAAATTCTTATCTAATCTCCACTGTTGCCTTTAGCATAAAAGGAGTTATAAACTATTCTACTATTAATAGTAAACTTTTTTCTATAGACCCTAGGTTCATTATTGGTATTTTTACGCCGAAAGCTCTGTTGTCTTAACTATTTTAAAAAATCCTAGATATAAAACAGGTAGTTATTCGAACTACTCCCCTATCTTTTTTTTTAATCAAGGCTGTTCCTTGCGCAGTAAGCCCCCGGCGTTAGCAGGGGGCTAACGCAGGGACACCCCATTATTTGTGTACAAACAATAAATTAAGGGTTGCTTTTATTTTTTTTATCTAAAAAAAATAGCCAGCGAGAAGCGCTAGGCCTATTTTATTCTTAACTTTTAAAGGAGGGTTCAAGCTAGAGTACAATAAAATTGCATGATATAGATAGAGCCTAAATAGTAAAACCCCAATATTTATTCGGAGATATAGCTGCTAGCGAAGCAAGCAAGATATATATAGCGTAGTTAACCTAAAAATAGAACAGCTACTGAGTTTAGAGTAAAGACTTTAAATGAAAATGTCAATATAATTATATCTCATTTTAATAAATATCCTTTATTAACTAAAAAACAGGCGGATTTTATCTTATTTAAAGAAATTATTTTATTAATGTTAAATAAAGAGCATAGTACTATAGAAGGAATAAAAATTTTGTTAATCTTAAAGCATCCTTAAAAACAGGTTTAACTACAATTTTAAAATAAATTTTCCTGATACTTTACCTCCACAAAGGTTAGCTATTACTAGCTACTATAATAAAACCTGAATGGGTGGCAGGTTTTTGTACAGGAGAATCTAATTTCTTTATTACAGTTCAAAAATCTAAAACAAAAATGGTTTAACCACATCATTAAGATTTTCAATTTCTCAACATTCAATAGATTTATTATTGTTGGAAAGTTTTGTAGACTTCTTTAATTGTGGATATGTTGTTAAGTATAAAAATAGATTAATTTGTGAATTTATAGTTACAAAAATTGATCACATAATTGAACATATTATCCCTTTTTTTGCTTGCTCCCATAGGGGCTTGCTTGCGCAGAAAAACATCTTATATTAGGATCAAAATCTTTAAATTATTTAGATTTTTATAGTTTTAAAAAATAAAGAACATTTAAATCCAGTTGCGATTTGAGCAGGCCTAGGTTTAGAAAAAATTTTACATAAAAAAAATAAATTGACAACTTATTACAAGAGTAAAATTATAAATAATCATAATAATGATTAAGGTCCAGGGAAAATTTGATCAAGGTGAAGTGAACCTTCATCTAGTCTTCTTAAATTTTTTTGTTAGAGGGCGAAACCATCAAATTGCGGGAAAATCTTAAAGACAAATCTACCAAATTAAGGCAGTAATGTGTAAATGGAACAGGTAATGACTCGTTGTAAGGTAATAACGGTTTGTATGAAGAAATGAAATAGAATATCTGCAGCCAAGCACTAACTACCTAATTTGTTTTAGGAAAGGGTGTGCAGTTCATCGACTAAAAGTTGGTTGGTTTATAATCATATAATAGTTATTATGATTATTTGCTTAAGATATAGTCAGGCTTAACTTAATAGTTTTGATAATACCCTAGCCTTCCTAAGGAAAATTTACAGTTTTCTATGGAAAAGGGGGAAAGCGAAGAGGGACTATATCTTTACATAATTAATGTATTTATCTATAATAATTTTACCTTTGTTTAGTTCACTTATTAGTGGCTTTTTAGGTAGAAAAATTGGAGTTACTGGTTCTCAGATTATAACATGTACCAGTTTAATTATTACTTCAGTTTTGATTAGTATAGCTTTTTATGAAGTAGGAATATGTGGTTCCCCAGTAGAAATAGAGATTAAGAGTTGGTTAGATATAGAATTATTAAATATTTCATGGTATTTTTATTTTGATCAATTAACAGTTTCATTAGGATTAGCAGTAATATATTGTTCAACTTTAATACATATCTATAGTATAGATTATTTAGCTAAAGACCCGCATATTCAAAGATTCTTTGCTTACTTATCTGCTTTTACTGCAGGAATGTTAGTTTTAATTTGTGCTGGTAATTTATTAGTTATGTTTGTAGGTTGGGAATCAATAGGGGTAGCTTCATATTTATTAATTAATTTTTATTTTACTAGAATACAAGCTAATAAATCCGCAATCTTAGCTTTTACTTTGAATAGAACAGGAGATATGTTAATGAGTATAGGATTCTTTGCTATATTTTCAATATTTGGTTCTTTAAGTTATTCTGAAATATTTAGTTTGATACCTTTTATTAATGAAACTTCTATTACTTTAATCTCACTTTTTTTATTAGGGGGTGCTTTAGCTAAAAGTGCTAATATTCCTTTACATTCTTGGCTTCCTGGTAGTATGGAGGCTTTAAATATTGTTAAACAATTATATTTTTTATTTATTTTTAATCCTATTTTTTTATAGTTATACCTTGCTCATGCTTCGGGTAATTTAACAATTCTTATGATATAAACTATTTATCTGTTTTTCCTATTATTTATCCTATACCTAATTCTACATTAAATGCTATTACTGGAGATAGGTTACCCCCCCTTATTTTTTTTAAAACAACAAAAATAGGGGGTTGCTTCGCTAGCTTTTATTTTTTTTTAAAAAAAAAATTAGCAAGAGGGTTCTATAAGTCTATCTAGACCACTTAAAGGACTAGGTAAATTTTCTATGACTATGTATGTTTAATCTTTAAATTCTTTCCATCAATTAGATAATAATATTTATAGTCAATAGGGGTTTGCCCTACTGAAACTAAACTTTATCCTTATCCTAATATTTTACTCGCCTTAGCGACTCACCATAAAGATAAAAATTAAATCAGTACCAATTTAAAACTAAAACACATCCTTTGTATACGGCATTACATAGTCTATGGTATAAGAAAAATAATGAGGGTAACAAGTTTATTAAAATAGTTCCTTTAAATATATCTAAAAAATTCTCAGTTATATCTTTAGCTTATTGGATTATGGTTGATGGTTTTTTTGATTCATATGGAAGAACTAAAACAATTATTCTTTGTACTGAATCATTTTTTGAAGAAGAGTGTATAATCCTTCAATCACTCCTAGAAAAGTTAGATATTAAATCAACTTTGAAATTAACCTAGCATTGCTCTTTTTTAAATAATAAGCAGTGCAACCTAGCGCAAGTAATAAAATTAATAATATTTATATAATTAGAATATCTAAAACTAGTGTGGGTAGAGTTATTGCATTAGTAAAAACACATACCCATAATGATTTTTTATATAAATTAGGTTTATAATTGATAGCTTTGCAAATCCCCCTTGCTAATTTTTTTTATATAAAAAAAATAAAAGCAACCCCTACTTTACTTTAAATTTTTATTAAAATTTGGCGGGGTTTTAAAACAATAAGTCCCTTTTTAGGGAAGTAGGGGCCTCCTTAAACATCACTGAATGCTGGAACACCTTAAAGCTTTAAATACTCATCATAAATTTAAATTATGGTAGTTAAAAATTTAAAGATAATACAATGGGCAATCAGCAGGAAATCTAATGCTATAAATTTTATGGGGTTAGGCTCCTCAGAGACTACACGTGAAGCTACTCGCATAGCGACTGTAGATGATATAGTCCGAACAATAGAGAAATTTATTGTTAAATTAGCCCACTCCTGTTAGTGCTTTATTACATGCTGCTACATTAGTTACAGCTGGAATATATTTATTAATAAGAATATCTCCAATTTTAGAGTATAGTAGCACAGCTTTATTAATAATAACTATTATAGGTTCTACTACTGCATTTATGGCTGCTACATGTGGTCTATTAAATAATGACTTAAAAAGAATAATTGCATTTAGTACTATTTCTCAATTAGGTTATATGATGATGGCTATTGGTCTATAATAAGGCCTATATAAATTCTTTCTATATGCTGGAAAACCCTAAAGCTTTAAATACTAACTTTTTTTAACGTAGAAAGTAATAATCTTAAAGATAACTGCTTTGATTGCTTTACGCAATCCCTTAATTTTTGTTTATAAATATAATAGGGGGGGCAAAAAAAATTAGCAACCAATAGCGTAAATGGACAATCAGCAGGAAACCAAAAATTATATTAACGCTTCGCTTGTTTACGCTATTTTTATCTTTATTTTTGAAACAAAAGGATAAAATTAATGAGGCGAGCGATTAATTGAGTAGGTTCCTCAGAGACTACACAAAAGAAGTAAATACGATTAATTTAATCTATTTATTAAGATATAGTCCAATCAATCATGAAAGTGTTTGTTAATATGTTTAGCATAGGGTTGCTTATATTAGTTATATTTTTATATAGAAATTTATTTGAGTTTATTTTAAAAATTGGAAAGATTAGTTGGTTGTTCGAAGAACTACCTGCACAATTTAAATTTTATATGGTTGTACCTATAAGATCAAAAAAGAACTAGGGGTTATATGTAGAAAGAAGAGAAATCTAGAGTATCTAATAATACACCAGATTGGTTTAAGCAAAGCGTTTGTATTATAATATTATCTGATGGTTCAATTAGAATGAATGGTAAAGAAGCACTAATAAGAATTAAACAAAAACAACTAGAATTAAACCAGGAAATTTGCTCGCTTGGTTGGTTGCTTGGTTGCTTGGTTGCTTGGTTGCTTGGTTGCTTGCTTGCTTGCTTGCGCAGAGCGCTAGGGAAATAAGTTTTCAATTAAATTTAGTGTTAAGTGGAGTAGCGCCTAGCGCAAATATTATTAACAGAGCCAATAAAAAAATAGTTTATTCATTTCAAACTCTATCTTTACCTTTTTTATCCGGATTGCGCGGAGCGCTAGCCCCTTAATTTAGGAATAGAAAAACTTCAGGTCTGTTCCTTCGGATTTTTGTGTGTAAAAAAATTGGCTTCTTTATACAATGACTGGTATAAATCAATAGATAATAAGAGTATTAAAGTGTTACCCTTAAATTTAGAATCTTATTTTATACCATTAGCTTTTGCTTGCGCAGCTACTAATAATGGGTGATGGTAGCTGAGATAAAAGTTGTTCTAGAATAAAACTCCATATTAATAACTTTGCTTTAATTGAAGTTAATAGAATTCAATCTATTTTACTTTCTAAATTTGATATTTCTTCCCTTAATTTTTTTTAATAAAAAAAATATTAGGGCTTGCTTATTTAGTTAAAACTCCTCATTCATAGATAGATAGAGGTTATGTTTTAAAAATACCTGCCAAACTTGCAGATAAAGTTAGAGCGCTTGTTTCTTATCATATTTAACCAAATTTAAATTATAAAATAGGTTGCTATAGCTTCTTAATTTTATTATTAGAATAATTACCTAGCATTGCTTTGCAATGCAACCTCTACCCCGCCCGACCCTAGGGAAAGGCTAAATCTTTTTTTATATAAAAAAAAAGGGGGGAAAAAAAAAAATAAGCAACAACAATATTTTTATAAATATAACCCTTCCTTGGTTGCACTACCAACAACCATCCCCTCTGGCGCAAGCGCTTAAGTTAATTATTTTTATAACAATTTTAATAATAAAAACCTAGCATTGCTTTGCAATGCAACGCTTTACGCAAACTAAACCATTTTTTTTCTATAGCCTTTGCAAGTCTGTAGTAGCTTTCTTCAGCTAGCTTATATTTAAGTTATAAGCTAGAAGCCACTTCCCACTACAATCACAAAGGAAAGAGAATAAAAGCAGTAACTTATCATAACGTAGCAAATCTATGCCGCCTTATTTTTTTATATAAAAAAAATTAAGCCTAGCGCTTAGCGCAAGCCCAAGGCTCGGCCTAATTTTTTATACAAAAAATAAGGGGCGAGCTGCTTTCTTGCTTACGCTAGAGAAGGGCTAAACATATTAATTTGCTTAGTCAATATAATGTAGCTTTAATGCATACTGTGAACCACGCTTTTTTTAAAGCTTTATTATTTTTAGGTGCTGGAGCTGTAATTCATTCTTTTTCAGAAAATCAAGATGTTAGAAAGATGGGAGGGTTAATAAAATTCTTACCTTTTACTTATTCTGTAATGTTAATAGGTTCTTTAAGTTTATTGGCTACTCCTTATTTAACAGGGTTCTACAGTAAAGATTTAATTTTAGAATTAGCTTATGGTCAATATAAATTTAGTGGTATTTATGCGTATTTCTTAGGTTCTATTACTGCAGGTATTACTGCTTTTTATAGTTTTAGATTAATAAGTTTAGTTTTTTTAACTATACCTAATGGGAATAAACAATCTTATATTGATTCTTACTTAACCTCTGTTACTTTCTTTACAACTTCTTTGCTCGAGCAGCTTTCGCAGAAAAATAAGCAAGAAAAAGAAAAAATTAATTTAATTGTAATTTTACCTTTATTTATTTTAGCTTTTTTTAGTATATTTTTTGGTTTTATTTTTTCTGATTTATTTGTAGGAATAGGTAGTGATTTCTTACAAAATTCTATTTTCATGCATCCTAAAAATATTTATTTAATAGAAGCTGAATTTTCTTTATTTGCGCCCACCAGCCCATTTTCATCCGGAGCCTCCTTGCTTACGCAAGGGGAGTCTTATTTAACTAGCCCATGCGCGACGCGCTTGCCTTGCAACCCCTATTTGCAAAGCAAGTGATTTTTTAATCTTTTTATTAAATTATTACCAATTATTTTAAGTTTTTTAGGTGCTTTTTCTGCAATTGTTTTATATAATTTACCTATTGGGTTATTTTTAATTAATTTAACTAACAAAACTGTAGTTAGAAAGATTTATAGGTTTTTAAATGGAAAATATTATTTTGATGTAATTTATAACTATTTCTTTTTTATAAGTGGATTTAAATTAGCTTATATAATTTCTAAAGAAATAGATAGAGGAGCTATTGAATTGTTAGGACCTCATGCTTTATCAAATTATTTTTATAATACAGGTAAAAATCTAGCTAAATTAGATACTGGGATAATAACTACTTATTCTTTATATATAACTATAGCTTTAATTTCTTTATTATTTGTACTATTCTATACTATTTTTTAATAACCCCCCCCCTTTTTTTTTATATACAAAAATTAAGGGCTCCCATTTGGGGGCTGCGCAAAGCGTTGCATTGCAAAGCAATGCTAGGTTATTTTTTAAATTATAAGAATATTAAAAGAGTATTATATAGTTTATTATAATTTACTTAAACAAAAATTAACTAATAAATTTAAGATAAATTATATTTTATTAAATTAATATGTTAGACGCTATTATAAATTTTAACATTTTTTATATGTTAGCTGCAGCAAAATATATTGGTGCTGGTGTTGCTTGCTCTGGTTTAATTGGAGCAGGTGCAGGGATAGGTACTGTATTTGGTTCTTTAATTTTAGCAGTTGCTAGAAACCCACAATTAAGAGGACAATTATTCACTTATGCAATCTTAGGATTCGCGTTAGCAGAGGCAACTGGATTATTCGCATTAATGATGGCATTCTTATTATTATATTCATAATAATTCAACCAATATTTGTTTAACCCCCCTAGATTAAGCGAATTTTTGAACAAAAAATTACCTTTTTTTTATTTCGGCCGTAAGCCCCTTTTTATAGCGAAGCAACCTAAATTTTTGCTAAAAAAAATAAAGAAAGTATGCCCTTATAAAAAAAATAATTAAGCCAGATTAGCGCAAAGCGTTGCACTGCAAAGCAATGCTAGGTTATTACTATAACAATAAAATTAGCTGCTAGCGAAGCAACCCCCAAAGGGGTGGGGCTTACTGCGCAAGGAACAGCCCTGAAAGTTTTTTATAAAAATAAAATAGTGGACAAACAAAATTAGCATACGGCGTTGTCGAAGCCCTGAATTTTTTTAACAAAAAATAAGGGCTGCTAAGCAATCGCTTTGGCGAATAAAAATAGATAAAAAAAAACAAACAGTAAGAATAATACAAATAATTTATAGGGTGTGTATCTAAATTGGTATAGGGTTTAATTGTCAATTAAAATGTTCTTAGTTCGAATCTAAGCACGCCCGTATTTTTATTAAAACTTAAGGATTGTTTTTGCTATCTTTTGCTTTTTATTTAATTAATAACAATAAACTAGCTGCGCATAGCGCTTGCTAATTTTTTTGTATAAAAAAAATAAGCAACCCATTTTTTATTCTTATTTTTCTTCGCCTTAGCGATAGCTTCTTTTTTTTGTATACAAAAAATAAGGGGAAAACACAAAATAAGTTAGATAAATATAAGAACTTAAAGAAAATTAATCTATACTAGTGTAAGAACTTAAATAATTTTATTCTATACTAGTGTAAGAAGTAAAAAAAAAATAAACCAAACATAATTATTTAAAAAATGAATAATTTATTTATTTTATCTCCATTAAGTCAATTTGAAGTAACTAACTTAATAGGTATTAATGCACCTATTTTAGGTAATTTACATTTAAATTTAACAAATTTAAGTTTATATTCTATTTTTGTAATTTTTACTATATTAGGTTTACATATATATGCAAATAATGATAATAAAATACTACCTAATAACTGGTCTATTTCTTTTGAATCTTCTTTTCAAAGTTTAAATTCTATGGTTAGAGAACAAATTGGACCTAATATGGAAATTTATTTCCCCTTTATTTATTCAATCTTTTTTTTTATTTTAATTGCTAATTTAATTTCAAATGTTCCTTATTCTTTTGCAGTTACAGCAAGTGGGGTAGTTTCCTTAGGCTTAAGTTTAACTATTTTTATAGGTGTAACTATATTAGCTTTAATTAAACATGGTATTAAATTTTTTTCTTTCTTTATTCCTTCTGGTACTCCTTTAGCTTTAGTACCTTTATTGGTATTAATTGAATTAGTTTCTTATTTAGCTAGAGCGGTTTCTTTAGGGGTTAGATTATTTGCTAATATTACAGCAGGACATACTTTATTAAAAATATTAAGTACTTATTTATTTAAACTATTCACAGGTAACTTATTAATTGTTATATTAACTTTAATACCTTTTGGTATTTTCTTAGCATTAGTTGGCTTAGAAATAGCTGTTTCTTTAATTCAAGCTTTTGTATTTACACTTTTAGTGTGTTCTTATTTAAGAGATGCAATAGAATTACACTAAGCATACACTAATTTTTTTTCGCTTTTTTTTTATTACGTAGCACCCCCTGCGCGATTTATTGAGGGATTATTCTGAATTTTTTTTTTATCCTTATTTTTTTTATTCTTAATTGCGAAAAGCGCTACCCTTGCTTTAAATTTTTTTTTTGATTTGTTCCCCTAATTTTTTTTTGATATAAAAAATAAGGCAAAGCCGAAGCTTTTTTTAAGTAAAAAAAATTAAGGGCTGCTAAGCAAGGAATAAAAAGAAGCAATCGCTAAGGCTATTTTTAATTTTTCAAACAAAATAAGGTTGCTATTACGCAATAAAAAGAAGCAAGCCTAGCGCTTAGCGCAAGCCCCCAAATAAAAATTTAAATAAAATTTTAAATAAAAATAGAGAGGGGCAGGAAAAAACAAACAAACTAAAGGGGATAATAAAATTAAATTAGTGTTTTAATTTAGCCTTGGTTGCTTAGTGGTCAAAGCGCTATTCTGAAGATATAGATATGGGAGTTCAATTCTCTCCCGAGGCAATTAAATTATCCTTCCTTTTTTTTTAGATTGTCTTTTTTTTGGCTAGCAATTATTTTTTGATATTTGTTAGATATTTATTTTCTTATTTCTAGAAAGAAAAAGGTATCCTAGCTACGTTAGCTAAGCCAGCTACGCTACTTTTTATTGCGTAGCTGCGAAAAGCGCCTCCCCCCTTATTTTTTTTAAAACAACAAAAATAGGGGGTTGCTTCGCTAGCAGCTAATTTTTTTTAGTCCAAAATTAGGTAATAAGAAGCAATCGCTAAGGTGAAAGAATCAACCCCTTTTTTAGTGACCAACTCTTGTTTGTTTGCTTTTATCTTTATTCAACATACAGATAAAAATAAGGATAACGCAAAAAAAAATAAAATTTGATTACCCCTGTGCTTTAGTTGCTTAACCAGCTTTAGCTGGGAGGTTTGAAGCAGCGCAAACTTTATTAGATTTTTATAATTTAGGTTTTATTAGAGGAAGCAGAACTCGAGAGGTTGAGTGTCCCCCTTTTAAGGGGAAAGCTTTGGTTCAACTCCAAATGCTTTCAATATTTGAATAATAATTGTAGAAAAATTAGAATAATTTATTTATAATAGCTGCGCAAAGCGCAAGCCTTTTTTTTATTTCAGCTTACATATTTTACATAAAAAGAGTTTATTTTATTTACCCCTCGCCTAAGCGATTATTTCTTTTTATAGCGTAGCTGCGAAATAGCTGCGTAATAGCTGCGTAATAGCAGCGCAACCTTATTTTTTTTTATTAAATTAAGCCAGAGTTGCGTTGCTTATTTTTATTCTTAACTTCCTTTGCTTTTTCTCAGCAAGAGCAAAAGGAATAAAAACAAGAAGCAGATAAAAGCTAGGTTATTATATTACTTAAAAGCTTATTACCTTGCTTTAGCTGCGCTGGTCGCGATTAGCTCCACCCCTATTTTTATTTTTTTTTTTCAAATAAATTAGGAGCAAATTTTTTTATATTCCCTAGCGCAAATAGCTTCTTCTTATTTTTTTTTTTGATTCTTACCTGAATTTTTTTTAATAAAAAAAGCAAAGCAAACCGAAATTAGAAGATTGGATGATGGTAATCCATTTGATCCTTTTGTATAAAATCTAACTTTTTATTAAAATAAAATTTAATCAGATTAAAAATTTTATAAAAGAGTAGTTATTAATATAATTAATTTCTTATTTTCATTTTTTTTTTTTTTTTTTTTTATTTAAAAAATATAAAAAATAAAAAAAATTAATAAAAAAAAAGGGGGTCCTATATTAGGAATAATTTTTAAAATTAAACAGATATAACCGAGATCATTACAATAATCAAATTTAAATTCTTATTTATAATTATGTAAAATTAAGAATAAATTATTATATAATTCTCTAATATTATCGAAGTAATTACAATAATATATATATAAACTTAGATTAATATAATATAAAATTTAGATTATTTATATTTATATAATATAGAAGTAATGTCAATTATTGCATGATTATAATTTAAATTTATTAAAAAGATTAAATATAAATTAACCCCCTAATTAGGTGCCAATCTGTTTGTAACTTTAAAAATAAAAAAAAAATTAGGTCGTTAGTCTTATAAAATAACGCCAACTTATTTCCTGTTCTTTTGTTACTTATTTATACCATCAGTTTTTTAAATAATATCAAAACTTATTTACTTTAAATTTTATTTTTCCCTTGCCATTGCTTTTTTATTTACTCCGGATTGCGCGGAGCGCTAGCGTTTATTTTTTTTTATTTATTTTTTTTATTCTTATTATTACCCTTGCTTTAAAATTTTTTTAGGCCTTTTTATTACCACCGAATTGCGCGGAGCGCTAGCCCTTATTTTTAGAAAAAGTTTTTAGCCAGTCCCTTAGGTGGCTGCATTGCAAAGCAGTGCTAGGTTATTGTTATAACAATAAAAATAAGAATACAGGCTAATTTTTTTCTAAAAAAAAATAAGGCAAAAAAAAATAAACGAGCGCTTTCTTATTTTTAATAAATTAAAAAAAGCATGAGGCTCTTAACATAATAAGATTAAAATTAAAATTAAAAATGCTTGCTTGCTTGCTTGCTTGGTTGCTTGCTTGCTTGCTTGCTTGCGCAGAAAATTAAGGTAGAAATTGATAATAAACAATGCCTAACTAGGCAAAGGGTAACAAGAGAATAAATAAGAAAATCAACAATTCAAATATAAAATGGAATTAATTTACTCATTTGGTCCAATAGCGTTTTATTTAAAATTAGCTTTTATTATTTCTCTATTTATTATTAATCTTTATTTAATCTTTACTTATAATCCTAACCTAAAGAATAATGAATTACAATCAGGTTTAGGTAATAAAAATTTAAAATCAATTTTGTCAGCTTTAGGGATATTAGGGGGGGCTTTAAGTTCTTATATTACTATTAAGAATGAAATTAAAGACTATCAAATAGGTAAATTAAATCAACTTCAGGTAGAGGTTAGAGAAGAAATTAGAAGGAGCATAGATAAGGATAGAACTGAACATCAAAGGATTTTAACTTCAATTAATAGTAATAGAGAGGAACTTTTTAAACTTTACAACGAAAGAGCTAAAGTTACAGGTCACACGGGTAGATTATTAGATTTACATGGTAGAATTAAAGACAATGTTTTATCTTATAAGGATAAATCTACAGATTTAAATAGTAAATTATCTGAATTAGGTATTATTGATCAATTAATTAGTAGAGATGTTAATAGATTTAGTGAGGAAGCTAGTTCTTTATTATCTAACATAGAGTCTCCTTCAGTTAACGACAGCTTAGCAACTGTAGACAAGGAGATTAAAGATTCTTTTGTTCTAGGTACAGATATTTTTCAAATTAAGGATTGGTTTGATGGGTTAATTGGGGTTAAAAAATTAGCTTTTACTATAGTATTAGGAAAATCAGTTATCTTATCTTCTCTAGTTAGTATAATTTTCATATTTTATGGGAATATATTAATAGAAAAATACGATCTGGTTAATAGATATCCTAAATTAGCAAAATTTATCGAATTAAGAAAGAAATATCAGAAATATTATTTTAGATTTTATTGTATGTTAATTTTATTTGTTGTATTAGTTGAAACAATTTTAGGTTTAGCAATTTTATTTTTATAGTTTATTTTCCTCCCTTATTTTGTTTATATAAAAAAAAATTAAGGGCTTGCGCGAAGCGCTAGGCTTATTTTTTTTTTATAAACAAAATTAGCAAGCGAGAAGCGCTAGGAATTCTTAACATTAGAATGAATAACCAATTTAATTCCTTACAATCCAGTACCCAAAGTTTATTAAGTAAAGCTTTAGAATTGCAAGCCTTAATCAATAATCCTGATTTAACTGTATTGGATAAAATCTCCAAAATGAGAGATTTCCAAACAGCCACTTTTCTTTTCAATAGGGACTTAGGTGAATTTAAAAAACTTTATGACAGTCTAAACCTTAATTTAATTTATTCAAGCTTAGACCCACAGGGAGGGAGAGCAGTAAAAGTTGGGGAAAAATTTAAAGAAGGTGAAAATTTAACCCCCTCCCTTAGTGGGATCAAACAATCTAGTATAATTAACTGGGATTGGTTTTACTATTTAAATGCTTGGGGGAAATTAGCTGTATCCTTATTACTAACAAAATCTGTATTATTTTCTTCTTTAATAAGTTTAATTTTTGTTTATTATGGTGATGTTTTACTAACTAAATTTAATTTAGAGAGTAGGTTCCCCAAATTAGCCAAAATTATAAAACTAAGAAGAAAATTTTCAAGATATTATTTCCTCTTAGATTGTTTATTAATTTTAGGAGTTATATTACTTGAGGTATGTTTAAGTCTTTATATTTTATTTATTACAAATTTTTAAAAAAAATTAAACCCCCTCCTGTTTCTTTACGCAAACCTTATTTGCTTTTTTTAATCCCTAATTTTTTATATAAAAAAAAATAAAGGAAACACGCCCTGAGGTTTTTTTTAAAGTTAGGATAGCAGCGCAAGCAAGGAGCCAATAAAAATTAAAAAGGGTTTTTAACTAGGGGGTAGCAGAGGTGTATTTTTTTTATTACTTACTTTAATAGAGGATAATCTCCTCTGTTCTATATTTAGTCTATACTAATCTTAATCATGGTTGCCTTTTTCTTAGAAGGTGAGATTCATAATCTCAAATAATTTAGGTGTGCTAGCCACTCGCTGATATTATTCCTTTAAGCAAGTTAACTTCGGGTTAAGGTTGGAGTCCTCTTAAGTGTTTCTTATTTTCAATGTTTTATAATTAATAATTTTTTTTTTGTTTTATTCAAAATTAAGGTTATTGTTATAAATTAGCTAGCTTCGCTAGGATAAGAATTACCATATTTATAAGATGATTGTATGTAATTTTTTTAAGGAAGGTATTGAAAGGAGTCTGGAATCGAGGGGTTTTAGACTAGAATATTTTAGGAATTATAATCTTAATTTAAAGGTTAAGGTGAACTAAAACATAATGTTCCTTAATTCTTGGAAATATTGACAGGCAAGGTAGGAAGAAAATCCCTATTGTTTGTACATCTTTGTATAATGATTTATTGGTATAAATTTGAGTTAAAAAAATTAATATAGGAGTTAAATATAAATATTGGACATTTGGGTGGACTTTCAAACTTAGAAATTTATTTTTTTTAAAGCTACAATGATGAAAAATTTAATTAATTTATTTTTATATAAATTTGGTTCTTTAATTAATATTAGTTCATATATCTTTTTATATTCTTTATTTTATTTATTTGTGTGGGATTTAAGAATTTTTGATTTCTTCCAAATATTTATATTTTCTATTTTTTCTTTTGCTATATCTATGTTTATTTCTGATAATTTCAAACTATCTAATAATTTATTTATAAAAATTTTACAAAAATTGGTTCTTATTAATAGTATTTTAGCTTTATTGGGTTTTATTTATTATTTATTGGATATTTCTATTTTTCCAACACTATTTTGTGATGTTGATAGTGATAACGATACCGATAGTGATAGTGATAGTGATAGGGAAGAGGAAACCAAAAATAATAACAATGAAGAGTCAGGTCTTAAAGATATTGCTAGAATAACAACTAATAAAGATGATACAAATGTAGAATATTATAATTTTAAATTTAAAAAAGAGATAGTAGACAATGTTGTAGAAAAGGGGAAAAATTTAGCTTTGGGTGTTGTTACAGATATTGCTCCTAATTTAGGGATTGGTGCTGCAGTAGGAAAAGTAGCTGCTGAGGCTTTTAAACACACTGGTGGAATGGCACCCGTTTCTAGGGTTGCTATAATAGGATCAACTGCATTAGCTACTGCTGCTGGAACAAAAATTGGTTTAGGTCTTGGGGAAGCTTTTATAAAAAATAAAAATAAACTAGAAGAAATAAATTCATCTTCTTCTCTTCAATCATCTTCTAATGCAAGTAAGCAGGATTTAGATATAAATGATGGGAGAGACTCCCCTTCTAATTTTGATAGTGGATTTATTCACTCTGTTTTAGAAGAAAGTGAAATACCTTTAATTACTATAGTAAATGGGCTGTGTTATTTAAATTATATAGAGTTTTCCTTAATTTTAAGTTTGTTCTTCTTATTATTTAGAAAATATTTAACAAGTAAAATAATTGGATTTATTTTAAGTTTATCTTCGCCAGCCCTTATTTTTGTATATAAAAAAAAATTAAGGGGAGAGGCTCAGGCCGAGGGGATAAATAAATATAATAAAAATTCAGAAATTAAAGGAAAAAACTTGAAATCCAAAACCCTTTCTTTCTTTGAAAAAATTGTAAATAGTTTAAATAAAAATTTAAATACTTTAGATAAATATTCAAATTTTTTAATTGTATTTGTATTTTTATGCTTAATTTGGATTAAATTTATAAATATTTATTATTCTAGTTATTTATCTGGAGATATTGATAGTTTTGTAAATGTGTATAATCATATTAAAAGTCAAAGCTTTGGTTTTTTATTCTTTTCTGCGCCAGCGGCGCAAGCATTAAAAAATGAAAGTGTTGCCTTATTTTTTTTTTTTAGAAAAAAAAAATTAGCCTGCATTCTTATTTTTACCTTTGCTCTTGCTTATTTTTATTAAAAAAAAATTAAAGGTAAAAAAAAGGTTATTCTAAAGATGGGTTGAATTCTAATAATTATATAAGTAACCCCCTGTTATAAATTAGGCTTTTTAAGGTTTAGGTAAAGTCCAGTAATTCTACCTTAGCCGAGGGATAAAAATAAGATTGTGTCTATCCAAACCCCACAAAGGTGTATAATTAGTATTATTAGAAAATTAAGAATAGCTTATGAATTAAATAGTCCTATTTTTAAAGAGTTATTATCAAATTTAACTAATAATCCTATTAATCAGGAAACTCAAATAAAAATAGAATATATTTTACCTTTTGGCCTAAAGCCATTTTTATCCCCCTTATTTTTTTTATATAAAAAAAATTAAGGGGAGAGGCTAATTTAAAGCTAAAAAAAAAAATAAAAAATTCGCTTACTTTTTATTATTAGAATAATAACCTAGCACTGCTTTGCAACCTCCGAAGGGACTGGCTTAAAATTTTTTACTTAAAATAAAGGCTAGCGCTCCGCGCAATTCTTTATTTTTTTTAGCTAAAAATTAGGTTGCAATAGCTTCTTATTTTTATTATTATAATAATAAGCCTCACCCCTTTGGGCTCGTCCCTTCGCCCCCAAATGGGATAGGAACAGCCCTTATAAAAAAAATAAGGTTGCTAGCGAAGCAATCGCTTTGGCGAATAAAAATAAGCAAACGCTTAGGCGGATAAAATTAAGCAATCGCTTAGGTGAAGGACAATTTTTTTGCAATTAAGGACATTTAATAAAGATTCAATTTTCCACTTCATAAAATAAGCTAGTTTTTAAAGAATTTGGATTTTGGTTTTTATTTGGACACTTTTATAAAATTAAACCTTAGGTTAAATATTAGGGATAATAGAAAATTAAAATATAATAAAACTTAAGAATAGAAAATCTAAAACAGACAGATTTTTTGTATAAAACAATTTATTATAGGGTCTAATACTTTACTTATTTTTGAGACACAAACAGAAAATTAAATAAAGGGGGTTAACTTAATAAAGAAATAGAAGAAACTGCAGTATCTAATGTTGTTTGAAAAACAACAGGGTCATGATTAT
>Ga0137409_10000963_pt1 | contig 17404 bp, 16 predicted proteins | sample CZODoug1_16funga_FD_122059 | JGI IMG/M metagenome (GOLD analysis project Ga0137409, IMG submission 122059) | Vadose zone soil fungal communities from Angelo Coast Range Reserve, California, USA - CZODoug1_16fungal (Hybrid Assembly) | ecosystem: Environmental > Terrestrial > Soil > Vadose zone... | reverse complement strand
TACCCGGGCATTGCTCGACGCAGTGCCGATTCCCGATCCCGTGCTCGAAGCGAAGCGTGAGTATCGCGTGTTGAGCGGCGAAGTGCCGAGCCCGTTGAACCCGCCGCGCGGCTGCGTGTTCCATACGCGCTGCCCGCTGGCGAGCGAAGAGTGTAAGATGGCAGTTCCCGAATTGCGCGAAGTCAGGCCGCAGCATTTCGCGGCCTGCATCAAGCTCTAAGAAGACGTAATGGGTGATGAGTAATGGGTAATGTGCGGCTGTCCTGAAGTTTTTGCCCCTCACTCATTACCCATCACGCATCACAAATAAAAGGAGGAGGGTATGAAGAAGTTATCCGCGTTGTTGCTGGACGTCGCGGCACTGCTCGCGGCGGGGGCGATGGCAGCTGAATCGCCCAGGCCCGGCGGCTTGCTCAAGTTCGCCGTGGGTGCCGAACCCCCCAACTACGATTGCCACGCGCAGACGTCGTTTGCCTTCATCCACCCGGTGCGGCCGCATTACAACACGCTGCTTCAGTTCGACACGACGAAGTATCCCGCTATCAAAGGCGACCTCGCCGAATCGTGGACCGTGGCGAAGGACGGCCTGACCTACACCTTCAAACTGAAGAAGGGCGTCAAGTTCCACGACGGCTCGACGTTCTCCTCCGAGGACATCAAGGCGACCTACGAGCGGTTGCGCAACCCGCCTCAGGGCGTGCTCTCGATCCGGCAGGCGAGCTACGCCGATATCGCTTCGATCGAGACGCCGGATCCACTCACCGTGGTGTTCAAGCTGAAAAAGCCGAACGCCTCCATGCTTACCAACTTCGCGAGCCCCTGGGACTGCGTCTACAGCGCCGCCAAGCTCAAGCAGGACCCGAAGTTCCCCGAGCGCAACGTCATGGGCACCGGGCCGTTCACCTTCGTCGAGCACGTCGCGGGCTCGCACTGGACCGGCCGCAAGTTCGACGGCTATTTCGAGAAGGGCAAGCCCTATCTCAACGGCTTCCTCGCGGTTTTCATTGCCGGCGCGCCGATGGTCAACGCGCTCGCTGCGGGCGAGGTGCTGGTGGAATTCCGCGGCCATTCGCCGGCCGATCGCGACCGCTTGGTGAAGACGCTTGGCGACAGGGCGGTCGTCCAGGAATCACCGTGGGTCTGCTCGCTGGTGGTGACGTTCAATACCAAGAAGAAGCCGTTCGACGACCAGCGCGTAAGGAAGGCGCTGTCGCTCGCCATCGATCGCTGGGGCGGCGCGCAGGCGCTGTCCAAGGTCGCGCTGGTGCGCCACGTCGGCGGCATCCTGAGGCCGGGCTATGACCTCGCGGCCGGCGAGAAGGAGCTGCTTACCTATCCCGGTTTCTCGAAAGATATCAACACCGCACGCGCGGAAGCGCGCAAGCTGCTGGCCGCGGCGGGCGTGCCCAACCTCACCTTCACGCTCACCAACCGCAACGTCGCGATGCCGTACACGCCGGTCGGGGTGTTCCTCATCGACCAGTGGCGGCAGCTCGGCCTGGCGGTGAAGCACGAGCAGCTCGAGACGCGGTTGTACCTGGCCGCGCAGCAGCGCGACAACCCGACCTACGACGCCGCGCTCGACTTCAACTGCGATTTCATGGACGAGCCCAATCTGCAGTTGCAGAAGTATCTCTCGCACGACCGCTCCACCATCAACTATGCGCAGCAGACCGACCGCGTGCTCGACGATCTCTACGACAAGCAGTCGGGCGAGCTCGACAAGAAGAAGCGCTTTGCGGTTCTGCGCGAATTCGAGAAGCGGGCGCTCGAGCAGGCCTACACCATCCCCACGATCTGGTGGCACCGCATCATCGTGCACCACAAGCAGCTCAAGGGCTGGCATATCACGCCAAGCCATTACGTGGGGCAGGACCTGGCCGACGTCTGGCTTGACCAGTAACGAGTGATAAGTGATAAGTGATAAGTGATACAAGGCGCGGCGGCCAACGGCCGCCGCGCTTGCATTTAGGCCGGGCCCTATCACCTATCACCCGTCACCCATCACGCGTTTTCGAGAAATGCTGAGATTCGTAATCCATCGCTTCCTGCTGATGATCCCGACGCTGCTCGGCGTCGCGGTGCTGGTGTTCTTCCTGCTGCGGCTGATGCCGGGCGACCCGGTGGCGACGATGCTGCTGGGCGACGGCGGCGGGGCCAACATACCGAAGGACCTGATCGCAGTGGAGCGCGCGCGGCTCGGGCTCGACCAGCCGATGTACGTGCAGTTCGTGAAGTGGTTCTGGAGCGCGCTGCAGGGCGATTTCGGTTACTCGATGTGGACCGGCAAGCCGGTCGTTTACGAAATCGGGATCCGGCTGGAGCTGTCGCTGCAGGTGGCGGTGATGGCGACGATACTCGCGGTCCTGCTCGCGCTGCCGCTCGGCACGCTCTCGGCGATCTTCAAGGACACCTGGATCGACCAGACGATCCGCGTGTTCTCGATCGCAGGGCTGGCGGTGCCGTCGTTCTGGCTGGGAATGATCATCATCCTGCTGCTGCTCACCTGGTTCAACTGGATCCCGCCGCTCACCTTCACGCCGTTCCTGAAGAACCCGTGGGAAAACCTGTCGCAGCTGATCTGGCCCGCGCTCGCGGTCGGCTACCGCTACTCGGCGGTCTCCACCCGCATGATGCGCTCGTCGATCCTGGAGGTGCTGCAGGAGGACTACATCCGCACGGCGCGCGCCAAGGGCGTGATCGAACGGCTGGTGGTGGCGCGGCACGCGATGAGGAACGCCATGCTGCCGGTGGTGACCGTGATCGGCCTCGAGTTCGCGTTCCTGATCGGCGGGCTGGTGGTCACCGAGCAGGTGTTCAACCTGAACGGCATCGGCAAGCTGTTCGTGCAGGCGGTGGCGCGCAGCGACTTCACCATGATCCAGTCGCTGGTGCTGCTGGTATCGGTGTTCTTCGTGCTGATCAATTTCGTGATCGACATGATGTATGCGTTCCTGGATCCCCGGATTCGCTACCGCTGATCCGGGGACAGGAAATAGGAAATAGTGAATAGGAAATAGGGATGGCAAGAAACGAAACGGTCAGGGTTGGGCTTTTCCCATTTCCCATTTCCCATTTCCTATTTACCGGGGGTCAGCGGTGAGTGCTGCCGCGGCCCCGTCGATCAGCTACAAGGTGCCCACGCGGCGCCACCCGGTGCTGCAGTTCATTACGCAGCAGCCGTTGGGGGCGGGCGGCCTCATCTTCATCATCCTGATGGCGGTCTGCGCCGCGTTCGCGCCCTGGGTCGCGCCCTACGACCCGCTCACGGTGGATTACGCGGCGCAGCTGGCGGCGCCGTCGTGGCAGCACTGGCTCGGCACCGATTCGTACGGGCGCGATGTGCTGTCCCGCATTATCTACGGGGCGCGCACCGCGCTCGCGATCGGCTTCATCGCTTCGCTGGTCGGCTCGACGCTCGGCGCGATCGTCGGCGTCGTGTCGGCGTACTTCGGCGGCAAGACCGACCTCGTCATCCAGGGCGTCATGGACGTGCTGCTGTCGTTCCCCATCATCGTGCTGGCGATCACGGTGGTCGCTATCCTCGGCAATAACGTGGTGCTGGGCATCGACGTCAACCTGATCGTCGCCATCGCGCTGCCGATGCTGCCGCGAGTCGAGCGCGTGGTGCGCGCCTCCGCGCTGGCGATCCGGGAGCTGCCGTACGTGGACGCGGCGCGCGCGGCCGGCTATTCGCACACGCGCATCATCTTCCGGCACATCGTCCCCAACGTGGTCGCGCCTTACCTCATCATGCTGACGGCGTTCGTCGCGCAGGCGATCCTGGCGGAAGCCTCGCTCTCGTTCCTCGGGCTGGGCGTGACGGAGCCGACGCCGTCGTGGGGGCTGATGCTATCGGGCTCGGCGGCGGATTTCTACCAGCAGGCGCCGTGGATGATCGTGTTCCCCGGCATCGCGATCAGCATGGGCGTATTCGCGTTCAATCTCTTCGGGGATTCGCTGCGGGACTGGCTCGATCCCAAGATCAAGCTCTGAGCTGCGTCGCAGATAGCGTCTCAAGTAAAACGTCCCAGGTGAAGCGTCGCAGGTGAAGCGCTTCAAGCACACCGTATCTGCGACGATCTATCTGAGACGGGGTATCTGAGACGCGGCACCTGAGACGTGAGACGTTACGTCTCCCGCGCGTAACGTCTCACCTTCGCCTCGTCCACCTCGACACCGAGCCCGGGGCCCTGCGGCACGGAAATGTGGCCACCCGCGAACGACAGCGGCGTCTTCAGGATATCGTCCACGAGGTACTGGCTGGAAAACCCCACGCCCCAGTCCACGGCCGGCAGCGCCGCGGCAAGATGGAGCAGCCCGGCGGTGTTGATGCCGGTCTCCGCCATCTTGGAGGCGAGGTTCACTTTCATGCCCAGTCTCTCGCACAGCTGGCCCGCGTCCATGACGGGCCTCATGCCGCCGAGCTTGATGGTCTTCAGGCTGAATCCGCCGGCAGCGCCGGCTTCGTGGTGGCGCGTCAGGTCATCCAGGGAATGCAGCCCTTCGTCGCAGCCGATCTTGACTCGGCTCGCGCGCGCAACTTTCGCCATGCCGGCAATATCATGCGCGGCCACCGGCTGCTCGAAGAAGGCGAGCGCCGTGTCCTCGACCGCGCGCACGTAGGCGATCGCCTGGTCCGGCGTCCAGCCCTGGTTGGCGTCAGCGCAGATCAGCAGGTTGCCATCGCCGTTGAGCGCCTCGCAGATCCTGCGCGTGCGCTCCGCGTCCTCGCGCGGGTCGGCGACGCCGACTTTGATCTTGAACGCGACGTGCCCCTCAGCGTGGGCACGCATCGCGTCCTCGACGTCGGCAGCCGTGCCCTTGCCGGTGCCGACCATGCGCAGGATCGCCACCCGGTCGCGCCGCTTGCCACCGAGCAGATCGTGAACCGGCTTGCGCAGCGAGCGGCCGAGGGCGTCGTGCAGTGCGATCTCGATCACCGATTTGGCGGAGTTATTGCCAAACAGATAATTGCCCGCGCGCTTCATCACCGACGCGATGTCGTCGAGTGCCATGCCTTCGAGCCTGGGCGCAAGGTAGCGTATCGCCGCCGCCATGCTTGCCACCGTCTCGCCGGTCATGGTCGGCGCAGCGCCGGCACCGCCCCAGCCCGCCACCCCGTCGTCGGTTTCGAGGCGCACCAGCACGTTCTCCGCGCTCGACACTTCCTCGAACGACATCTTGAGCGGTTTCACCATCGGCAGGCTGATGGCGAGGGTTTCGATGCGCTTGATCTTCATAGTGATGAACCGGTAATGGGTAATGGGTAATGGGTAATGAGTAATGCATGCAGGGCAGGCGAAGCAGCGGTTTAGCGCATCACCCATTACCCATCACGCATTACAGCTCGTCAGAGCTTGCCTATCGCCTTGATGGCCGCGGCCATGCGCTTGTAGTCGGCGTCGAAGAATTTTCTGAATTCCGGCGCGTCGCGGTAGTCGGGCACGACCTGGACATTTTCCAGTGCCTGCTTGAAAGCCGGATCGGCCGCGACCCTGGCGATGAGCTCGCGCATCTTCTGCTGTAGGGGCGCGGGCGTGTTCGCCGAAGTGAACAGCCCGACCCACAGGTAGGCTTCGATGTTCTGGCCCATGGACACGAAGGTGGGCACATCCGGCAGCGACGGGTACGGCTTCGCGCCCCAGCTCGCAATCGCGCGCAGCTGCCCTGACTTGATGTACGGGTAGACCGCCGCCGGGCCACCGCCCGTCATCTGCGCGTGCCCGCCCAGAGCCTGCGTCACCGCGGGCCCGCCGCCAGTGGTCGGCAGGTGGCGCATTTTGATCTTGTAGGCGTCGAGGAACATGGCGCACGGAGTGTGCGTAATGCCGTAGGGTCCGGAAGACGAAAACACGATCTCGTTGGGCTTGGTCTTCGCGATCGCGACCAGGTCCTTCACCGATTTCACTGGCATCGACGGGTGGACGACCATGATCAGCGGGTCAGCGGACAAGAGCGCGAGCAGCGCGACCTGGTCGAGCGAGTACGGCGACTTGACGTCGTAGAGCTTGTCCTTCTCGATCGCGAGATAGATGTTCGGCGTCGTCACCAGGATGTTGTGGCCGTCCGGCTGGTTGGCGACGTACGCGGTGCCGACTGCGGCGGTGCCGCCGGGACGATTGACGACCGGGGCGGGTTGCCTGGTCAGCCGCTCGATTACCGAGGACAGCGGCTGAGCGTGGATCTGGTTCATGCCGCCCGGCGGATTCGGGACGGTAATGACGAGCGCGCGCGTCGGGTAGTCCTGCGAGTAGCTGCCCGCCGCGGCCAGCAGGAGCGCGAGTGCTACGGTCGATCGGGTAGCCATGATTTTCTCCTCCACGATACAGACGCGGCTCCACGTGGCCGCTTGAGCCCTGCGTCGGGAAACTTAACCGACGCCGGGGTGGTTGGCAAGGCGGAGCCTAAACGAGCCGCTCGGCGAGTTCCCTGAAGTCGGTGACCGTGAGATCGGGTTGATAGGGCCAGTCGCCGTAAGGCCGCCTGCGGCGGTCGATGAATGCGGCGCGCATACCGGATGCCTTGGCGCCCACGCAATCGAAAGCATGGTTGGCCACGAACAGGACCTGGTCGGGGCGTACGGCCATGATTTCCGCCGCCTTGCGATAGGTCGCGGCGTGCGGCTTGAAGCAGCCGGCCTCGGCGACGGAAATGATGCGATCGAACTCGATGCCGAGATGAGGCTTGATGGCCTCCAGCATGTCCGGGTCGCCGTTGGAGAGGATCACGAGGCGGTACTTTTGCTTGAGCCGCGTCAACGCTTCCACGGCGTCCGGGAATGGTTGCAAGCGCTCGATTTCGGCGACCAGCCTCTTCACTTCGTCCTGCGTGTGCGTGATGCCCGCGCGCTCCAGCGTGTACGAGAGGGAGATACGCCCGATCTCGCGGTAGGGTATGTGCTCGCGGTGCAGCAGGCCGTCGATCATCGAATTTTCGAAGTGCGTGCGGCGCCACCAGGTGACGAGCCGGGAAGGCTCGCCAGCCCATCCTTTGTGCTTGAGGTAGGGCGTCACCGCCCGCGTGAGCCCGCTTTGCATATCGACCACCGTGCCGTAGAGGTCGAACATGCAGATGCGAACGTCCCGTCGTATGGTTTCGATGGCGGTCATGGAATTCTCCGGTGCTCGGCGCATTGCATTGTAGAATAACGCGCATTCCTGAAGTGACGAGTGACGGGGCGCGCCGAGGGGCGGAAGAGGGGCCCCAAAGATTCTTTTGGAGATCTGACCCCCGGTGACGCGCTGGGCGGCCGACATGGTTGATTTGAAAACTTGCGATGAAATACCAGAGGCCGCCGATGAGTGAAGAGAAAGCGCGGATAGACGTGGAACGCGATGGCGCGATCGCGACCGTCGTTTTGAGAAATCCGGGCAAGCTCAACGCGCTGACGGTATCCATGTGGCGGTCGCTCGCGCAGGAAATGGACAAACTGTCCGCGGACGAGAGCCTCCGCTGCATCGTGCTGCGCGGGGCGGGGAGCGAAGCGTTCGCCGCGGGCGCCGATATCGCCGAGTTTGCGTCCGCGCGCGACGATGCCGCGCAGGGGAAGCGTTACCACCGCGAGCACGTCTACGGGGCGCTCAAGGCGGTGGGCGAATGCCGCCACCCGACGGTGGCGATGATCCACGGCCCGTGCGTGGGCGGCGGCCTCGAGCTCGCGTGCATGTGCGACCTGCGGATCGCCGGAGAGTCCGGGCGCTTCGGCGTGCCGATCAACCGTCTTGGGTTCGCGATCGCCTACGACGAGCTGGCTGCCGTGCTGCCGCTCACCGGGCGCGCCGTGGCGCTGGAAATCCTGGTCGAGGGGCGCGTATGGGAGGCGAAGGAAGCGGCGGAGAAAGGGCTGCTGACGCGCGTCGTGTCCGACGCGAAGCTGGAGGAAGAAGCTTACGCCTGCGCGCGCCGCATCGCGGACGGCGCGCCGCTCGTCAACCGCTGGCACAAGCAGTTCGTGCGGCGGCTCGCGCCGCAATCGGCGCCGCTCACCGACGCCGAGATCGAGGAAAACTTTGCCTACTTCGCCACCGAGGACTATCGCATCGGCATGGCCGCGTTCGCGAACAAGCAGAAGCCCCGTTTCAAAGGAAGATGAGTAACGGCGTGATAAGTGATAGGTGATAAGTGATAAGAAGCCCACACAAGGCGCTTTTCGCGTTTTGCAAGAGACCTATCACCTATCACTTATCACGTATCACGCTTTATCAGGGGTAATTCATGGCAGGACCGCTATCGCATATCCGGGTGCTGGACCTCTCGCGCGTGCTCGCGGGGCCGTGGTGCGGGCAAAACCTGGCCGATCTTGGCGCCGAAGTAATCAAAGTCGAGCGGCCAAAGACCGGCGACGACTCGCGCGCCTTCGGCCCGCCCTGGCTCAAGGACAAGGACGGCAAGGACACCCGCGAGTCGGCGTACTTCGCATCAGCCAATCGCGGCAAGAAGTCGGTCACCGTGAATCTCTCGAAGGCCGAGGGACAGGAAATCGTGCGCAATCTCGCGCGGCAGTCGGACGTGCTGATCGAGAACTACAAGGTGGGTGATCTCGACCGTTACGGCCTGGGCTACGGTGACCTGAGGCAGCTCAACCCGCGCCTGATCTACGCCTCGGTGACCGGCTTCGGCCAGACCGGGCCGTACCGCGAGCGTCCCGGCTACGACTTCATGATCCAGGGCATGGGCGGGGTCATGAGCATCACCGGCGAGCGCGACGACCTGCCCGGGGGCGGTGCGCAGCGCGTGGGCATCCCGATCGCGGACATCATGACCGGTATGTACGCGACGATCGCGATTTGCGCGGCGATCGCGCACCGCGAAAAGAGCGGCAGCGGCCAGCACCTCGATCTTGCGTTGCTCGACACCCAGGTCGGCATCCTCGCCAACCAGGGCATGAACTATCTCGCGACCGGCACGGCACCGGGCCGGATCGGCAACGCGCACCCTAACATTGTGCCCTACCAACCGTTCAAGACGAAGGACGGCGACGTCATTCTCGCCTGCGGCAACGACAACCTCTTCAACAAGTTCTGCGAGGTTGCCGGCTGTCAGGCGCTCGCCAGGGACGCGCGCTTTGCGACCAATTCGAAGCGCGTGGAAAATCGCGACGCGATCACCGCCGCGCTTGCCGAGATCTTCGCGAAACGGACGACGAAAGAGTGGTGCGATGCGCTCGAGGCGGCGGGCGTGCCGAACGGGCCAATCAACAACCTGGAGCAGGTGTTCGACGAGCCGCAGGTTGTCGCGCGCGGCATGAAAATAGAGCTAGACCACGCGGTGGCGGGCAAGGTACCGCTGATCGCGAGCCCGATGAAATTTTCCGGGACGAAGCTCGAATTCAAGAACCCGCCGCCCGTGCTGGGCCAGCATACCGACGAAGTGCTGCGCGGGGTGCTCAAGATGGATGACATCGCGATCGCGAAGCTCCGCGCCGACGATATCGTCTAGAAGCCTGCGGTGTAGTGACGGGATAAGGCAAACCGACAGACCTTTGGTTACTGCAGTACTGCACCAGCCGCCACGCCGTTTCCGCTCGTGACGATGGGATAGAATACCGGCGCTTCCACAAAATAATTGCGGAGGAGAGTCCATGAGGCTCGTCATTGTGGTGGCGCTCTGTTCGACGTGCGCCGGTCTGGTACCGCACGCCGCAGCACAATCGTCCGGCACTTATCCCGACCGGCCGATCCGAATGATCCTGCCAGCTTCGCTCGGCGGCCCGGTGGACGTCATCGCCCGCACCGTAGGTGCGGGCCTGGCCGAAGCACTGGGGCAACCGATCGTGATGGACAATCGCGCCGGCGCCGGCGGCATCATCGGCGCGGAGATCGTCGCGCACGGGACGCCGGACGGATACACACTGATGATTTCCCATTCCGGCCCGCTGGCGATCGAGGCTGCGCTGCATTCAAAGCTTCCCTATCATCCGATCAAGGACTTTGCGCCGGTGTCGCTGGTGGCCGCTTCGCCGTACGCTTTGATTGTGAATCCATCGACGCCTGCCAAGACGGTGAAGGAGCTGGTCGCGCTCGCCCGGTCAAGGCCGGGGAAATTTCACTACGCTTCGGGCGGTACCGGCACCGGGATCCACATGGCCGGTGAGCTGTTCAATCTGGCGGCCGGCCTCAAGATCGTACACGTTCCCTACAAAGGCGCGGGTCCCGGCATGGCGGCGCTGCTGTCGGGAGAAGTGGACATCATGTTCAACGGCGTGTCCTCGGCGCTGCCGCAGGTGAAGGCGGGCAAGCTGCGCGCGATCGCGATCACCAGCGCGCAACGCTCACCCCTGTTGCCTGACCTGCCGACGGTGGCCGAAAGCGGCCTGCGTTACGAGACTTCGGGTTGGTATGGGCTGGTGGCGCCGGCGCGCACGCCGAAGGCGGTCACGGCGAAGCTGCACTCGAGCCTGCGCCAGTCGCTGAACGCGCCTGACATGAAGGAACGCCTCGCGGGACAGGGCGTCGATGGCATCGCGAGCACGCCGGAACAGCTCACGCAGTTCCTGCGCGAGGAGCTCGACAAATGGACCCAGGTAGTCAAGGCGGCGGGGTTGAAGGTTGATTGAAACCGCCGATGAAATTCAAGAAATGGACAGGATTCACATGATTAACAAGATTAGAACCAGGACAAAAAAAGATCTGACTGGTTCTTGTTTGTCGATTTAATCCTGTTTATTTGTTCTGGGTCTTATCGGCGTTCATCGGCGTTTATCGGCGGTTAAGGGCTTGTTTTAGATGAAGACGAAAAACATCCAGGTCCCCTTGCGCGACGGCGTGATGGGCGCGCACGTTGCTTATCCCGACCGCACTCCGGCCGGCGCGGTCATCGCGATCATGGAAATCTGGGGCGTCAACGACACGATGCGGCGCCACGCCGCCGAGTTCGCGGAAGCCGGCTTCGTCTGCCTCGTCCCGGACCTCTTCTGGCGCCAGCAGCCCGGCGTGGAACTCTACGATTCGAGGCCCGAAGACGTGAAGAAGGCGTTCGACCTCTATTACGACTTCGATTACGACCTCGGCGTCCGCGACATGGAGGACACGTGGAAATACCTGGCCGGCCAACCCGAATGCAACGGGAAAGTCGGCGCGGTGGGCTACTGTCTGGGCGGCAAGCTGTGCTACCTGATGTGCTGTCGCACCGACATCGACTGCGCGGTCGCTTACTACGGCACCTACATCGAGCACCGCATCCGCGAGGCGCCCGGCCTGCACCGGCCTTTCATGCTGCACATGGCGATGAAGGACCGCTGGGTTCAGGCGGAGGTGAACGATCTCCTGGAGCGCAGGCTGTCACCCAACCCGCTGGTGACGATTCACAAGTACCCGGGCGCGGACCATGCGTTTGCGCGCCACGGCGGCAGAACTTACAGCGAGCCCGAAGCGGACCGGGCGCTCGCGCTCACGGTCGATTTCTTCAAACGGCATCTTGCTTAAGACGGCATGTCTCGCGACTGGAGTCGAGGGAGAAAAAGCCATGAAACCGCTCTACGGCAATTTAGTTGTGCTGATCGTGGGAGCCCTGGTGACGGCAGGCGCACTGGCGCAGGGTTACCCGGCCAAGGCCATCCGCATCATCGCGCCGTTCCCGGCAGGGGGCGGCTACGATTTCATGGCGCGCAACATCGGGCAGAAGCTGACGGAATCGTGGGGGCAGGGCGTGGTGGTGGAGAACCGCGCCGGCGCGAACGGCAACATCGGCTCGGATGTCGTTGCCAAGTCGCCGGCAGACGGCTACACGCTGCTGCTCGGCGGCATCGGGCCGCAGGCCCTGAGCGTCGCGCTCTATCCGAAGCTGCCGTACGACCCGATGAAAGACTTCGCGCCGGTGTCGCTGGTCGCGTCACAGCCCAACCTGTTGTGCGTGCATCCGTCCATGCCGGTGAAAACCGTGAAAGAGTTGATCGCCCTCGCAAAAGCACATCCCGGGCAGATCACGTTTGGCTCGCCCAGCACCGGCAGCGGCCAGCATTTCGGCCTGGAGCAGATGAGGCTGTTGACCGGAATAAATCTCGTGCACGTGCCTTACAAGGGCGCCGCGCCGCTGCACAGCGCGCTGCTGACAGGGGAAGTATCGGTGGCGTTCAACATCATCCAGCTGCCGCTGCCGTACGTGAGCGCGGGGCGGCTGCGGGCGCTTGCGCTCGCCAGTACCAAGCGCAGCGCGCTTGCGCCGGACATTCCGACAATGATCGAGCTCGGCTACCCCGTCGACTTCGATACCTGGTACGGACTTTATGCTCCCGCCGGCACGATGCGAGAAATCATCGCCCGGCTCAACGGCGAAGTAAACCGTATCCTCGCGCAATCGGATCTGAAGGAACGCGCCTCCGCGCTCGGCGTCGAGCTCATGGGCACCCCGCCCGAGCGCCTCTCCGCTCACATGAAAGCGGAGATCGCGCGCTGGAGCAAGGTGGCCAGGGATGCCAATATTAAAATCGACTGAACCCGTGATGGGTAATGAGTGATGGGTGAACACCTGATTTTGGCCCTCGCATTATCCATTACCCATTGCGCATTACGGAGGGTGTAACCCGTGGCCTTGCCGCTGACGATAGACACGCACGCGCATTACTTTCCCGAGGCGTACCTCAAGCTCATCGCCGAGCATGGCAAGCGTTGCGGCACGACGGTCGTGACCGACCCCTCGTGCGCGCGCTTTATTCAGGTCGGGCTGCTGCTTCGCACCGGACCGATCACACCGCACTTCTACGACCTCGACGATCGCATCAGGACGATGGACCGCATCGGCGTGCGCATGCACGCGCTGTCGCTGACCCAGCCGATGGTGTACTGGGCGGACGACGAGCTCGGCCTGAATCTCTGCATTGCCTTCAACGATGCGGTGAGCCAGGCGCACCGCAAGCATCCCGACCGCTTCATCGGCTTTGCCTGCCTGCCACTGCAGAATCCGAACCTGGCGCTCGAGGAGCTCGAGCGCGTCGCCCGGCTCCCGGGAATACGGGGCATCTATATGGCTACCGCCGTGCGCGACCGGGAGCTGTCGGACCGCAGCTTTTTCCCCATCTATGAGCGCGCCGCCGATCTCGGGCTGCCGATCTTTCTGCACCCGATGATGATCAACAATGAGCGGTTGAAGCAGTATTACCTCATCAACCTGCTCGGCAACCCCTTCGAAACCGCGATCGCCGCCTCGCACCTCATTTTCGGCGGCGTAATGGATGCCTTTCCCAAGCTCGAGGTGAGCCTGCCGCACGCCGGCGGCGCGCTGCCGATCCTGCGCGGGCGCCTCGACCGCGGGTTCGAAATCCGCGGCGAGTGCCAGGCCATCCCGCGGCCGCCGAGCGAGTACTTGAAGCGTTTCACCTACGACACCATTGCTTACTCCGGCGCCATCATGGATTACCTCGTCAGCCTGGTCGGGGCGGAGCGCATCATGATGGGCAGCGACTACTGCTTCGACATCGCTTTTAACGACCCCGTCAGCATCGTTAACGGGATGAAGTCACTGAACGATGCGCAACGCCAGCAGATACTTTGGGGGAATGCCGCGCGGTTGTTACGCCTCGAGTGAGGCGCAACAACCTAGAAGGATGAAGGCGGAAGGCAGAAGGATGACCTAGTTTTAACTTCCGCATTCATCCCTTTTCCTTCGTGCCTCCTTTTAGGAGGCCCTCGATGTAATTCCATTCCGCCGCGGTGACTGGCGTGATGGAGAGCCGGTTGCCGCGCTGAAGCAGCAGCATGTTCCGGAGCGCCTTGTGCGAGCGCAGCTCGTCAAGACTGATCACGCGGGTTTTCTTCACGAACCGGACGTCCACGTTGTACCAGCGCGGATTGTCCTTGGTCGCGGCCGCATCATATTGCCTGCTCTTGCGGTCGAACTGCGTCTCGTCGGGATACGCGGCCCGGCCGATCTCGACGATGCCGACGATGCCGGGCACTTCGCAGCTCGAGTGATAGAAAAATCCGCGGTCGCCCTTGCGCATCTCGTCGCGCATGAAATTGCGCGCTTGGTAATTGCGCACGCCGGTCCATGCCGTGCTCTTGTCCCGAGCGAGATGATCGATGCCGTAGGTGGTGGGCTCGGATTTGAAAAGCCAGTAGTTCATGGCGGTGAATAGGAAATAGGGAATAGGAAAATACCGGTTTCGCCAGGCCGGCGTCCACTCTAACCAAGAAAGGGAAGGCGCAGCCCCATTTCCTATTTACTATTTTCTGTTCCCAAAAAAAATGCGGCAAGCGCCGCATTTTTTGTTAGGACCCCCGCCTGTGCCGTCAGGCCAGCATCTTGAACCAACGGTTCAAGGTTGGTCGCCTTCCGAGCCCTTTAGGCGCTTCCTGTCGGATGCGCACACCGGTGCTGCTTGAGTCGGCGTCCTCAGTTAACTATGTTGGTTTAGAAACTAAAGCCTTTAACGAACACCGCAGGGGAAGCTCAGAACAATTTGCTCTGATCACGCATCGCCTGATCGAGCATTGTTTCCATGCTGTCCATTCTACGCTTCAGTGCCGCGATGTCAAAGCCGCCGACCTTGGTGCTGAGCAATTCGTGCGCGATGTTGAGCGCGGCCATGATCGCGATGCGCTCGAGCCCGATTATCTTGCCGTTGTCGCGGATTTCGCCCATCTTCTTGTTGAGGTAATCCACGGCCTCGAGCAGGCCTTTCTGCTCGTTTTCCGGACAGGCAACGCGAAATTCGCGCCCCATGACGTTGATCTGGAGGCCCTTTGGATCCGCGTTCATGCTTCTTCTTCAGGAATCTGATTAAGCAGATTCTCCAAGCGATTGGCGGCGGTGCCGATTTTTTCCGAGAGTTGCTTGTTGTCGTTCATCGCGGAAGCGAGTTGCTGGCGCAACTGCTGGTTATCGACGCGCAGGCGCTGACACAGCTCAAGGAACTGGGTCAGTTTTTGCTCGAGCGCTTTCAGATCCGCTTCCATGCGGCACACTATAGTTTCAAAAATCCTGTTAGGTCAACTGTTAACAGCTATTTTTGAATGTTGTTTGGCATCAAGGCCATGAGCCTTTCAGGCCGGTTTTTTCTGCAGTCCGGGATGGCCTTCTGGCCGGTATCGCCGGCACCCAAGCGCAGCACTTAAGAGGCTGACGCGGCGTGGGAAACCCCCTATGGGTGGCGCCGGGTGTGGCCGTTGCGGCATAGCCGAATCGGGTTGAGCTTGCTGTTGCCAGCGCCTAGAATCGGCCGGTGCCGGAGGCGCGCTATCCGTAAGTGAATACCCTCCGGCACGCGATTCCGGGTGTCCGTCCGCGTTTCCCGCGGCGGATTAAACGGGAAACAGGTGCGAAAAGCAGGTGCAAGGTACAAGGTGCAAGGTTCAAGGAAGAACGGGATTTTCCTTGCTCCTTGAGCCTTGAAACTTGATCCTGCGTTTCAAGGCCTGTGCTGCCCCCGCAACGGTAAGCGAGTGTGGGTCCGCTGATGGAGTTTCTGACTCCTGGCCACTGAGTGCTCGGCACTTGGGAAGGCGGCGGATCAAGTTCTCGCGAGCCCGTAGACCGGCCCGGATCGATGGTGGAAATGCCGCGGGGAGGCGGCGTGCCCGTCGTTCCGGCACGTACTTTCCGTGGCGTTTCCTGTAGCAAGACTTGGCGTGCGGCGGGCATGCCCCAGGGAACGAAAATGAAAAACAGGGTGTTTGCCCTCGCGGCGGGGCTCGTGCTGTCTTACGCCGCTCATGCTCAACGCGTCCCGGTCTCGACCGGCGAGGAGGTGGTGGTGACCGCCACCCGCCTGCCGCAGAAACTGTCGGATTCCAGCCAGCGCGTCACCGTCATCACCGCCGAAGAAATCGCGGCGGGCGGCTACCCGTCGCTCGTGGAACTGTTGCAGGCGCGCGCCGGTGTCGAAATCACCACAAGCGGCGGTTCCGGGCAGCCGAGCGCCGTATTCATCCGCGGGGCGGAGGCCCGGCATACGCTGGTGCTCATCGATGGCCAGCGCATCGGCTCGGCCACCAACGGCGGCACGGCGTACGAGAACATCCCGCTCAGCCAGATCGAGCGCATCGAAATCGTGCCGGGACCGCTGAGTAGCGTGTACGGCTCGGATGCGATCGGCGGCGTGATCCAGATCTTTACGCGCAGCGGCGCCAGCGGCAACAGTGCCCGGGTCGAGGCGGGCAGCTTCGGCACCCGGGGATTTTCCGCAGCCTTTGGAAACCGCACGAACGATACCGAATTCAGCCTCAGCGCGGGCGCGCTCGAAAGCCGCTCATTCGACGCCACCAAGCCGACCATACCCTTCGCCCAGCACAACCCGGACACCGACCGCTACCGCAACAAGAATTTCTCCGCGCGCCTGGCGCAGCATTTTGCCGGCGCCCACGAGCTCGGAGCCACAATGTTCTACAGCGAAGGCGCGACGCACTTCGACGCGGGCGCGGCGACCGACGATGTCAACCGGCAGACGCTGCAGGCATTCTCGATCTACAGTCGCAACCCGCTCAGCGCGAGCTGGACCAGCCTGGTCCGGTTTGGCACCACGCGCGACGACTCGTCTTCGGTAGGCGCGTTCCCGGGCTATTTCCGGACGGACCAGAACCAGGCGACGTGGCAGAACGACATCCAGACGCCCCTCGGCGCAGTCGTCGCGGGACTGGAGTACCTCGACCAAAGCGTGGCGAGCAGCACGCTGTTCAAGCAGACCGGGCGCACGATCCGGAGCGCGTTCGCGGGGTATCGCGGCGACTACGACGCTCACGCTTTGCAAGTCAACGCGCGACGCGACGACAACAGCCAGTTCGGCGGGCACAACACCGGGTCGCTGGGCTACGGCTATCGCTTCGATTCAGGCTTGCGCGCGCGCGCAGGCGCAGGCACTGCCTTCAAGGCGCCTACCTTCAACGACCTGTATTTCCCCGACCTGGCGCCGTTCTTTTTCAGCAATCCGAACCTGCGCCCCGAGCGCTCGCGCAGCAAGGAGGTGGGCGTGGACTACGACGGCGCAAAGCAGCATTATTCCGCGACGCTGTTCCAGAACCGCATCTCCGACCTGATCACCGTTTTTACCGACCCGACCACGTTCGTGTCCACCACGCAGAACTTGAACAGCGTTCGCATCGAGGGAATCGAACTGGCCTGGCGGGGCGAGTGGTCGGGATGGCAGACCCGCGCGCAGCTCACGGTACAGGACCCGCGCGACGAAATGACGGGCGCGCAACTGCGCCGTCGCGCGGAGCATTACGGCAGCCTGGGCGCGGGGAGAAAGTTCGGCGAGTGGCGCCTCGGGGCGGAACTCGTGGGCACCGGCGCGCGCTTTGATTCCACCAACGAAGCACCCAACACCCGCATGCACGGCTACGGGCTGCTCAATTTCACGGCGAGCTACGCGCTCGCAAAGGACTGGTCGCTCAACGCGCGCTGGAACAACGTGTTCGACCGCGAGTACGAGCTGGTGCAGTTCTTCAACACGCCAGGCAGCAACGTCCTC
>Ga0137409_10003189_pt1 | contig 17408 bp, 15 predicted proteins | sample CZODoug1_16funga_FD_122059 | JGI IMG/M metagenome (GOLD analysis project Ga0137409, IMG submission 122059) | Vadose zone soil fungal communities from Angelo Coast Range Reserve, California, USA - CZODoug1_16fungal (Hybrid Assembly) | ecosystem: Environmental > Terrestrial > Soil > Vadose zone... | reverse complement strand
GATTGTGTTTTCAATGTCGCCATCCGGACCTTGATTATCGATACCAGCACCAACCAGGTGTCTTTCGGAGTTGGTGGCGGCATTACATTCGACTCAACCTCGGACGGCGAGTACGACGAATGTTTGGTCAAAAGCAAATTTCTCCATCAGCCTCCCGAACATTTTCAACTGCTTGAAACAATTCCGGCAACTTCGCGTAACTCGCCTTCGTCAATTTTTGCTCGATCCGGTACTGCATTGCTGTACTGGCTGAGCGCGTGCAGTACCGCGGTGCTAGACGCCACCTACTCACCGCAGCGACCCCGTTAGCGTCGAACAAGCGACTGGAAAGCCAATCAAAGTCAGATGCAAAGTAGCGCTGCGCTTTGCCGGTGCCTAGGCCCGCAATACTGCGATAGTAGTTTCGGTCGCCTTGGCGTATGGAAAGTTGCGCGCGGCGGGACTTGCGATCGTACGGACCAAAAAACGTCGTAGGAAGTCGCGTTCAGGAAGATCGGCGCGCCGCTGGAAGTCCTGCGCCTGGATGAACCTCCTCTGCGCGAGGTATACCGCGCCTCGGTGTTCCTGTTGCGGCCGGATTTGCACATCGCCTAGCGCGGCAAAGGACCACCCCAGGGCTCCCGAAAGGCTCGCCGCTATCGTCACCGGTCACGGCCTCGGCTTTCGCCCGTGAGCGGGGCTTGCTTCGGCGAACAGTGATGCGCATGAACGGGGCGGTCCGGGTCGATACGCCGGCCGGGTTACACAAGAACCGGTTCTTGAGCGTCCAATACTACAGCTTTTTCAGGTATCGCGGATCGAAAACTGTTACGGTATGAATCGGTAAGGCATCAGAGATCCGATCTAATGCATATGGCGCAGACCACGGAAAAGATCATAGCAACCAAATTCCCAGCCCCCTCACTTCGGGCCTTCGAGCAGGTCGCCAATCACATCAGGCAGAGCATCGCATCTGGCGCGTTGAAGCCTGGGGACAAGCTGGCGCCCGAACGCGATATGGCCAAGCAGTTCGAAGTCGGGCGAAACGCGATACGCGAAGCCTTGCGAGACCTCGAAGGCAAGGGCATTATCAGATTGGAAAAAGGACGGGGCGGTGGTGCATTCGTTCGTCCGCCGAATGCGAGCCGGGTGACACACGCCTTGTCGGACCTGGTCGACGGTGGCTCAATCAGCCTTTCCGATCTCACCCAAGCGCGCGTTCTGTTCATGGAACTCGTCGTCAGACTCGCGAGCGAGCACGCTACGGAATCCGATTTCGCGGCGCTGGAAAAGAACATCGAGGAAACGGAGGAGTTCACGAAAGCAGGCAACGCAGAGCTCCGGATCGAGAGCATAGGAAAATTCTACACGCTGGTTGCCGAGGCGACCGGAAACTCCGTTCTCGTGCTGATGGCAACATCCTTGTCCGCGATCGTGCGCCGCCTTCTCGATAACGCAGTCGATTCGCGCCGAAGAGGTCTGCCGACGACCGTCGCTTCACGCCGGCGTTTCTTGCGTTTCCTGCGAGCGGGCGAAGTCGACAAAGCCATCGCAGAACTCAGCGATCATCTTGTCACACTTCATCGGTCGCTGGTCCGCTTTACGGAGGAGATGCGGAAGAAAGAGGCCGCCGCCAAGCCTTCTTCCGGCAGAAAAAGCCCACGAAGCCGTTCGTGACGAGCGACCGCCAGCCGATCTTCAGCGAAGCTCATCGCCGATCGAAATAACTGGGCCCTCAGAGACCCAACTCGTGCCGTCGAAGCGAGCCATCTGCATCTGAGAGAACGCCGCATAGCGGTCTGGTCGCGTGGTGATCGTGATCCCTGGAAGCAGCATCGGCGCCTCGACCTTTGTAAGCGTGGTGGCCGCCTTCATAAAATTCTCTCGTGTGAGAGCTTTACCGCATCGTTCGAGCACCTTTACCGTCATGAATGCCGAGACATATCCCGTCACGAGACTGGCTTCAGCTAAGTCGGCTTGAGGCATCCAATCCTTGAGGAATTGGCGGAACTCCTTCACGTCGGCCGAGTCCTGCCAGCGTGGATCGGTTGCGGTTTTATAGGCAAGCGTTGTCATGAGCCCCTTGGAGTTCTCGATTCCGGCCGGCTCAAGAACGCCTTTAATCGAACTCGCAGTGCTTACGACATAGTTGAAGGGCGTCCAGCCGAGTTCAGCGATTTTCCGGACCGCCTGGGCAACGTATTTCGGAGTACCTCCCGTGTACAGCGTGTCGACACCTGCCGCCTTCAGCTTTACGATCTGCGTATCCACCGTGGGATCGGTAGTCTCATAGGTCACTTCCTTGACGATCATCGTCGCCGCTTTGTCGCCGAGGCCCTCCTTAAGCCCAATCAGATAATCACGGCCGGCATCGTCGTTCTGAGAAAACGTTCCAATCTTGGCGTTTGGCCGGTTCGCCAGCAGGTACTTCGCGAAAGTTTCGGCTTCCAGCCGATAGGGCGGGTAGAGCGCGATGGTGTAAGGAAAGCTTTTTGGATTGTCCCATTTCGAAGCGCCGGTGGAAATAAAGACTTGCGGCACCTTCCTGTCGTTGAGATAGCGCTGGACCGCTGAATTGGTGGGCGTTCCCAGCGAACCGACAATCGCGAAAACCTCTTCCTGTTCGACCAGCTTGCGGGTCTGCTCGACCGTCTTGGGCGGGCTGTAGCTGTCATCAAGGCTGATAAATCTTATCTTTCTCCCGTTCACGCCGCCTTTTGCATTGATCATCTCGTAATAGGCCGCCTCAACGCGTCCCGTGATGCCGTAGCCGGATGCCGGCCCACTATAGGGCATCGTCTGACCGAGCTTGATTTCGCTATCGGTCACTCCCGGATCCGCAGCCTGTGCTGAAACTGTTGTCGCGATCAGCAGCGCGCCGAATAATGCCGTCCTGAACATGATCACCTCCCGTGAGCCCTGCCCGTTATTGTTGGCCGCTCCTGCTCGCGCTGGGCGATGTTTTCCGACGCAGGTTGCCGTACCGCCTCACGGCATCGCGCTGCCGCCATTGACGCTCAATTCCTGGCCGGTGATGAACGCGCATTCCCTGCCGGCGAGAAACAACACGACATCCGTGACCTCGGAGATTTCGACCCCTCGTGCTTTTGGAACGACCTGCACGAAGGCCTGCGCCAACGCGGGATTGTTCTTCAGCGCGTCCCGGTGACGCGGCGTGTTCACGACGCAGGGAGAAACCGTATTCACGGTGATATCGTACCGAGCGAACTCCTTGGCCAGGCCCACCATCAAGCCGACGACACCGCCCTTGGCGGCGTTATAGCCGGCATGATTGGGGATTCCCGTCCGCAACGAGTCCGCACCAATGTTGATGATCCGTCCGTGATTGCGCGCGACCATGTGCGGCAGAGCCTTGTGGGTACACCAAATGGTCGTCCACAAATTGCGCTTGAGCGTCGCCGTCAGCGACTCGGCATCATGTTCCAGGAACGGGCGAATGATGCCGCTGCCCGCGGCATTGACGAGAATGTCAATCTTTCCGAACTCATCCACTGCCTTGCGGATCAAGGCACCAGCGGCCATTTCTTCCGAAAGATCTCCGACGAAATGCGATATTTTCGGAACATCGCCTTCGCTGCGAAGCGTTTTGCGAACTTCCTCGGCGGCTTCCTCGACGCGCGGATCAGCATCCGCCAATAGGGTCGAAACGCCTGCCTGAGCCAGTCGAGCTGCGATGGCACGGCCTATTCCGCCAATGCCCATTCCAGCTCCGGTAACGATGGCGCTGCGTGTAACTTCCGCGGTCATCTCGCTGCCTTTGTCAGAGAATAATGGAAACGCGCCCTCGATATCTTAGCGAGTCCGTATCGATGATCGCGCGCGGCGCCGATGCGAGCGACCTGTTACTTTGGCGGGGATAATTTATAGAACATGATGGTCTGTGCGATCATGGTGTACAGGCCCGCCAAACCGATGACGTCGCTGACGCCCGAGTGGCCGAGTTTTTCCATCGCGCGCTTGTGCAGGTCGTCGTTCACATCTCGGCTTTCGGTGATCGCAAAGACCAGTTCGTACGTGACCTGCTCCACCGGATCCGTGAACTTCGGATTGGTTTTGTTCCAGATGGCATCGACCTGCGCATCGGTGACGCCGTGTTTCTTGGCCAGGCCCGCATGGAAATGCCATTCGAACGCGGATCGCCAGAAGCTGGCAACGCCGAGAATGACGATTTCCTTGGCCTTGGGCGAAAACGGCGCCTTCTGTGAAACGTATTCGCCGAACTTCTCCGCGACTTCGGCGAATTCGATGTTGTGCAGCCATATCTGCAGATTGGGCGGCACGCGGCCCCGCGGACCTGCCTTGATCCGTTCGATCAATGCGCTCTGCTGGGCCGTCATATCCCTCGGATCGATCTTGAACGGGCGTCCCGGGTGCTCCTCGATCTCCATGTAGTCTCCATATCTGGTCTGCGTTCGGGGACACCGGGACGCGCCCTGAGGAAAAAGGTCCGTGCCGCGCCGGTAAGCACCATTGCTTCAGCGACGCCGGATTCCGACAGGGGCTCCGGCTGCGTCGCCGCTATTTGCTCGAACAATCGCAATCACGCAGCTGGCGGTGCAATGACGAAGCACTTGGATGAGTTGAATATCCAGGTATCGACGAAACCGGCTTCCGCCGGCACGCGCTTCATTTCATTCAAGGCGCCGACCAGGCACATCCAGTTCAATACTTCCTGTTGCCCGCTGTCCTCGACCGCGGTCGCCGAATAATCCTTCCAGTATTTGTAATTGCCGGTTCGGATTGCGTCATACAACCCGCGGTCCGCCTCGGTGTCGGGATACAGATAGTGGGTCTTCGCCGTCAGGAACGCATGCGACCACCCCGAGGAGGCGAGAATCGCCACACGCCAAGGGGATTCTTTCAAGATCCGGGCGGTCTCTGCTCCAAGATCGAACAATCGCCAAGGAGTCGGCGCCGGCGGATCGAGGTCGGCCGGTGTCAGCGGTTTGGCAAAATTCGGACGCCCACCCTTCTGAGCGATCACCTTGCGGCCGTAACAGTTGATCGCGAACGGCACGACCGGATACGGAAACCCTTTGCGGTCGTAGTCGAGGTAGAAGATCGCATTGGTGAATGCATGCCCGAGCGGATGATGCAGGGGCTTGTAGGAATAAGCCACGTCGAATCCCGCGTTGATCAGCCCTGTTGCGAGGGCCTTGCCGGCCTCGACGTTGCCTTTCACCCGGTTGATCTTCTCCGGCGGCTCGCCCCAGACATTGTTCTTCGGGGATCCAAACTCAAAACCGGGATGCGCGCTGATAGCGTAGGGCGGGATGATATCCTCGTGAAAATTCTCGTACTGGTCGTCCCCCCAGATCAAGACAAAGTCAGGCTTGAACTCGTCCAGCGCCTTGCGGGCCTTTCGCATCCAGTAAACGAGTTTCTCGCGGTGTTTGGTGGCGGCGGCTTTGCCTTCATCGTTTCCCCACTCGGCGCGCATCCCCTCCGGCCATCCGTCAGGCGTCTTCAATTCTTCCGGAAGAGTAGGATTCTGCAGCATATGCTTCAGAATTCCCGACATTGTTTCATCATGCCCCGAAAGAGGGGGATAATGTGAAATACCAAGGGCAAGAATCTCAGCCATTGTTGCTCTCCCAAAGGACTCGATGAGTCCGGTAATCCAGCTTCGTTCGGTAGCACCAATAAATCACTGGATGACGCAGTTTTTTGTTTTTACGCCTCACTTGAGGTGCCTGCTAGCGTTGTTCACTGGACTTCGGTAGGACCATTATATGGAACGATGAACGAATAACAAGCCTTGCGGCGCAGAGCGCGCCTCGCCTGGCGAATGGCTGCCAGCCAGCCGCCGTCAGGCGCCTGCGATGACCGAGCGCTTCACCAGCTGATCGATCTGATCCAGGTTCATTCCGAGAGATTCTCGCAGCACCTGCCTGGTGTGTTGGCCGAGCGCAGGCACTTGCGGGCGGGCCGCGATTTCGTCGTGCGCGAATTTGAACGGCGCATTAGGAACGAGAAATGATCCTGCCGCATCCTCGGCACGCGCCATTGTGCCGCGTGAAACGGTTTGAGGATCGGTGATCGCTTCGGAGACCGTCAAATATCGCGAACACGGCACGCCTGCGGACATCAATATGTCCTCGCACTGCCGAGCAGGCCGAACCTTGGTCCACTGTTCCAGTTCGCTCATCAGCGCATGCCAGTTCTCCGATCGCGCCTCTTGCTGCGCAAAGCGCTCGTCGGTTTTCCAGGCGGAATTGCCTGTTGCGTCCGCCAGCTGTTCGAAATTTCTCTGGTTGATGGGCGTTACGATGACGAAGCCGTCGAGTGCGACCAATGGCGCATACAGATGGCGCTTGGTTCCGTCGGGAAACTGCGCGGCTTGGCATTCATACACCAGCAGGTTGATCATCGAGTCCATCAACGCCACATCGATAAATTGGCCGCCGCCATGGCGAAGCCGGCCAACCAGCGCGGTCTGGATGGCGCCGAACGCATAAACCGCCGCCAGCACATCGGCCACGAAGATGCCCGTCTTGGCAGGGCGATCCTGATCGCCCTGATAGTCAAACTGCGTCCGATCGTAGCCGCTGGCTGCGTGCACGACCGGGGCATAGGCCGGGTGATCGGCGCGCGGTCCCGATTGTCCGAAGCCAGAAATTGAACAATAAATGAGATCGGGGCGTCTTGTTGCGAGCGTCGCGTAGTCGAGCTTCAATCTTTTCATGACGCCGGGCCGAAAATTTTCCAGTACGACGTCGCTGGTGGAAACAAGTTCCGCGGCAATGTCGCGCCCCTCAGCGGCCTTGAGATCTATTGCCAGACTCTGCTTGCCGCAATTGAGATGCCCGAAATAGGTGCTATGCCCCCGTCGCAACGGCTTGGCCTTGCGCATGTGATCGCCGCTTAGTTCCTCGATCTTGAGCACCTCGGCGCCGCAATCTGCAAGCATTCGCGAGCAGTACGGCCCCGCAATCATGCTGGTGAAGTCGACGATCCGTATGCCGGCCAACGGCTGCGAAACGGGAAGAGGATTCACTCAAGTCTCCAACTCTGGCCTGTCCAACCAGAACACAAGCCTGCCGGTTTACCCGGCGATTCCGCACCGAAGCTTCCGCTTTCCTGCGGCCAGGGGTTCCGGCGCATCGGGTCGGGCGCGCATGCTTCACTTGCCGGTAAACTTGGGTTTCCTCTTTTCAGCGAATGCCTTGGTCGCCTCGCGGTGATCCTGCATGTGCATCGTCTCATGCTCGAGCGACATCGATGCATCCAGGATCATGTGCATGTTTTGCTTGAGTATCCGATTGACTGATAGTTTCGTCCACCGGATGGCCCACGTCGCACCGTCTGCCAGTTCCTGGGCGATTTCCGTGGCCTTCGGCAACACCTGCTCGGTCGGGACGGCATAGTTCACCAGGCCAATTCGTTCAGCCTCCTTGCCGTTTATCAGCGAGCCGCGCATCAAAAACTCCTTGGCCCGCGAAATTCCGACCAGCAGCGGCCATATCGCCGCTCCGCCGTCGCCCGCAACGAGACCGATGCGAACGTGCGGATCGCCGATGCGAGCCGTCTCCGATGCCACCGTGATGTCGCACAGCAGCGCAACCGTCGCCGCCAAGCCGATCGCGTCGCCCTGGATCGCGCAGACGATGGGTTTGTCCAATTCCAGCAGATTGAGGACCAGGCGGCGGCCTTTCGCGGGATCGGCGATCTCCCCATCTGCCAGAAAATCCCCGCCGGGGCGGTTTGACATCGCCTTGACGTCGCCCCCGACGCTGAAGAAGCGGCCTGTACTTCGAACAAGAACCGCATTGACGGCAGCGTCTTCCGACAGATCGAACCAGATGCTGCGCAACTCGGCGATGAATTCGCGGTTCAGCGCGTGATACGCATCAGGCCGGTTGAAAGTCACCGTTGCCAATTTGTTGGCGACCTCGATCTTCAGGCATTCGTATCTTGAGTAGTCGGTCATTCGAGCGGCCCCGTGCGAGTTAGCGTTCGGTCCAAGGTTGATACCTACACATTGGTAGGACCACATTATCACCACGACCAGACGTTTATTGCAACATCCGGACGGGTTGACGTCATTGGACCTACCAAATAAAAACGGATGACTTTCTAAGGTCAAGGAGGTTCCGCTTGTCCAGTGACCACGAGCGCACGATGTTGCGCGACGCTATTCGCAGCCTGTTGCAGCGGCATTGGCCCGCCGACAAAGCAAAGGCTCTCGCTGCACGATCAGCCGATCTCACAGGCATTTGGCGTATTCTGGCTGAGCAAGGATGCGCGGCATTGGGGACCGATCCTGCGAGCGGAGGACTGCAGGACATCCTTGTCGTGATGGAAGAGCTGGGCCGTGCGGCCTGCCCGGCGCCCATGCTCGACGCAGCCATCATCAACCTGGCCTGTTCCGATGCAGGTATGCAGGCCCCTCCCTTCTTGCCCGATCTGCATTCAGGAAAGGCCTATGCGTGCGTTTCGTTCGGGGCCATGGATCCCGACTCCGCCGCCGGCAGCGTCACGGTTTCGTCCGGAAAAATTTCTGGAAAAATCAACTTCGCTGAGGGCGCGCGATCTGCCACGCATTTTGTGATTTTCCATCCGGCCGGATCATGTCTGATCGTTGCTGAGGCCAGCTCCGATCACGTCACTTTGACTCCTACGAGGGCGATGGGGGCCGACGGTCTTTTCAGCGCCGAATTCTCCGGTGCGACAGCGGTCAGCGTGCCCGTGTCCGCGGCTTGCGCAAGTGACATGCTGTCGATCTCGCGCCTTTGTTATGCCGCCCGTGCCTGGGGAGCCGCAAATCGTGCATTCGAACTCGCCGTCGCCTATGTCAAGGACAGGAAGCAGTTCGGCCAGCCGGTCGGCCGGTTCCAGGCTGTTCAGCACAAGCTCGCCAACAACCTGATTGCCCTCATGGGCGTACAGCTGTCTCTCGGTAACGCCGCCTCGCACTACGATCGCGGAATAGATCATTGGCGCACGTTTGCAGCGGCGGCATTTGCGTATTCGAACATGACGCTCAGGCAAGTCTCGTTGGAGACGCATCACTCCTTCGGTGCCATCGGCTACGCCGAAGATCACGAGGCCCCTCGGCACTTCAAGCGCGTCCACCTCGACATCGTTCGCCACGGCGGCGGCCGGCAAGCAAGGGAAGAACTCGCCGAGCGCTACCTCGGTGAGGAATCGGTCGAACTTCCACAATATGACCTTGGCGAAGCCGGAAACAGATTCCGCGGCGAAGTGCGCGAGTGGTTGTCGAAGCATTGGCCTCCTGAGCGACGTGCGGCTTATGAGGCCACTGACGAGACGCATCGTGATCACGACGCTAAATTCGCCCGCGAGATGGGGTCGACGGGCTGGCTTGGATTGACCTGGCCGAAAAAGTTCGGTGGACTCGAAAGATCCCCCTACGAGCTGCTGGCTCTGCTGGAGGAAACGACCCGGGCCGAAACACCGAGGGCGGGTGCCCCGATTCAGGCAGCCTCCTGGATGATCTACGGCAATCCTGAACAGCAGCAGCGGTATCTGCCCGAAATTCTCCGCGGCGAAGTAGTCTACGGCATGTGGTACAGCGAGCCGAATTCCGGCTCTGATCTGGCGTCATTGAGAACGAAAGCCGTCCGGGACGGTGACGATTGGGTCATCAATGGTGAAAAGATCTGGACTACGACATATTGGGGCGACTACATGTGGCTCGCCGCACGGACCGACGCGACCGCTAAACCTCATGCCGGCATCAGCATGTTTATCGTCAGGACGGACTCGCCCGGCATCACCCGCACGTCAATCAAGACCATGTATGACGGGGAATTCTGCAACACGTTCTTTGACAATGTCAGGGTCAGTTCCGCCGCGCTCATCGGAGAAGTCAACCGTGGCTGGGAGGTTTTGACCGGTTCTCTCGGGACCGAAAGGTCGTTCGTCGGTACCCTCATTCTCACGAAGCTTGTGCGCCAGTTCGAAGAACTATGTGATTACATTCGCTCATTGGAAATCAATGGACGCCCGTTGCGGCTCGATCCGATCGTTCGCGACACCATCGGCGGCTACGCCGCATACCTCGAGGCCGGCCGGCAACTTGCCCTGAACTCGGTCACGATCCTCGCAAAGGGAAGCGAGCCGACATGGGAAGCCGCTATCGCGAAGGTCTTTGCCGGAGAACTGATGGAACGCTTTGGCGAGTCGGCGCTGGATATTCTGGGAATGTGTGCAACCTTGTCCGCGGGCAGCACCGATGCACCCCTGCGAGGCCGGCTCGAACAGAAGCTGCGTCATTCGCTGATGTGGGTCATCTCGCTCGGAACAAACGAAATTCAACGCAGCATGATTGCTCAGCGAGGCTTGGGCTTACCCAGGTAAGGCGCTGCTCGGCGCGAACGATCGAGCGCAAGAAATTAATTTATTCTGGCAGGGATAGCAGGAATGACCACGGAACTATCTCCGATGACCCCAGGCTTACACCGCTTTTACATGATGGACAGGATCGTCCATGGACGAGCGGCGGCTGAAGCCCTGCAGGTAGAGGTCGCCAGACTCGAGAAATCCAACATCTTTCTGGTGACCAACAAGTCGCTGGCGGGAGGCTCGCGCGTTGCAGCAATCGTCCGCGAGCTCGGAGATCGCTACGCCGGGCAATTCGCCGGTGTGACCGCACACGGGCCGAGACAATCCGTGATCGATGGCGCCAATGCGGCGCGCACCGCCAACGCCGATCTCCTGGTTGCCGTGGGAGGCGGCTCCGTCATCGACGCTGCAAAGGTAATGCAGCTGTGTCTGAGAAATTCGGTTCGCGATGCCGGCACCCTGTCGGACTTCGTCGTGCGCGATCGTGGCGACCCATCAACGAGACCTGCCGACGCGGATCGATGGATCAGGATGATTGCGATCCCGACAACCCTGTCGGCTGCCGAATTCACCTGGTTCGGTGGCGCCTTCAATCCCGAGAGCGGCATGAAAGAGGCATTCTCCAACGCCATGATGATCCCGCAGGTGATCATCATGGACCCGCAGATGACGATGGAAACGCCCATGCATCTGTTGCTGACGACCGGCATGAAGGCCGTCGATCACGCAGCCGAACGCCTCGCATCGCTCAAGTCGAATCCCTACAATGACGCCGTCTCGTCGTTGGCGCTTCGGCTCTTGTCCTCGGGCCTGCGGACTGCTCATCGCGATCCCGCAGACGGCGAAGCTCGATCGCAACTTCAATATGGAGCGTTCATGTCGATGTGCGGGGCTGCGGCGGGCGCCCCGGTAGGTATTAGTCACGCCATCGGCCATGCCCTTGGAGCGCACTGCGCGGTGCCGCATGGCGAGACATCCTGCGTGATGCTGCCGGCCGTCATGCAATGGAACCAGCCCTCCAATCCGGATCGTCAGTCGATGATCGCCGCCTCCCTCGGCCATCAAGCCGGCAGCGCGTCCACCGCCGTAGCCGACCTGGTTGCCGAGCTCGGCCTGCCGAGAACGCTGCGCGATGTCGGCGTTTCCCGAACTGACTTTAGAACGATCACACGAAAGGCGTTCGACGACATTCTGGTTAAAAGCAATCCGCGTCCAGTGCAGGCGATTTCCGACATCGAAGAAATACTGGAGTTGGCTTGGTAGCTCCAGGGACTTCACGGAATTTATCATTCTGAAGCGGCATCGCCGGAAAATAAAGGCGACCTAGGGAGCAAGCCAATGACAGCCCTACCCGAACGAACACCGCGGTCGAATGACCAGATGCCATCGATCAACATTGGACGCTTCAGGATCGACCGGGTCGAGGAGTTCCTGCTGCCGGGCTTTGCGCCTGATGCTCTCTACCCCGCTTTCGACCCTTCAGTGTTCAAGGAATGGTCCTGGCTTGCGGGCCCTTCAGTGTACGATCCGGTTTCGAAGAACTTGATGTCTTCGCTGCATAGCTGGATTTTGCGAGACGGCCAAAAGACGATCATCATCGACACCGGCGTCGGCAACGGAAAGAAGCGCGATTATCCCGGCTTTGGCGACCGGTTTCATATGGTGAACACACCATATCTCGATCGGCTTGCCGCAATTGGCATCAAGCCCTCCGACGTAACGCATGTCGTCATTACCCATTTGCATATGGACCACGTCGGCTGGAACACCATCGACGTCAAGGGCAGCTGGGTGCCGACCTTTCCCAATGCCCGCTACGTTTTTGGCCGCGAGGACATGGAGCGTGTGCTCAGTCCGGCCTTTCTCGCGAAGGGAGGAATGGCCGAGCGGGTCGCGCATGACAGCCTTCTGCCCGTGATTGACGCCGGCCTGGTCGATCCCTCCGAACCCGGTCAGGAGCTTTTTCCTGGATTTAGTTTCGAGGCCGCGCCGGGACACACGCCGGATCAACTCGCGATCCGCGTGAGGTCTGACGGAGCAGAGGCCCTGTTTACCGCGGATGCCTTTCACACCCCGATTCAGATCGTGCGGCCAGACTGGAGCAGCCGGTTTGCCCTCGACCCGAAGGCTGCACAGCGGACCCGCGAAGGGATTTTGGAACGCGCAGCGAAGGAAGGCACGATCCTCTTTCCCAGCCACTTCTGCGATCCGTTCTATGGCCGCATTGTCCGTTACGGATCGGGATATCGGTTCGCGGGACTCGACGGCAAGATTCTTGGTTCGGCGTAAATTTCTCAACGGGCAAGATGCAGAATCCCGCTTCTACCGCTTCGGTAGCGGCCCGGTAACCGCCGCTATCGCGGCGATATTCCGGCGTTCTCGATCATGTTGCGAATGATCGGGAGTTCGGCCTGAATGGTTGCATCCATCTCCGCCGGCGTGCTCGCGATCAACTTCCATCCGATCGAAGTGATAAAGCGCTCGCTGAAAGCCCGCTGCCGTGCGATGTCGCGAATCTCGACGCTCGCCTTCTCGACGATCGTAGCCGGAGTTCCTCCCGGTGCCGCCAAGCCGAACCAGATGAACGCCTGAAGGTCCGGGTACCCCTCCTCGGCCGTTGTCGGTATGTCCGGAAACTCCGGCGAGCGAGACTTCGCGGCGATGGCCAGCGCTTTCAGCTTTCCGGCCTGCATGAATGATCCAGCCGTTCCAGCGCTCGCTACTGACAGCTGAATCTCGTTCGTACCCAACGCATTCATTACCGGCGCCACTCCCTTGTAGGGAATGCCGAGCAACTTGGTGCCAGCACTCCTGTTCAGCGTTTCATAGAGAAGTTGAGGCGGACTTCCGTCGCCCCACGTTCCATATGAGAGAGTATCGGGCTTCTCATGATCCAGCGAGACAAGCTCACGAATGCTGTTCGCCGGCACGTCAGGCGTCGCCAGCACGAACTGGTCCGCCTGCGCGATTATCGAGATATTGGCAAAACCATCCGGATTGTAGGGCAGTTGTTTGAACGCAAAGCGATTCGACAGATAGATTTGATCGGTGACTGCAAGCCAGGTATATCCGTCCGGCGCTGCGTTCGCGACCGCCTCCGCCGCGATCAGGCCACTCGCGCCCGCGCGGTTCTCTACGATTACCGATTTCCCCCAGCGCGTCGTCAACTCCTGCGCGACAGCACGCGCCAAAATATCCAGCCCGCCCCCGGGAGCGGATCCCACGATGATCTTGATGATCTTCTCGGGATAGGCGTGGCCGGATACCGGCCACACGACCACCAGCAAAGCAGCAAGAAGCCCCGCCCGCAGCGCTTGCCTCATTGGTTCCTGCCCTCTGTAAACCTTTTACCTACTATGCAATATTGGTCCTACCAATGTCAATCAGGCCGGTTTTGCGCGGCGCGGGATGACGGCCCGAATGCTGTTGCCCGTTCGCTTCATTGTGAAGTGAGGTTTCGCTTGCCATGCGCGGCCTTGACAATCGATTGCAAAATCAAAGAAATGGTCCCACCAATGAAAGAGGTGGTCCGCGTTCGAGGACGCTTCGAAGCGACGACTCGCTGAAGGAGCGAGCCAGGCTTGATGAGAGCCAAGGGACAGGACTGCCGAGGGCGATTCAAGGGAGGAAGCAATGCAGGAAGTGCGCAACGCCGCTGGTCTCATCGTGGACGACCGGGAATCGGGTATCTTCCGAGTCCATCGCAGCGCCTTCGTTGATAAGGATATTTTCGAGCTCGAACGAAGCCGGATATTCGACCGTTCCTGGCTGTTTGCAGGCCATGCCTCGGAATTTCCGGATCCCGGCGACTTCATCACCCGGACCGTGGCCGGCCGGCCGCTAATCCTCGTGCGTGGCGACGACGGCAAAATCCGCGCCCTGATGAACACCTGCCGCCATCGCGGGAACCTGGTCTGCCGGGATCACAAGGGCAAAGGCGCGGAAATTTTTCGGTGCTTCTATCACGGCTGGGTCTACAACACCCGTGGCGATCTCAAGGGCGTTCCAGGAGAGGACGCCTACAGCGACGCCTTCGACCGCGACGCGCTTGGCCTTGAGCCGGCGCCCAGAATGCACAACCACCGCGGATGCATCTTCGTCAGCTTTGATCCGGAGATTGAGAGCTTCGAGGATTTCATGGGTGCCGCGCTTGCCGTTCTCGACAACACCCTTGACCTTGGAGACATGGAATTCGTTCAGGGACATCTCAAGTATTCGATGCGGGCGAATTGGAAGCTTCTGGTCGAAAACAGCATGGACGGCTACCACGCGGCATTTACGCACGAGCGCTTCTTCACCCATTTCATGCCGGCAATGGGGCTTGAAGGCCGAACCAGGATGCCGCTCGATGGTGGACCTAATCCTTCTCCGATTTCCCCTACAATTCCACTTGGCAACGGGCACGTGACCACAGGTTATCCATCCTCCGGCCGCCTCAGCCAAGGTCACGACTATCTTGAGAAATACGCCACGGGAGAGATGGAGAAGTACCGCCAGATGCTCACCCTGCGACACGGTCCCGACAAGTCGCGGATGATCGAGCAGGGTGCCGGCAATTACCTGATTTTTCCAAATCTCATCATCATCGACGGCTGGCGTGTCTTCCGCACGTTTTACCCCAGTAGCCAGGATTACATGGAGATCAATGGCTGGGCATGCATGCCGAAAGAAGACTCTCCGGAGCTGCGCAACGTTCGTCTGGAGTGGTATTTGGGATTTCAGGGGCCCGGTGGATTCGCAACTCCCGACGACGTCGAGGCCCTCGAGGGATGCCAGATGGGTTTTGCGACCCAGAAGGAGGTGGAGTGGTCCGATATCTCCCGCGGCATGAAGGGAATTACTGCGGGAGGCCCCAGCGAGCTGCAGATGCGCGTGTTTTGGCGCGAATGGCACTCCCGCCTGACCACGGGACAGCACGCTGCCGAATACGGCGATTGATGGGATTGGTTTCTCTTGAGCCACAGAGGTGGCCGGAGCCGTTAGCACATCAATATCTGGAGGATGTTTGTCGTGGCGGGAACCGCAGTTACACGAGCAGAAGTTGAAGATTTCCTCTTTGCAGAAGCTGATCTGCTTGATGGCTGGCAGCTGGATGAATGGCTGGCACTTTTCGACGAGGAACGAGGCGGTCTCTACATGCCGTCAACGGACTCGCCTGACAGCACCCACACCGAGACGCTGTTTCTCATTGCCGACAACATGACGCGGTTGCGCTCGCGTGTCAGTCAGTTGCTCAGTGGTCTTACCTGGGCCGAAAACCCTCCGTCACGCACCAACCATATGATCAGCAATGTTCGCATTCTCGGCACAGAAGGCGATGCATTGCTCGTCAAGGCCAATTTCGTGGTCTATCGCATGCGCTTCCAGAACATCGATCCCTATATCGGCAAGTACCGCTACAAGCTGCTTCCACGAGCCGGAACGTTCAAGATTCTCGAGCGCCGCGTAATTCTCGACCTTGAATCGCTTCGACCCCACGGTAAGGTCAGCTTCATCGTCTAGAGGTCTCCATCATGGGCCTCGGCAGAGCGAGCTCACCGAAGTCACCCGGAATTCCTGTCCACGCTGTGGTGTAAATCGATTCAATTGGGGATTCTCAAAGGATGCAGCGCGAGCCGAGACTGGCCGGCAAGGTCGCCATCGTCACCGGATCCAGCCGGGGGCTTGGGCTGTATTGCGCCCTCGCCTATGCCCAAGAGGGCGCGAAGGTCGTTGTCGTTGGTCGCAACGCCAGGGAAACAAATCTCCATATGCCCGGCAATGTCTATCTCACGGCGGAAGCGATCAAGGAACTTACCGGCTCACCGGCGCTGCCCATCATCTGCGACGTCACCGATCTCGGCTCCGTCGACAGCATGGTCAGGAAAGTCCTCGACCGCTGCGGCCGGATTGATCTTCTCCTTAATAATGCCGCCTATGTCATGCCGGAAGGAGAAGCGATAACCGAGGTTCCTCTCCGGCTGTTCGAACAGATGCTCCAGGTGAACGTCCTCGGCGCATTCTCCGTGCTCCGTGCCGTGCTGCCAGCGATGCAAGTGCAGCGCAGCGGCAACATCATCAATGTCTCCGGCCGCTCGCGCACGCGCGGCTCGCCGCTTGAGGCGACAAAAATGGCAATAGAGGCTCTCACCATTGGTTTTGCCGACGAACTGCGGTCGCAAGGCGTCGCTGTTAATTGCCTGCGACCGGTCGGATTCATCGATACACCCGGCGTCCTGCTTAACAGCGATGTGGGACCATCTGACTTGACGCCGCCCGATAGCTACGTCGAGGCCACGATCCTGATGGCAATGCAGACCGTCGGTACGTACACCGGTCAAGTGAAGACGGATGCGGAAGTCATACGCGACCTCAGCGGGCACACGACACTGCGCCGCTATGAGGCCATGAATCCCCCAGCCTGGCGCGATTCGCTTGTCGCGGCAGTCGTCGGAGCCCGCCACCTAGAGAGGCAGTGGGCCAACCAAGACTGCTCGTTCGCTGGCAACGAAACTGGACAACAAGATTCGCGAAGCGGGAATTTGGATCAATTCAACAGGGAAGCTAAATGAGCTGGCTAACTGACAGGCTGACGAAGGGAATGGAGCAGCGAGGCCTCACCATCGACAAAATGGCCCGTGAGCTCGCAATCGAGCGTTCGCGCTTGACCAATATCGTCAACGGCTCCGCGATACCGAATGAGAATCTGACAAAGCGGTTTGCCAACTACTTCGGCGAAGACGCCGGCGACTGGCTGAACGGCGCCGAGAAGCGTGCAGGCGCCAAGCCAGATGTTCCGAGTATACCGCCAGATTTCTTCAAGGTGGCCAAGGTCTCGGAAATCGCCAACGGCGAGATGAAAATTGTCTTCAATGATCTCGTGGCTGTGGCCAACGCCGAGGGTGAATTCCACGCATTTGGAAACATCTGCCCGCACGCCGGAGGACCGATCGGTGATGGATTCCTTGAGGGGTGTATTGTCGAATGCCCCTGGCACGCAGCCCAATGGGACCTCCGAACGGGAGAGGCGCTGACAGCGCTCGCCACTGCCGATATCCCTCTATTCGAGGTACGCGTTGTCGACGATGATATCGAGATCAAGCTAACCGAGGCGGTACTTG
>Ga0137409_10003188_pt1 | contig 17408 bp, 22 predicted proteins | sample CZODoug1_16funga_FD_122059 | JGI IMG/M metagenome (GOLD analysis project Ga0137409, IMG submission 122059) | Vadose zone soil fungal communities from Angelo Coast Range Reserve, California, USA - CZODoug1_16fungal (Hybrid Assembly) | ecosystem: Environmental > Terrestrial > Soil > Vadose zone... | reverse complement strand
GCCTTCGCCGGCTTTTATGCAAATATCGAGACCCTTGACGACGAAGAAAGAATAGCGTTACTTATGGACATCTTCGGCGCCCCGAGACGGGTTTTTGCGTCTCATGAGCATCTTGCAGCCATCGATTAGATAATCGAGGGTGTGCGGCGCGTCCGAACGCAACAATTCCCCCTGACGGCATGAAGGCTTTGTGCCCCGGCCCGTCAGACAGGCCCCGCCTCATCAGCGGGGCTTTTTCTTATCCATAGGATAGGCGCTGCGATCGGCGAGCCCTCGCGGCGTCTGTGTTGACTTCCTCCCATACGTACTTGAGCCGCTCGCGCTGGCAATTCGCGGGCGGCTCTTTTTGTAGGAGGACCGATGCGAATTATCCTATCCATGCTTGCGCTAGTTATGCTTGTCGCGCCGGCTTCCGCTCAATACTGGTATCCGAGTCACGGATACGCTTGGTATCCCAGCTATTACGGCGGAGGGTACTATCGGGGCGGCTATTACGGAGGCGGACTGCCTTACCGCGGCTACAATGGCTACCACATGGCGGAGCGTTCGATGGACCGCGCGCCCGCATATCGGCCGCCGCTCGTGCGCTACAATTGGTACGGCGGCAACAGTCGCGCATATCTAGGTGGGAGAGGCGGTGGCTGGGGTGGGGAATGGTGAGGCGGCCTCGACTTCGAACTTCTCAGGCATATATGAGTCCATATCCGCTCAGAAATGAGTCCATGCGGACTCTCTTCGACTCAAACTCATGTCAGTTATTCGCAATCCCAAGCACGAAAAGGTAGCCCAGCTTCTCGCTTCTCGATGGACCGCTGAGGATGCGGCACGGGAGGCCGGCTATCCGGACGGCTCATCCTTCAAGGCCAACGCCCGGCGCCTCTCGCATCATCCCGCGATTCGAGCGCGCGTCACCGAACTCCAAGAAACGGAGGCCGCCCTTGTTGTGGTCGACGTGGCTTGGATAAAGCGGCAGGTTGCAGAGATCGCAGGCGTCAAGATCGCTCCCGATGACGTGAAGGCCAGCGACAAGAATGCTGCGCTTGCCTTGCTCGCCAAAATGACTCCGGGGGCATTGGTGCCAAATCAAACCGAGTTGACTGGCCTTGAAGGGGGGCCTTTGCTGGTGGCGTCCATTACGCGAGTGATTATTGAACCTCACAATAGAGACCGCGAAAGTCTTCCGTCCCCTTCTTGAGCCTGCGCGCTACAAGGGCGCGTGGGGCGGCCGTGGCAGCGGCAAGTCGCATTTCTTCGCCGAGCTCATGGTTGAGGAATGCCTTCGTGTCCCCGCCACGCGGGCAGTCTGTGTCCGCGAATATCAGAAATCCCTCGCTCAATCGAGCAAGTTCCTGATCCAGACCAAGATCGATTCGCTCGGCGTCGGCGGTATGTTCGATGTCACGAAGACAGAGATCGTGACGCCTGGACGGGGCCTGATCATGTTCCAGGGTATGCAGGACCATACGGCCGAGACGATCAAGTCGCTCGAAGGCTGCCGTATCGCTTGGGTTGAAGAAGCTCAGACCCTAAGCGATCGCAGTCTGGCGCTACTGCGCCCTACCATCCGAGTTGAGGGTTCTGAAATCTGGGCATCGTGGAATCCGACTCGCAAGAAAGATGCCATCGACACCTTCATGCGGCAGCTCTCGCCGTCGGATGGGACAATCGTCAAATCGAACTGGCGCGACAATCCGTGGTGGAATGGCGTTCTTGAGAGCGAGCGCGAGCGTGACCTGCGGCTCTATCCCGATCGATATGATCACATCTGGGAAGGCGACTACGCCAGAGCGTTCGAAGGGGCTTATTTCGCGCGCGGCCTCGCTGAAGCGAAAGCGCAAGGACGCATTGGCAATGTCACAGCCGACCCGCTCTTGCCACTACGAGCCTGTTTTGACCTTGGAGGTTCAGGGGCTAGAGCTGACGCAATGGCCATATGGATCGTTCAGTGGGCCGGCCGAGAAATACGTATACTCGACTATATCGAGGGCGTGGGTCAGGTGTTGGCCCACTACGTCAACGAACTACGTAGTCGAGGCTACGAAAAGGCCCTTTGCGTTCTCCCGCACGACGGATTGAACCATAACGTCATTACCGGGAAGACCTATGAAACTCACTTGAAGGACGCCGGTTTTGAGACCAAGCCGATCCCGAATCAAGGAACGGGCGCCGCGGCGCAGCGCATCGAGGCCGTCAGGCGCATCCTGCCGCGTTGCTGGTTCAATGAGGCGACGACGGAACCCGGCCGCGATGCGCTGGGCTACTATCACGAGAAGAAGGACGAGGACCGTAACATCGGCTTGGGACCGGATCACGACTGGTCCTCTCATGCGGCTGATGCCTTCGGCTTGATGGCGGTCGCTTACGAAGAGCCGTTTATCGCGCAGGAGCGCAAGCGCGTTCGCGGGCGCGGCTCATGGATGGGAGGTTAAGATTGCCTGACATTCCCGACGCTGAGCTCGACGCCGCCACTGAGGCTTATGTTCGCGAGCGCTGGAAGAATGTCGCCGACTGGCGCAAGGCATATCCATCCGCCTGGAACGAAACCCGCGAGCGCATCAGGTTCGCGCTTGAGGCCGCTGCGAGGGTGAGAGGTAGCTGACATGGCCACGCTGAGAGCGAAAACGCGGAATGCGCTGCCGACTAGCGAATTCGCGGGTCCCGATCGGAGTTATCCAATCGAAGATCGCTCTCACGCCGGCAACGCCAAAGCGCGCGCTAAACAGCAGCTCAAGGCCGGCAAACTCTCCCGTGCAGAGTATGACAAGATCGTCGCCAAGGCGAACCGCAAGCTCGGCGAGGCCAAGCAAAGCAAGGACCTCGACGACTATGTCGCACGCAAGTACGGGCCGCAGTGATGCCATTCAAGAGCCAAGCGCAACAAGCCTATTTCAATGCTAATCGAGGCAAACTCGAAGCGCAGGGCGTCAACGTCGATGAATGGAACGCGGCGAGCGAGGGCAAGACGCTGCCGCAACGCGCGGGCAAGCCAAAGAAGGCTAAGCCAAAGCGCAGCTCGGCGGGATATGTGCCGCTGACCGATCTCGGGATGTGACACGTGGATGAATGGACAACGCTTGCCGAACTCGGAAAGCGCGTGGCACCAAAGAACGGTGGATATGGCGATTATCCAGATTTGCAAGAGCAGGCCGGACTTTATGACATTCCGCGTGGAGGCGAGGTATATCCGGGCACGCTAATGCCGATCTCTCCTCCGTCCCTCTCAGACCGACTGTGGAGCTTTGGCGCTCGCGGCGCGCCCAATGTTGAGAGCCGAATCGGGGAGCCGACGATTCGAGAGCGCCAACATACTTTCACTGAGGCGCCGTTGCCGCTCGGGTTGGAAATATGGGCTAATGAAATTCAACGCGCATTAGGAACCAACTACACATTTCCGTGGAACAAAGGAAAACTTCCGGCCCGTCTTATACCGCGCGGCCAATTGCCGAAAGACATTGGTACCGAAGACGTTGGGAAATAAAATGGCAACGCGTCGCGGCAACAATGGAACTATGAACGGCGAGGCGTCGCGCCGCCGTTCTTATTTCCTTGCCGACAAGCCAGAGCCTGATCCTGATGTCGAGCCCGCTGGCGCGGTCCCGGGTGGCAATGGCAAGCCACTCGGGACACTCGGCAACGGCAAGGCAAATGGCTCCGCCTACGGCGCGGAGGCAAAGCAGCCCGCCAAGGTTAAACTCACCGAGGCCCAGCTCGACAAGCTCATCGAGCGCATGAAGGACGAATACCAAGCCGGCTGGAACAAGGATCGCGACAATCAGGAGGAAGCCTATCGCGATCTGCGCATGATCGGCGACGACAAAACCGAACATTGGGACGCCGACGCCTTGACGGAGCGCACCGATGAAGGCCGACCGGCGCTGATCGTCAACCAGGTGCCGCAGTTCGTCCGTCAGGTTACCGGCGACATGCGCCAGATGAAGCCCGCCATCAAGGTCGTGCCGATCGATGACGCGGCATCGAAAGAGATTGCAGCCAAAGTGCTGCCGGGCATGATCCGCTACATCGAGCAACGGTCGAACGCGCAGCACATCTACTTCGCCGGCGCCGATCAGCAGGCGGGTTGCGGAATTGGCCATTGGCGCGTCACGCACGAATATGCCAGCCAGAACACATTCGCGCAGGAAATCCGTATCGATTCAATTCCCGATGGCGTCGCCGTGGTGTGGGACCCGGATGCGGTTAGAATTGATCGCTCCGATGCAATGTTCTGCTTCGTGCCCGTCGATATGGAGCGCAAGAAGTTCGAACGGCTTTATCCTGATGCTACGCCCGACGTGCTCTCGCCGCAGACGCCCGCGGCCTTTACGGCTTGGCTATCCGACGATCATGTGCGTATTTCCGAATGGTATTACATCGACCCGGAAAAGAAGCTGCTTGCGCTCTATCCCACCGGCGCGATCGATGACGTAACCGACGATCTGGACGCTCAGCAGGTCGCGAAGGCCGCGGGCGCCCAGCTCCAGGAACGTGATGGCCATTGCGTCTGGCGCGCCTTGGTGACGGCAAATGAGATCATCGAGGGACCGGAGAAATGGCCCGGTCCTGATATTCCGATTGTGCCGCTGATCGGCGAGGAAGTGCAGATCGGCCGCGCTACGATCCGCCGCGGCGTGGTGCGCGGGCTGCGCGATGTGCAGCGCATCTATAATTATGCCATTTCAACTAAGACGGAGCTGATCGCGCTGGCGCCGAAATCGCCGTGGATCGGCACTCGCGAGCAATTCGAGAAATACGTGGATCAATGGGAGACTGCGAACCGCCGTAATTGGCCGTACTTGGAATATTCGCACGTAAACGGCGTTCCCCCGCCACAGCGCAACGACCCATCAACTAATACTCAAAGTCTTGACGGCCTCACGGTTGAAATGCAAGGCGCGATGAATGCCAACACGGGCATTTATCCGGCCGCGCTCGGCGCCAAGTCGAACGAAACCTCGGGAGTTGCGATCCGCGCCCGGCAGAACGAGGGCGATACTGGAACCTTCGTCTATGTTTCCAATTTCGGCAGCGCGATACAGCGCACCGGGCAGATCATCGTCAATATGATCCCGCAGATTTACGACACTAAGCGCACGATCCAGATTGCGGGCGAGGACGGCAAGATCGACCAGCTGCCGATCAACCAGCCGGGCTTTAGTGAGGATGGATCAGGGCCTGGGATTGGCCTCAACGATGTGACGGTCGGCGCTTATCAGGTTGCGGTCGAGATGGGGGCTAGCTATTCGACCAAGCGCGAGGAAGCCCGCGACGGCATGACCGAAATGATGCGGACGCTTGGGCCGCAGGGCGCCTCGATCTTCATGGACCTGTTCATCAAGGCGCAGGATTGGCCATTGGCCGACAAGATCGCCGAGCGCGCCAAGTTTCTGCTGCCGCCCGCGATCGCGCAGAAGGAAGCCGCCGAATCCGGCGAGCCGCCGCCTCCACCGCCGCCCCCGCCCCCGCCGACGCCTGAGCAACAGAAGGCGATGGCGATGGAACTGCAGAAAATGCAGGAGCAGCAGCAGTCCAATATCGAACTTGCGCGCAAAAACGAACTCGAAGACGCGAAGTTGCAGTTTGAGAAGGCCAAATTCCTGTTCGAGACCCAGACGCTTCCCGAGATCATAAAATTGCAGGACCAGGTGCGTGCCGAACAGGTTCGGAATGGCTCTTTGACGCTGCAACTTGAGGCCACCAAGGTCGGGCATGAAATGGACAAGGGCACAATTCAATTCGAAAACCTCGGATTGAAGCATGCGGCCATCAGGGGAGCGGAGGAGAGCGACGCGGCGTTAACCGAGAGGGTGCAGGAGAACATCAATACCGCACAGGCAAACGAAATTGCGAAGCAAAACCACGATCTTGAGCAGCGCAAGATCGACCTCGAGCATCGGAAGTTGACGCACGGTGCAATGACCGATGAACAGATGGCGCAGGAAAGGCTGGCCGAGCAGAAACAAAAAACTATCGAGCTTGCGCATAAGAACGAACAAGCCAATAGGCAGACCGACGCCGACCGCGCGGAAACGGTGCAGGGTAATATCGAGAAGGCGCGAACGAACGAAATCGCGGCGAGAAACGCCGAACTTGAACATCGCAAGATCGATCTTGAGCACCAGAAACTGACGCAGGGCGGATATGTCGATGCAAACGAACAGAGGCAGGCCAATATAGAAAAAGCGCGAAGTAATGAGCTTGCCGGCCAGCAATTCGAACATGCGAAGACACAATCGCAACGCGACGAGGAGCGCAGCAAGCGCGAGCATGAAGTCGCGATGAAACCGCCGACGCCCGCGGCCGCGGCTGCCCCGGCTAGGGCGCCAGCGGATGAGCCGAAAGCAAGCGCCGCGCTGGGCGGCGATATGGCGGATCATCCCGCTATCAGTGAAATCCGGAATGTCGTGTCTGATCTTTCCGAGAAGGTTCATGCCCCGAAGCCCGATCACATGCCGGCGCTGATCGAGGTGCTGGGTAAACTTGCCAATCAGCGGAAGCCCATAGGCACCACGAGGACCAAGGATGGTTTGCGATTGGTGTTCGACGAAACGCCGAAACCCAAACCGCTATAGGGCACTAGAGCCACTTCCTTCAGCACTGGAAACGATGAAATGAACTATCTTCTCCAAACCGATAAAGACGGCGAGCTTGAAATCAATCATCAAGCATCACCTGGACTGACGATCGAACAGGGGCGCCGGCTAGGTTATGACGGACGCGATCTTGATCTTTTGGGCGAAGGCAAGATATGGCGCACGCCGACCCTTGCATGCTGCCATTGCCCCAGCGTCGTGGTGCTTAATCCGCTTCGCACCCGTGGTCGCACGTTCTGCCCGAAGTGCAATCATTATATGTGCGATAGCTGTGCCATGGTCGCCCGAGAGCCTGATTATGTTCATCGCTCTCGGCAGGAACTCGTTGAGATGATCAGGAGCGGCAAATGGAGATTTGCCGGCGGTGGCATGTCAAATCCGGTACTTCTACCGGTATTAGGAGACAACAATGGCTAAGCGAATCTTTACTTCGGCGGGTTTGACTTTCACGGCCACTGCGGCCGGTTCAGTTGCGACGACCAGCGGCTATATGGCTCTGAAAGCCGGTGCCGTCACGCAGCTTGTCGACGTGCTGGAAATTCTTGTGTCTGGCAAGAATTCTGCATCGGTAGTCGGTGGCTTCGTCTACAAGCGCGCATCGACGTTGGAGACGACGCCTACCGCGCTTGCGGCTCCGCATTCTGATGGCTTGATGCTTCCCGCCGGCACTGCGATATCATCGACAGTCGTTCCATTCGTGGCCGCTGCTACGCAGACGACGCCATCGAACACCGTGACCGATGCTACGCTCCAGCTCGGTATGAATGCCTTCGGCGGCATCTTGCGGTGGAACGCTCAGACCTTCCAGCAGTGGCAAATCCTCGGCAGCGGCGCGCCCGGCCAGGAATCGGTCCTCGTCAACCTCACGACCTACGGCGGCGCGACAACACCCGCGGACGCACATATCATATATGAACCTTATTAGAGGTGTTCCCGATCGAGCGCACGACTGGCATCAGCGATAGCCCACACTACTAGCGCGCACAAAACGACGACGATCGCAGCAATTCCTATTGCGAGTGTGAACAGCATGGTACCCTCTGGACGGGAATGAGCGAACTTCCGCATACCACAAAGGAGAAGACGGAGGTACTGGAATTTTCGATCCTTCGAGGTTCGGTCCCCTGTATCCCGAGATCGACTAATGTTGCGCCTCCGGTCCCTGCGGTCTGGAGACAGCTTGTGCGCAGAACTGCGACCGGCAATCTTCTGATTTCAATTGCCGTTCTCGTCGTTACGCATCTTGCCGCTCCGTTGACGCAATTCGTCTATGCGATGATCGTTGGCGGGATTATTACGGTTAATCTGCAAACTGCCGTTCAAAATCCTACGTTCACTCCTCTACATCTCTATTTCATGTCGACCGCTGGTAGCGACGCCAATGATGGGCTGGCGCCGACCAGCGGAGGCGGTCACGGCCCATGGGCGTCGCCCAATCACGCGCTGGTCTGTGGGGACGTGATCGTAGCCGCGACCGGCGACTATTCCGCCGTAAATATGGGGTTGTGGGGAACTGTCTCAAGCTGTCCGTCAGCGAGCGGAGGCATCGATGGCGCCGGCGGAATTTATTTTGCCACTTTGCTCTGCGGCGGCGCCGATCTGGAAGCCTGTACGACAAGCGGCGTGTTATGGAACATGCCTAAAAACAATTGGTCAGTTCAGGGCTGGAAGGTCACGTTTCCTGCGTGTGCATCTATCGGGTGTGGCAGCGAAGGCCGCGGGTTCAACGTCGACGGTTGTAGCGGCAATGTTCATCATTTCGCATACATCAATAACGTCGTTTATAATGTTGCGTCTGCTGTTCATACGGATGACTGTGGGCTTACAGGGTCGTTCGGAGCCGATTACGTTGCGGTTGTTGGCAACATCGGCGTGAGGGCTAATTACAATTCATCTTTTCCCGAGGCAACTTTCGATATCGTTGGCCCTTTTCCTCTCGATACGAATGTTGGAACGCACGCCTACCTATACAACAACTACGCGTGGAACAACGATGGCTGCGGAGTCAACTGCGTTATCGATGCAGAAGCCTTCATGTTTGACGCATGGAATTTTCATCCCGGTTATAATAATACAGGAGTGATAGCCAACAATATCGCTTGGAAAACTCAAAGATATTGTACGCATATATTCGGAAATGGTGCCAACACCATCACGCCTACGATTAAAGTGTATAGCAATACATGCTTTAGTAACAACGGCAACATCCTGACTGACAACGCAGCCGGTGAATTGAACATAGCGACGGGATTGCCGTGGGCTATCTTACTGTACAATAATATTGCGCGGCAACCAAACGCAACATCTGGCAGTAGTCGCCCGGTGTTTGCTTTCGATAGCCAGGGCGGCGCGCAGAGTCCTGCCGGCACTAATTCAGGACTGGTAATCGGTGGCACAGGAAAAGACAATGTCATGTCCGCCGTTGCCACTAATTGCCCGGGTAACTGCAACGGCATCAACGGCACCGGCGCATCGCCGTGGGGTTCGGTCTCTTTTGATGCTAACGCCGTTCCGACCGTGATCTTTTCTGACCCAGGATTCAACAATACAACGGACCTATTGACCAATCGATCGAGCAACACGCCGAATTGCTCTGGCTTCGTGAATACGACCTTGTGCATGGGATGGAATGCCAACATGCGGGTGCTGACCAACCCGTCCGTGATCTACGATCTCCAGCCCGACCGGAACTGCGGAAGCGTGGCCAACCAATGCGTGGGGAAAGGATTCCAACTTCCCTCAACGACATGCGCTGGCAGCGGTGACGTGTTTACCGACTATCCGATGTGGCTGAAGGGAATCGTCTACCTCCATTGGGATGGCACGAAGATCACCCAAAATGCCGATCTGGCAACAAGGAAGTGCGGGCTTTGATCGATGGCTGATTGGAACCGCATACAGGGCATTGCTACCGCAACAAGCGGGGTGACCTCCTGGAATGTCTCGTTTACGTCTCCGGTAGGAAATCCTGCTGTGGTCGTTGGCGCCGTGCTGCTGGATACGGGCAAGACCCTGACATCCGTAACCGACGACAAGGGAAATTCCTACACCGTATTCAATTCTCATGACGACGGTATTCTATATACTGCATCATTCAGGTCGACCGGCCTTCTCACCAATGGCCCGCAAACGCTGACTTTTACCCCCTCGGCCGCGACCAGCAATGAATGGTCGGTCCAGGATGAATTTTCGCCTCCAACAGGCGCTTCATCGATAAGTACGGATGGCGCGACGAGCCAATTCAATGCAACGGGAACAAGCTTCGTTCCTTTCACGACTTCGCTATCCGATGATCTCGTTTATGCAGTGGCCATGTCGGATGGCTCGTCTACCCATGGGGCATCATTTAATGCCGGCACCGGAGACGGAACGGCTAGAAATTCGGAATGGGGCATTCAATCCGCTCCGGGTTCGGTGACGATGAATCTAGCTGCACAGGCAACCCATTTCTGGGGTCCGGCATTCGCGGTAAATGCTCAAGTTTCGGCTTCTACGATTACGCTCATGGCTGCACAGCTTCTGTAAGACGGGTCGGAAAATGGCGCTCCAGTCATCGAACAATCTGCTTGCGGGAGACGCCTATGCGTTAATCAGAGGCAATGCGGCTGGATATAAAGCTCAAGCGCAGAACGCGCTGGCATCGTTGCAGGCCGGTTCTGTAAATACGGATTTTATTTTCAGAATGCTCGATCAGATGGCGGGCGCGATCAACGCGCTAACCGTATGGAAAGCTGTCGCCGGCCTCGACACCTATGCAACGTCTCAGTCCTATCCGACTTCTCTTGTCTCGGACTGCAATACAGCGATTACCGCTGCTCAAGCCGTTCTTTCATGGGTGGCAACGAATTTTCCGAGTGATGCTGGCGGCTTCCTTCAGGGCTACACGCTTAACACAGACGGATCGCGGACGCCTCGGTCTTTCACGACCGGTCAGACGGCGGGCCTCCAGACGGCATTGACGAGTTTCGTCGCCACCATAGGATAATCCTATGGCTGTCGCAATTGATGCAAACCCAGGAGGTGCAGGCGCATCGCTTAATGGTGGCACTACCCTTAATTATACCGGGCTTACAATGGGGACGGGGGTCTCCAATCCAGCATTAGTTGCACTGATTTCATGGGATAATACTGGCAGCCCGACCATCTCTTCCGTAAATTGGGATGCGACGGGGACGCCGCAAACTCTAACCCTGATAGCGGGGACACTGGCTACCAATGGTAACAACTCTTCTGCTTTATATGGCAGAGTTGGAACCATCACAGCCGGCGCCAAGACTCTCCGGGTGGTCTTTTCGGCGAGCACGAATGCTTATCTAGCGTCCATTTCATTTAGTGGTGTCAATCAGACTGGAGGCGCGACAAGTTTTCCTCACGGCACGACCGCGACCGGCAGCAGTACATCGGCGTCCACGGGTGCCATAACATCTGCTATCGGAAATGCGGTCGTTGGAGTTGGTTGCGATTCAAGTGCCGGGACTACCGTTACCCCGAGCAACACAACGGTCTATGAAAATCACACAGGGGCAACGGTTAACGGGTGGGGAAATGAGGCCGCAGGCGCATCGACTGTCACTTTAACATGCGCGCTGAGCCCGACTACCGTCTGGTGTTATTCGGGAACCGATGTTGCCGCTGCTGGCGCAGCGCAGACGCCTCTAAACAAAAACATCCTGTCTGGCCTGCCTTCCGTTCGATCGGCGCCTGAGATCGACCGAACTTGGTCATGGTCTCAGACCCGAATGCTGGGGCTGGATAAGTTCCCCAATCGCCGGTCAATGCAGTCGTGTGACCCTGTTCTGCCGCTTCCGCGCAGTCCGCAGGATACGCAGAGTTGGACATGGCGACAGACGGGAATGCTCGGCAAGGATCGCTTGCCGAACCGCCAGCAGGATTGGCCCATCCCACCTGCGCCGCCGAATATTGACCATGGCTGGGCGTGGCGTCAGGTCGATAAACTAGGAAAGGACACGCTTCCATTCCGGCAACAGGATTGGCCCAATCCGCTGCCGCCGTCTTTGGTAGATGCAAATTGGACGAGAGGTTTCGAGCCCCTGCGGTCTGGGCCTATACAGGCTCCGCTCGATCAGAATGCCTATTACGATCGTCCGACTTATCCGCCGTTCATCGATCAGACTTGGGTCTGGCGCCAAGTTGGGATGCTCGGCCAAGATAAGCTGCCGTTTCGCCAGCAGGACTGGCCGAATCCTACGCCTACGATCAGCGTGCAGACCTGGACGTGGCGTCAGACCGGGATGCTCGGCCGGGATGTTCTGCCCTTCCGGCAGCAGGATTGGCCAAATCCAGTCCCGCCGCCGAATATCGATCATGGTTGGCTGCTGCCGCTAAATCTTGCGCTCAAGACGTTCGTCGCGCCGCCATTGCCGTTCAACCAGTATTACTGGCCTAATCCGGTTCCTCCGCCTCGACCGATAATTCAAAACCTTACCCGGTCGTTGTTCGATACGTCAGCGGTTGTGCCTCCGCCGCTCCCGACGTCGCCCGATGGCTTCCTGCGGTGGAATCTTGAACGGGCAGGTTGGCCGAAGAGACGGCGCAAGCCGACGCTGCTGGAAATCCTCGCCGATATCATCGAGGAAGACCCGCCGCCGGTAGTCGCGCCGACCAATCGCCGCCAAAAAGCTCGGGCTCAGGCTCAGCGATGGGCTGAGGAAATAGTCGATCGCGCCCAGCGCGAAGCCCGATCATACGAATTGGACTTTGCCAAGGCCACGATTGATGCGGCGCTCAAGGAACACGCAATATCTCTGATCAGTTCGGCCCATCAGCGGCGGCTTGATCAGGAAGAAGAAGAGGCGAAGGCGATTTTGTTTTTGCTCTCGTACTATTACTGATTGGAGTTTGACCAAATGCCGGCAACTGGACTTAATCGCTATCTTCCCGACTGGTCTGTTACGAGCGCCCCGGCCGTCAATACGGCCGCAAGCGCATCGCGGCCCGCGTCGCCGGCTCCGCCGCTTGCGGAAAGCCGCCACGTCTGCACATCGATCAGTGCGAGTCTTGTGGGAGATACGGCGCTAGCCGCAATATCGCGGGGGCAGGTCAACTTGCGCGATGGTGCGACCGGCGCCGGGACGATTCTGGGATCGTGGGCAATTGCCATCCCGGCGACGCCGGGCGCCTGCGCGATTCTATCTCTGGATTCGCTCGAAATCATTGGCTCGCCCAATACCGCAATTACGCTTGAATTCGCAGGCGCCGGTGGTGCCCTCACGTTTCAATCCGTCACCCTGACGGGCCACACCCTCTGATGAAAACGAAGGCCGAGAAGTTCAAGCGCGACAGTCCATATGGACAACGCGGCGGCTTATATGCTCGGCATTTGTCAGGATGCCGAGCTGCGCGGCCTTTCAGGTTATGAAGTCGCGGTGGCGCTCGCGACCGTGCTCGCGGGGCACGATCCGGATATTGCCGGCAAAGTGCTGGTCGCGGTCGGCGATGCTATCCGCCTTAATCCAGTGACAAAGATCGTCACGCCAGGACCGGGTCAATCCGACGCGATCAACTAATTTCCGATCTCCAGGCGCGCCGGCGCCGTCCAAGACGCCAACGACGCAGTCCAAAACGCCAACGCAACCAGAACGCTGATGGGTCATACCATTTAGGCGGTTTCAAGCTTTCCGGCATGGCGTCGCATAGCTCGTGCTCTCGCTCCCGCGGATGCTCATAGCCGCAAATGGAGCAGATAAACGCCGTAAGCCGCGGCTCCATCCACTCCCCGCATTCCGGGCAGACGTAATACTTATAATCGCTCTTGCTCATGCGGCTTGCCTCGCTGTCAAGAGACACCCTTAACACAGTTTCCGAGCTTCGGGCGGGCCGCCGCATGACGTGGCAGCCGCCTCGATGACCACCCGCTCATATGGCGGTATTTTTGTGAGTGAAAGCATGACCGAGAAAACAGGCACCCCTGCGCTAGCCGCCGAAACCAGCGCGCCAGCCGTTGCGCCTCCATCTGAAAGGTCAAGTGTAGACCTCTCGGACCTCCAGGCCGAACTCGACTCCAAACGGAGTCAGGCGGACGAGGACGAGATTTTCGACGACATAGCAGGAAAAGGCAAAGACGGCGACGAGTCCGATGAGGACGAACTCGCCGACGCTGAGGACGATGCCGAAGCCGCCGATGATGGCGACGGAGGCAAGGACGGAGAGGGCGACGACGCGGACGCTGAGGAGGACGAAGACAAGCCTCGCAAGCGTAGCCGCGCCACTCGCTATCGCGACCAGATCACCCGACTTGAAAACGAGAACGCACAACTGCGCAGCCGCGCCGGCGGCAGCCTGACGAAAGTGCAGATCGAAGAGCACGTCGAGAGCATCATTGGTCCCGAACCGCAGGAAAAGCAGTTCGACAACTTCCTTCAGTACGAGCACGAGCATACGGCTTGGCTGCTGGATAAGCGCAATGTGATGCGTGAGACGGTCAAAGCGGTGGAAAAGGCGCAAAAGGAACGCGTCGAGACCATGCGAGTGAACGTCGAGCGCCATGCAGAGCGCGTCGAAGACTTCCGCTCCCGCAACGGCGAAGAGTCCGCCAAGGACTACGACGCCGTTATGTCGAAAGCGCAGAAGTTGATGGTCGCGCCGGTGGTTGAGGAACTCATCCTCGAATCACCCAAGAGCGCCCACCTGCAATATTTCTTCGCCCGCAATCCTCAACGCCTCGACAGTCTCAATCGCATGAGCGAGCGCAATGCCGCCAAGGAGATTGCGCACATCGAGGCGCGCCTGTCCCTGCCGCAACCCAAAACGAAAACCGCGGCACCACCACCGAGCCGAGCGCCCAAAGGCGGCGCCGGCCCGACCTCGCAAGAGGCTCAACTTGAGGCTTGGCTGAAAAAAAAATACGGCTGATCCTTGGGATTATAGCCTTACGCAGACGCGACTTGGTGCCGCCTAGCCCGTAGAGGCAGACGGCTATGACAGCTCCCGCTACTAACGTCGTTCTCAATCCATCAATCATCGCCAAAGCGGCGGTGCGCATTCTCGACAACGAACTCGTCATGGCGAACCGCGTCTATCGCGGTTACGAGGATGAGTTCGGCAAGAAGGTCAACGGCTACGACATCGGCGACACGATCACGATCCGCAAGCCGAACCAGTTCACCGTCCGTAATACGATTACGGCGACGACCGGCGGCCAGGACACCGTCGAAGGCAAGTTGACGATGCAAGTCAACCTGGTTCGCGGTGTTGACTTCTCGTTCACATCTCAGCAACTGACTTTGAATATCACCGAACTCGCCGATCGCGTTATCAAACCGGCCATGGTCCAGCTTGCGAACGCGATCGACACGGCAGTGATGGCTGAGTTCTATCGCATTCCGAACTGGGTCGGCATGCCGAACGGTGCTCTAGGTGTAGAGACGGCAATTGGTTCATTCGCGGCTTTCGCGAAAGGCGCCGAACGCCTCGACCAAGGTTCAGTTCCACAGGATGATCGTTCGGCCGTGCTTTCACCCGAATCCAATTGGGCGTTGGCCGGCAGCCAAACTGCCTTGTTCCTGCAATCGGTCGGCCAGCCCGCCTATCGCACCGGCGAGATCGGCATGATCGGCGGCGTTTCCACGTATATGTCGCAAAACGTGCCCACATGGACGAGGGGAACGGCCACTGGCGCCGCCCCGCTTATCAACGGCGCCGCGCAGAACGTGACCTATGCAACCGTGTTGAACACCGAGTCGGTGCCCGGCACTCAATCGCTGATCACTGATGCATGGACCATATCCTCGACTATCACCAAAGGAACGGTATTCACGATCGCCGGCGTGTTTGCCGTCAACCAAATCACCAAGGCAGTGCTACCATTTTTGCAGCACTTTACGGTGCTAGCCGATGCAAGTTCGGATGGCACCGGCAACGCTACACTGACGATCTCGCCTGCGATCATCACCACGGGCGCATTTCAGAGCGTTTCGGCGGCACCTGCCGACAACGCGGCGATCCTAATCGCCGGCACTGTAGGCGCTCCGTCTGGTAGTTATCGCCAGAACATGATGTTCCACAAGAATGCGTTCGCGCTTGCTGTGGTGCCTATGATCAAGCCGCCCGGCGCGGTCGATGTAGCTCGCGAAACATATAAGGGGATCAGCGTCCGCCTGATCCCATATTATGACGGCCTGAATGATGTCTCACAATGGCGCTGTGACGTGCTGTTCGCGGTCAAAACCGTTGATCCGCGCCTCGCAGTGCGTATCAGCGGCGTTTCGACCAGCCTTAGCTAACGAGAACACGGAGCGGGCTACGGCCCGCTTCTTTTCATGCTTCAACCGAGGACAATTTTTATGTCAATTCCTACCTGGGGCTACAAACCGGATGGCTCTGCGCAGATTTTCGATCTCAAAGAAGGCGCCGATCTTCCCGAGGGTTGGTTTGATCGGCCGGGGCCGCAGGAATCGGAAAGCGATAACTCCGCAGAGCTGAGCTTTGAAGAGCCGTTGAGTGAAATACCGCCGAAGAAACGCGGCCGCCCTCCGCGTCCGCCTGAGGACACCGGATTGTGACAATCATGTCGATGCAAGGAGCCGGTCATGGCAAAGGCAACGAGATCATATTCGGCTAAATCCGCCGCTGCCGGCAAAGACATCGGCAAGCCCGGCAAGAACTTCTCCAAGATCGCTTCCAGCGCAGCCAAGGAATATGGTTCGGCCGCCGCAGGAAAGCGCGTAGCCGGTGCGGTGTTGAATAAATTGCGTGGCAAATGACAACGACCTGGACGCGGCGCCAGCTGATCGATGCCGTGCTCGACAATCTCGGCGTCCTGGTGATCGGACAGACCGCCAGCGACGAGATTGTCAGCAAGGTCGATACCCTGCTCGATCCGACCTTGGCGCAACTGCGCGTGCTTGAGATCGTCGATGTCACTGCGCCATCGATCATTGGCACCCCGAGTCCACCGACAGGCGGCGCGTTTCCCATTGAGTTCGTTCTTCCGCTTTCGGATTGCATCGCCTGGTCAGTCGCTGGCGGTTTCAATCTCGGCAGCGATCCGTCGCTCAAAGTGCTCAGCGATCAGGCCGAGGACACATTGCGTCGCCTCGTACGCCCCGGTCGCACGCGGCGCATGCTGCACGTCGATCGCGCCCTTCGTGGGGAAAATAGGCGTACGACGCGCGGCAACTTCACACAGGGCACCTGATGGCGCTGCGCGACAAATCCGATATCCCTTGGCCTGCCTCGACCGCACCGGGGCTGCGTGCGCAGGAATCGGGCGGCCGGCTGATCAATTGCTACATGGACCCTTTGAGCAAGACCGGTCCCAATGGGCGCATCTATCGGCGCGCGCCTGGCCTTAATGCTTTCGGCTCAAGTTCGAGGACCGGATATCGGGGCTCGATCGAGGTCAACGGCGTGCTTTTTAGCGCATTCTCGGGCCAGCTTGAAAAATGGACCAGCGCTGGCGGCGCCTCGGTCAACGTTGGCGCGCTAAACGGCACCAAGAAGGGGTTTTTCGCGCGGAACAACGCCTCGACACCCGACAAGGTATTCGTCGATCCCGATGGCAATATCGCGACCTTTACGCCGACGAGCGTCACCAATAGCTATCCAGACGCTGACCTGCCCGCGGTCAATGCCGTATGCTCGATCGACGGCTATCTCGTGTTTACGACCGGCAGCGGGCGGGCCTACGCGACCAACCTCAATACGACCGCAGTCGATCCGCTCTCATTCGGTGCCGCCGAGGGCAAGCCAGACGCGCTCACGCGCCCAATCCCGTGGTCTGGCATGCTCTTGCTGATGGGCGAGAAGTCCATCGAGATATGGACCAATCAGGCGCTGTCGCCATTTCCGTTCGCCCGT
>Ga0137409_10003186_pt1 | contig 17431 bp, 12 predicted proteins | sample CZODoug1_16funga_FD_122059 | JGI IMG/M metagenome (GOLD analysis project Ga0137409, IMG submission 122059) | Vadose zone soil fungal communities from Angelo Coast Range Reserve, California, USA - CZODoug1_16fungal (Hybrid Assembly) | ecosystem: Environmental > Terrestrial > Soil > Vadose zone... | reverse complement strand
GTCCGCCGTGGTCAACTGAGCACGAGTCCAACCGAACCAGGACTCACGACTCGTACACCACGCCGTGGGACACGATCGCCGGACGTGTTCGCATAGTGAGGCTCTCATGATTTCTGTGACGGAGAATCTGCAGAGGAGAGACCTAAACGCGATTGAAAAAGCGCGGGGCTTGACGAAGCTTCTCGAAGAGTTCCATCTGCAACAGGGAGAGATCGGCAAGGGCATCGGGATGTCGCAATCCGCGATCGCGCATCACCCTGCGTCTCCTGCAGCTCCCGCCTGAAGTACGAAGTCTTATCGAGCAAGGCACTCTGTCGATGGGCCACGGTAAGCTGCTGGCCGGGATCACGGATGCACCGCGAAGAGCGAATGGCAGGTCATCGGAGCCGCGCTTGGTGGCACAAAGGCTAGTGCGAGTGCGCGCTGATAACGATTCGACGACGGCTCTGCCGCGACGCTCTTGTCCTCTGTCGTCGCAAGCGGCTCGCTATCCCAATTAAAACCCACCTCGTCACGGCGGCGACGCAGGTGTGCCGCGACCGTGGCGAGTACATCTTTGCGCTCTTGGTGTGGGTGTGAAAATCCATATAGTAGCCCCTTCGCCATCTATCGCGCCCGTCGCCGGCGGCGTCGGGGGGTACCACTCGGATAAAGTCATCCAACGCTTCCCTGAGGCGGTCGACCCAATCGTGGTGGAACTCTCCTCGAAGTAGGAGATATCCGTCTCGAGCGAACGCTTCGATTTCCTCCGGCGTCAGCATTCTGTTGGGCTGATCTGCCACAGCGTCATTGTTGTTCACAGTGATCACTCCTGACTATGGAGCCGAAATAAAGACACGCTTGCGAGGTAGCAGGCCAACGGATTCAGTCCTTGCTTCGAGTGTGAGCGGGATGCTCCGGTGCGTCAGAAACGCCTTCGGCCTGCAATTCAGCAGAATGTACTGTCTCTTTCTCGGCGTCCTAGGGTCTAGTCGCCGCGATCAGGGAATATGCGCCGGTGAAGCTGCAAGAGTTGGCGATGGTGCACACGTCAGTTCCGTTTCGCAACGTGAATGGCGGTAACAGCGTCTTGTCGTCTTACATCCGCGCAAGCGATTGTTGTCGTGCCCGCTCGTCGTCGCATGCGAATGCAGCGGTGGAAGGAGCGGACGAATAGAGGTGGAACCCGCGGAGAGTCGTGTGTTGTGACGCGTTGCGTGGTGTGCTCAACTGGCCGCACACCGTTGAGGAAGCGTTCAGGGCTTGCGGTCTCGCCACGCCCGGACGTCGATGGACGCATTCGGCCGAAGAGCGAGTTCTCGGCAGTCCTGGAGGCGAGCTCGCCGAAGGGGACTCGGCTTTTGCGCGGGGCCGAATAGCGCGTGCGGACCGAGCGACATGAAACAGATGGCAGGGAAGGTAGCTTTCATCACCGGAGGCGCGAGCGGTATCGGCTTTGGAATCGCGAGCACCTTCGTCGACGCAGGCATGCGGGTCATGCTCGCGGATCTGCGGCAGGATCACATCGACGATGCGCTGGCTCGCTTCCACGAGCGCGACCAGGGGAATAGCGTGCGCGCGGTTCGTGTCGACGTCACTGATCGCGCGGCGCCTCGGCGCCGCGGCCGATGACACCGAGCGTGCGTTTGGCAAGATACACGTGCTCGTGAATAACGCCGGTGTCGGAATTCAAGGGCCGTTCAACGGAATCACGTACGCAGACTGGGATTTCGGACTGGCAGTAAACCTGGGGGGCGTGGTGAACGGGCTGCAGGTATTTCTGCCGCGCATCCGGGCGCACGGTGAAGACGGGCACATCGTCAACACTGCGTCTCTCGCGGCTCTAGTGCCGATGCCGGCGCAGTACGTCATCTACGTCGCCGCAAAGGCGGCGGTCCTCGCCATCTCCGAGACGATTCGCGATGAGCTTGCGCGGGAGAACATCGGCGTCTCAGTCCTGTGCCCGGGACCGGTGAGGACGAACATCCATGAAGTCGCCAAGAACCGTCCGTCGCGCTTCGGCGTGGGACACGCGTTCCGGGCGGTCGAGCAGGCGGGCGGAACGGCCGTGCCGTTTCCGAGCCGCATGGAACCCTCCGAAGTCGGCGAGCGCGTACTAGCGGCTATTCTTAATGAAGAGCTCTACGTCATCACGCACGGCGAATGGCGCCCAAAAACGGCTTTGCGTCATGCCGCCATCATCGACGCAATGCCGACAAAACTCGATGCGGCGCTCGCGACCGTGCTCGAGCAGCGAACGTAGACGCACGCACGCTCGCTGTCTGCGGCGGGGATGTGCGTGCGCGGCGGTGTGCGGGTAGAGTGCCTTCGGCAGACGTAGCCGAGTCACGTTGCGGAGTGCCGTACCGAACTTTACGCCTCCTGCGTACAAAGGGACGAGCCCGGCTTTTCAGCGCCGGGCTCGCGTCAGAGCGGGAGCGAAGAGTTGCTTCTTCGCAGCCTTCTTCTTGGTCTTGGTTGCCGGGTCTCCGCTTGAGCCGGGGCAGGGTCGGAGCAGCCTGACCATTCACCAGCTCCACCCTGCCCGCGAGGAATTCGAGGGCGGTTCGAAGTTGCTGCTCTATGAGCCAGTGGGCTTGAAGGTGCTCCCTTGTGCAGGGCCACCGGTGCGCTTTGATATCATTTACAGCTTCAGTGGGTCGCCTCTGCTTCCTTCACGAACCGTTCCGGGTCGCACGGGCTGGAAGCTCGGCGACGAGGCGGAGATTTGGCGCACCGGTGTAAATCTTGGATTTGTGTCCCTAATTGTGTCCTTTTTTGGTGTGTAGCAGACGATGGCAGACGACGTAACTAGCAAAAAAATAATGAAAAGGCGAACGTTTGCGATCATTTCTCATCCCGACGCGGGCAAGACCACTCTGACCGAGAAACTGCTCCTGTTCGGCGGCGCGATTCAGATGGCGGGCGCCGTCAAAGGCCGCAAGGCGACGCGGCACGCGACGTCGGACTGGATGCGGCTCGAGCAGGAGCGCGGCATCTCGGTCACGTCGTCGGTGATGCAGTTCCCGTACGCCGGCGCGTTGATAAATCTCCTCGATACGCCGGGTCACGAGGACTTCTCCGAGGACACGTATCGAACGCTGACGGCCGTCGACAGCGCACTCATGGTCATCGACGCCGCAAAGGGCGTCGAGACGCGCACGATCAAGCTCATGGAAGTCTGCCGCCTGCGGACGACGCCGATCATCAGCTTCATCAACAAGCTCGACCGCGACGGCCGGCCGCCGATCGAGCTGCTCGACGACATCGAGACCGTGCTCGACATCGCGTGCGTGCCGATGACCTGGCCGATCGGTATGGGCCGCGAGTTCCGCGGGATCTACCACCTGGCCGAGGATTGTGCGTATCTCTATCAGAGCCGCGACGGCAGCCGGATGCCGGAGGTTCGGCTCGTGCGGGGCTTCGACGCGCCGGAGCTTGCGGCGGTCGTCGGCGCCGCGGCCGTAGCCGCGTTGCGCGAGGAAGTCGAGCTCGTGCGCGGCGCGACGCAGACGTTCGACGAGCGCGCGTACCTCGCGGGGCAGCAGACGCCGGTGTTCTTCGGCGCCGCGATCCACAACTACGGCGTCAAGGAGCTGCTCGACTCGTTCGTGCGTTTCGCGCCGCCGCCCCAGCCGCGCGAAACCGACAAACGGCTCGTCGCGCCCGACGAAGCGCCGTTCAGTGGGTTCGTGTTCAAGATCCAGGCGAACATGGACCCGGCACATCGCGACCGGATCGCCTTCGTGCGCGTATGCTCCGGTGCGTACGAGCCGGGGATGCGGCTTCATCACACGCGGCTGGGCCGCGAGGTTCGCGTCGGCGACGCGATCACGTTCATGGCGGCCGACCGCCAGCACGCCGACGAGGCGTACGCCGGCGACATCATCGGCCTGCACAACCACGGCACGATCAATATCGGCGACAGTTTTACCCAGGGCGAGCAACTGACGTTCACGGGCATCCCGAGCTTCGCGCCCGAGCTGTTCCGCCGCGCGATGCTCAAGGATCCGCTCAAGCTCAAGGCGCTGCAGAAGGGCTTGGCGCAGCTCTGCGAGGAGGGCGCCACGCAGCTCTTCCGCCCCGTCTTGAGCAACGACCAGATCTTGGGCGCCGTCGGCCCGCTGCAATTCGAGGTCGCGTCCTTTCGCTTGCGCGACGAGTACAGCGTCGACTGCGTCTTCGAGGGCGTCAACGTCATGGCGGCGCGCTGGGTTCGTTGCGACGATCGCGCGCATCTCGACGAGTTCGCGCGGAAGCTCGCGGCGAACGTGGCGCGCGATCACACCGGCGCCCTCGTCTATCTCGCGCCGAGCAGCGTGAGCCTCGCCTTGACGCAGGAGCGCTGGCCGAAGATCGGGTTCTTCGCGACGCGCGAGCTCAGCGCAGCCGCGGCCTGAGGCCGACCGCCAGGGACGGCGGGAGTGCCGCGATTGCAGGAGCAAATCGCGGCTGACCGCCAGGGACGGGCCTCAACCCCGCGCCGGCGCGAACGTCGCGACGCGCGCGCGCAGCTCGGCGAGCGCCGAGCTGTCCGCGTCGGGCTCGTAACGCGCGCGCAGATAGAGCGTGACGATTGCCTCGATCTCGGCGGCGGCATACGGCAGCAACCGTTGCGCGCGTGCCGCGTACGCGCGCGGCCCTTCGCTTGGGCGGCACGGCAGCACGCGCACGCGGGCGAGCCGCCGGCCGAACGCCGCGAACTGCCGCGCGGCGGCGTCGACGCCGAATTTGCGCCGGTACAGCCACGCAAGGTAGAGACTCAAGACGATCGACGCCGTGATCGTGACCGCTACCACGAGCAGCAGCAGGGTCGAGGAGCGCCCGCCGGGCGTACCTCCGAGTCCGAGCTGGTCGAGCAGTGCGCTCTGCACCTCGGGACCGTAACCCATGACCCAGCTGTTCCAATAAAAATAGCCCGCGTCGAGCACCAGACGCGCATCGCCGAGCCACGGTATTCGCACGGACGCGCGTCCGCCCGTGGGCGCGGCATCGCCGAACGACGTCCGCCACGCGCTCTGCGATACGCGGCCCGCGGAGACAGCAGTCACCGGGTCGACACGCACCCAGCCGTCGTCCTCGAGCCACACCTCTGTCCAAGCGTGCGCGTCGGACTGGCGCACGATGTAGTAGTTGCTCAGGCGGTTGAGCTCGGCGCCCTGATAACCGGTGACCACGCGCGCCGGCAGACCGGCGGCGCGCATCATGACTGCGAACGCGGATGCGTAGTGCTCGCAGAACCCCTCGCGCGTGTCGAACAGGAACTCGTCGACCGGTTGGTCGTGCAGCGTTCGCGGCGTGAGGGTGTAGTAGAAGGGCTGCGACCGCAGGTAGTCCATCGCGCGTTCGACGAGCCGCCGTGGGGACGGATCGTCCGCGAGCCAGCTCGAGACGAGCGTGCGCGTTCGCGGGCTGCTCCCGGGGGGGAGCCGCGTCAGCGCGCGCCGCTGCGGCTCGCTCAGCGGCTCGCGCGCAAAGTAGCGCGTGTGAGACGTGGCGCGGTAGTCGTAGCGCGGGAGCGGGGGGCCGGCGAACGACAGCCCGAGCTGGTACTCGCCGTTCATGCGCAGGTGCCGAGGGCCGGACCAGCTCTTGGGAATGTCGAGCGCGAAGGCCCAGCCGTGACCCGTGGGCTCGAGCATCACGCGGTAGTCGAACGCGTCGCCGAGATACTCGACGCTCGATTCGGGCGCCGCTCTGCGCGGCGCGGGCATTCTCCAGGTGCGGCCGTTGAACGAGCTCAGCACGGGACCGCGCCAATAGAGGTCGCGCGCGCCCGGCGGGCGCCCGTCGAACTCGACGCGGAATGCGACGGCGTCGGACAGCTTGAGACTCGCGATGTCGCCGGGGCTCATCTCCTCGCCGAGCCCGCTGGTCGCGCTGGCCGCGTCCATCTGCACCGCCCACAGCGGTCCGGGCAGGCGGGGAAACAGCAGGAACAGGAGCACCATGATCGGGGCGGACTGAAGCAGCAGTCGAGCCGCGAGCTTCGCCGTGGCCCGGCCGTCGACGATGCGGCCCGTTCGGCCGAGGTGCAGCAATGCGACCGTGGTGAGCCATACGAGGATCACGCAGTACACGATCGTGAACGGGCTCCGCTCGGTGAGCACGCTCGCGAACATCAGGAAATAGGACAGCATGATCAGCACGAGCTGATCGCGATGATTGCGCGACTCGAGGAACTTGAGCGCCATCATCACGACGAGGAGCGCGCCGCCTGCCTCGATGCCGTTGATCGTGCGGTAGCGCGCGAGCACGCCGCAGAAGGCGGCGAACGCGAGCAGGAGGCGAAGCGGCCGGCCCGGCACCCGCCAACCGCGCAGCGCCGTGGCGATGCGCAACGCGATTGCGCCGAGGAGGAACGCGGGAATCCAGGGCGGCACCGAGAGAAGATGCGGCACGCTGGCCGCGAGCACGATCGCGCCCACCCAGAGCAGGCGCTCCGTGTCGGGATTGTCGATGCCGCGCCCCATGGTCATGTCAGATACGTCATGCCGGATACAGCGCGAGCGCTTCGAGGCAGGCGCGGAGCTGCGCCTCGCCCGTGCCGAGCGCTAGCGTGCAGCCGGGCAACCTGAGCCCGAAAGGGCGCGACTCCGCGGCCGCGTCGAGGCACCAACGCGTGAGCTGCGAGAGGCGCGTTTCGCCGTCGAGCTCGGGGAGCGAATCCCAATCGAGCATGCAAGGCTCGCTGTCGCCTCCGGCGAATTGCTTGAGCAGCAGCACCTCGCTGCGCGCGTATGCCTTCCAAGCGATGTGCTGCGGCGGGTCGCCGGGAACCGCGCTACGCAGGCCGGTGAAGTCGCTGTCGCCGTGCGTCTGCCGCCCGGTCGCCCCGGTGCCGGAGCTTTGTGGCAACGGCCGGCCCGGCGGCGCGGGGCGCGGATAGACGAGGCAGCGCGCGTCCATGTGCACCCAGGTCCAGGCGCGGAACAGCCGGCCGGGGTGACGGGTCTGCACGGCGAAGCGGTCGAGCGTCGCCCACCCGCGGCGACGAGTGGGGACCGCGACGCGGGTCGTCTCGGACCCGCCGGCAGGCACGTCCACCGGCGCGGAGCTGTGCCGCTCGTAGGCAAGCTCGATTTCGTAGCGCCGTGTCGCCGATTCATTCTCGACTGCGATCCGAAACTCGGCCACTTGCTGCGCGAACACCGGCGCGGCGCCGACGAACTTGAGGCGCGCGCCGAGCAAGTTGTTATGACAGTGGTGCATCACCACGAGCCCCAAGCCCGCGAGCAGGAACGTGAGCGCGAAGCCCAAGCTCGCGCCGTAGTTCAACGAGCCGAGCAGCATCGTGAACACCATGGTCCCGAAGGTGGCACCGAACGCAGTCGGCAGGATGTAGATCCTGCGGCGTTTGAGCACCACGGCGAGTGGATCGACGCCTTGCCGGCGACGGGCCCATCTCGCGGCCCAGCGCTCCAGTCGTTGCGCGGCGGCTGCCGGCATGTCGCCGATCCTAAGGAATGGGGACCGCGGTGAGGATCGCGGCACCGACGTCGCCGGTCTCGCGCTCGCGCGAGCTGCCCCGCGCGGGTTGCAACCGGTGCGCGACGATGCCCCCGAGCACGGCCTGCACGTCCTCGGGATGGACGCCGCCGTGACCTGCGAGCAAGGCCCAGGCTTGCGCCGCGCGCAGCAGTGCGAGGCCGCCGCGCGGCGAGAGGCCCGCCGTGAACTCGCCGGAGTTGCGCGTGTACGCGATCAGCGCCTGCACGTAGTCGAGCAGCGCCTCGGAAACGTGCACGGTTCCGACGGCGCCTTGGAGGCGCAGCAGCGTGTCGAGCGACAACACGGGCTGGAGCTGATCGACGAGCGTGCGCCGCTCGCCGCTCGCGAGCAGCAGCCGCTCTTCGGCCGGCTCGGGGTAGCCGAGCTCGAGCTGCATCAAGAAACGATCGAGTTGCGATTCCGGCAGCGGGAACGTGCCGATCTGGTGCGTGGGGTTGCGGGTCGCGACGACGAAGAACGGCGCCGGCAAGGAATACGTGGTGCCGTCCGCCGTGACTTGCCGTTCCTCCATCGCCTCGAGCAGCGCGCTCTGCGCCTTCGGCGTCGCGCGATTGATCTCGTCGGCGAGCACGAGCTGCGAGAAGATCGGGCCCTTGTGGAACTCGAACCGAGCGCTGTCGCGGTGGAAAACGGAAACACCGAGCACGTCGGCGGGCAGCAAGTCGCTGGTGAACTGAATCCGGTGATAGCTCAAGCCTAGCGCCTTCGCCAGTGCGTGCGCGAGCGTGGTCTTGCCGACGCCGGGCAAGTCCTCGATCAACAGATGGCCGCGGGCGAGCAGGCACGCGACGGCGAGCTTCAGTTGGCGGTCCTTGCCGATGATGATTCGGCCGAGCGCCCGAAGCACCGGCTCGATCAGCGCCGTGTGGTCGGTCGCGGTGCGGGTCGCGAGCAGAGTCGGTGTTGCCATGCCCGGAATGGTGGCTGAAAACGCCTCGCCGGAACACCCCGCTTTCTAGCGTTTGTGAACCAGTGCGCACCGCGCGAGCGGCAGCACGGCTCGGTCGTGTCGCACTTTGGCCGTTTGGCCTCTGCGTAGCTGCGGCCGCACCTCGGACGCGTGCTCCGCTGTGGCACGCGACTTCGCCGGCCTGCGGCCGGTTCCCTCGCCACGGCGCGTTCGCCGGGGTCCAGAACGCGGTCGTTTGGTTGTTCCGCTTCGTAGAGACGGTGTGCCGCCGCGTTCTGGATGCTCGCTGCGCTCGCACCCGGGCGCTGCGCGCCCGGGCTCCGCGGCTCTCGGCGCTGTGGCTCGGCTCGTCGCTACCGCTGCGGCGCAGGCACAACGCGTGCGTTCGAGGCGCGGCCGCAGCACTTGCGCGTATCGCGCCGTCAAAGTGAGACACGACCTATACATCGCGGTGGTAGGTATCGGTGCGGGTCGCGCGTACAATCTTCGCGTGCCCTTCTGACCCGAGGAGCGCGGATGCGGCGAGCCTTCGCATTGCTGGTCGTGCTTGCCGCCGTCGGCGGCGTGGCGCTCTATCTTGCGCGCGGCCGCGCGCCGGTTCCTGGCGGAGACGCGGGCGCGGGCTCCGAGCCGCGGGCGTCGCTCGCGGTGCGATCTCGGGGCACGCCCTCCGCGTCGGACGCGGTGTCGCTGCAGCGCGAGCTGTTCAGGCTGCTCGGGCCGGGGTTTGGGCGCGATGAGCAGGCGGCGGTGGACGCGCTCGTGGCGCGTGCGAGCCGCGCGCAGCTCGAGGCACTCGCGCGCGCCGTCGCCGCTCTCCCCGACATCGCGGCGCCGCGCTACGCGCTCGAAGCGCTGCTCGCTCGGTACGCGGCCATCGATCCGGGCGCGGCCGTGGCGCTGGCCCGCGAGATCGAGGCACCGGTCGAGCTGCTCGCGGCCTTGCATCGCGACTGGGCGGGTGCCGACCCCGGCCCGGCACTGCGCGCGCTCGACGCGTACGACCCGGCGCGCGCGTCGCGCCTCGCGCGCGAGCTCCTGAGCGTGATCGGCGACGACGACGACGCGATCGAGCGGCTGCTCGCCGCGGCGCCGCGCCTCGACGCGGGCCGATTGCGCGCCGCCGCGGCCGTCGCGCGCGCGACGCACGACCTCACGGGCGCGCTGCGCGCCGCCGCGAGCCTCCCGCCGACCAACCGTCGGGACGCGCTCGCGCGCATCGCCGTGCAGGCCGCGAACGACGACGCGCCCGCCGCGTTGCTCCGCGCCGCGAGCCTCGACGCCGAATTCGCCGCCGAGTTCTCGAGCGCGGTGCTCCGCGAGTGGGCGAAGCGCGATCCCGAGGCGATGCTCGGCTACGCGCTCGCGCTCGGTCCCGACGCGCAGCGCGCTGCGATCGAGGACGCCGGCCTCGAGGCGTTCGCCCAGCTTCCGCCGGCGCGGGTGCTCGCGATCTTGGAGCGGCTGCCGGACGACCTCGCGCCGGAGGTCCGCCGCATCGAGCTGCTCGGCATGGCCCGCACCGACCCGCTCGCGGCGCTCGGCTACGCGGAGGCTCTGCCGCCGGGGCCCGACCGCACTCGGGCGCTCGACCTCGCGGTGCGAGGGTACGCGCAGACGGATCCGGAGGCCGCGCTCGCGTGGGCGCAGAGCCTGAGGCCGCCCGAGCCCGGGCTCGTCGCAAGCGCGCTCTTAGGCTTCGCGCGCGTCGACCCCGACCGCGCGATCGAGCTGCTGCTCGCCGACGCGTCGAGCCAGCGCTTGGCGCTCGCGCAGTCGCTCGTGATCGGCAGGGTGCTCGACGCGGACCACGTGGCGGCGCTCGTGAGCCGCTGGCCCGCCTCCGGTCAGGGACGTTTCGAGCTGCAGACGCTGACGAGCGGCTGGGCGTTTCGCGACCCAAAGCCCGCCCTCGAGTGGCTGATCGCGAACGATCAGCGCGCCCCCGGTGCGGGCTACACGCGCGCGGCCGAGGCGCTCGGCAAGAGCGACCCGGACGCGGCGGCGGCGTATCTGCGCAGGATTCCGAGCGAGCTCCGCCCCGCGTGGATCAAGGCCGCGGCCGCCGGTTACGCCGCCGCCGATCCGCGCGCCGCGGCCGTCTGGGTCGCGCAGTACGCCGGCCAAGAGGGCCACGACGCCGCGCTCGCGACCGTCGCGCAGCGCGCCGCGGGCACGGACCCCTCCGGCGCCGCCGCGTTGCTCCGCAAGATCGACGTCGCCGGTACGGCCGAGGCCCGCGGCGCGGCCGAGGCGATCGCGCGGCGTTGGAGCGCGGTGGACGCGCCGGCCGCACGCGCGTGGGCCACGAGCTTGCCCGCGAGCGATGCCCGCGACGCGGCGTTGTCTATCATCGGCGAGCGCTGACGCGCCGATCGCCGCGGTTACGGTCGCCGACGCGCCTGTCGGCGCGGTTACACTACGCTTCGAGAGTCAACCTCGGAGCCGCGCCGTGTGCCGCAACATCAAAACGCTGTTCAACTTCGCGCCGCCGGCCACGGACGCCGAGATCCGCGCGTCGGCCCTGCAGTTCGTGCGCAAGCTGTCGGGGTTCAACGCGCCGTCGAAGGCGAACGAGCAGGCGTTCAATCGCGCCGTGGTCGAGGTGGCCGCGGCCGCGCATAGGCTGATCTTCTCGCTCGAGACGTCGAGCGTGCCGCGCAATCGCGAGATCGAGGCGCAGAAGGCCAAGGAGCGCGCGCTGGAGCGGTTCGGCTGATGCGATTCTTGATCGCGCTCGTCGCGCTCTGGTCGTTCACGCAGAGCGCGCAAGCCCTCGAGGTCTGGCTCGCGAGCTCGCCCGACACCTGCAACAGCTGCGAGATCTACCGGCAAGTCGCGCAGCAGCGAGGCTACGGGCGCGCGCTGCGCTACGCCGACGGCGCCGGGCTCACGATTCCGATCCTGTCGATCTTCAAGGGCGTGCTCGCGTCCGACGTGGTCGCGCAGCTGCCGGCCGAGCTCGGGCCGACGAGCGCGACGTGGGACACCACCTTGCTCGTGCTCGTGGTGGAGGCCGGGCGCGTGCTCGCCGCCGGCAACATCGCCGACTCCGCGGACAACAACGAGCTGCGCCGCTCCCGCGCCGTGATGTTCCCGCCCGCGGAGCCGGCGGACGACGATCCGGCACTGCACGACGACGACTTCTACGCCGCGTTCTTCGCGAGCCACTGGAACCTCGAGTATTTCGTGGACGTGGCGCTCGGCAAGCGGCCCGCGCGCGCGCCGTCGCGGCCCGTCGACCTTGCGTCGACGATGCCCGCGGAGCTCGGCGCGAGCAACGTGATCCTGTGGGGGTCGGCCGGCATCCCGGCCGCCAACTCGCTGTACATCCCCACGCGGATGGGCGAGATCCGGGCCGAGCTCGAGCGCATGCGTCTCGGCTCGGTGCGCTACGTAACGCTGTTCGGCCACGGACCCGGCGTCGCAGGCAACGACACGAGCTACAGCGACGGCGGCCGCACGCTCTTCAAACGTTCCGAGCTACGCGCCGACTATGCGGCCGACGCGGCGGGATTGAACGCCGTGCTCACGGCGCAGCGACGGGCCGAGCGTGCGCGGACGCTGCTCGTGCAGGTCGGCCACTCCGGTCCCGCCGGCTCGCCGCTCTGGGGACACGGCCTCACGCTCGCGCCGGCCGACGTCGAGCCGATCAAGCGCGAGTCGGGCGGCGAGCTGGTCATGGTCAGCGGGGCGTGCAATGGCGGCATGTTCGCGACGGCGGTGCAGTGCGGGTTCTTCGCGGCGCACCCGGACGTGACGGCGTCGGGCTGTCAGCTCTCGCCGGCCGCGCTCGCGAAGTCGGACGATTACCTGCGGCATTTCTTCGGCGCGCTGTCGGCCCCCACGTCGATCGCGCCCACCGGCAGACGGCGCGGCGCGGCGCCGCCGGTCACGTTCTATGACGCGCATTGGTACGCGTCCACGCGGCTCGAGGATCATCAGCTGAGCTACACGACCACCGACGCGCTCATCGACGACTACTTCGCGGCGCACCCGGACGAGCTGTCGCCCGCGACGACCGTGGCCGAGATCCAGCTCGCGGCGCGCAACCTCACGGCGGCCGAGGCCAAGGCTGCGGCCGATCTCACCGCGGGGCTCCTACCGGAGATGGCGATTCCGCTCACGGGCTACGTCGAGGCGAACCACGAGGCCGAACAGAAGCTGCGCGATGCTCGCGAGCTGCCGTCGGAGGAGCGCAATCGGATCGTCGCGCTGCCGTACAAGCTCGAGCTGGCGATGCTCGCGCGGCGCATCGCGTACGTTGCGCTGCACGTCGACGACCCGGCGTACGCGCTCGCCACGAGCTGCGAGCGACGGACGCTCCAGCAGCTCTTCGGCGGAAAATAGGGACAGGTTACATTTTTCCGCGGCGTGCTCGCGCTATGCCCCTGTAACCGGCCGGCTCCTTGCCGCATCTAACAGCAGGGTTGCCGGCCTCGCGGGTGCTACGATTCCGCGCCCGGAGCTCTCCTTCGGCGGTGAACAAGGGGATCGGATGTCCGCGCTTCGTCAAGATCTGAGCTACGCGTTGCGCACGCTGCGCTCGAGCCCGGGTTTCGCCGCGATGGCGATCGCCACGATCGCGCTCTCGATCGGCGCGAACACCGCGATGTTCAGCTTCTTGAGCGCCATGCTGCTCCAGCCGCTGCCGTATCCCGATCCCGAGCGCGTGATGCTGGTGCTCGAGAAGCGCCCCGACGGCGGCAGCAACGGCATCTCCACGCTGAACTACCTCGACTGGGCCCAGCAGCAAACCGTGTTCGAGTACTTCGCGGCGCAGACCGGCTGGGGCGTGACCTACACCGGCGGCGACGAGCCGGTGCGGCTCACCGGCGGGCAGGCCACCGTGCAGTACTTCGACATCACCGGCGTCCGGGTCGTGCTCGGCCGCAAGTTCCTCCCTGGCGAGGACCAGGTCGGCAACAACCACGTCGTGCTGTTGAGCAACGTGCTCTGGCACACGCGGTTCGGCGGCGATCCCGCGATCGTGGGCCGGTCGATCACGCTCGACGGCGAGCCGTATACGGTCGTCGGCGTGCTCGCGGGCGGCGGCACGTTCGACCGGCAGCCGCGCCAGATCTGGAAGCCGCTCGCGTTCGAGCAGTCCAACATGACGCGCGACTTCCATTGGTTCGGCGCGATGGGCAAGCTCAAGGCCGGCGTCACGCTCGAGCAGGCGCGCGCCGCGATGGACGTGATCGGCAAGCGCATCTCCGACGCCTATCCCGCGTCGAACAAGGGTTGGAGTGTCGCGGTGACTCCGCTCGCGGAACAGGTCGTCGGCCCAAACATCCGCACCGCGGTCATCACGCTATTCAGCGCGACCGCGTCCGTGCTGCTGATCGGTTGCGCCAACCTTGCGAACCTTGCGCTCGCGCGCGGCGTTGCGCGGCGGCGCGAGGTGGCGGTGCGCGCGTCGCTCGGGGCCGGTCGGTGGCGGCTCGCGCGCCAGTTCCTCACGGAGAACATGTTGCTGTCGCTGTGCGGCGGCGTGTTGGGCATCGGTGTCGGGTACGCGACGATGCGCGCGATCAAGGCCATGATCCCGCCGTTCTTCCTGCCGTCGGAGGTGGACGTCCGCATGGACATGGGCGTGCTGCTGTTCGCGGCCGCGGTGACGGTGCTCACCGGCGTCCTGTTCGGCCTCGCGCCCGCGATTCAGGCCACGCGGACCAACCTCACCGAGCCCATGAAGGAGGGCGGCCAAGGCGCCACGCCCACCGGCGGCGGGGCGCGTCTGCGCAGCGCACTCGTCGTGTCCGAGGTGGCGCTCGCGTTCGTGCTGCTCGTGGGATCGGGGCTGTTGCTCCGCACCCTGTTCAGTCTGCTCGACGTGGATCCGGGCTTCGACGCGACCAACGTGCTTACCGCGAACATGCCGATCGCCAACGCGCAGCATCCCGATCCCAAGGAGCTCAACCAGTACTTGAGGTCGATCCGCGAGGCGGTGGCCGCCGTGCCCGGCGTGCGCGAGACGGCGCTGACGTCCGCGCTGCCGCTCCAAGGTTGGGGCTACGGGATGCCGTACAAGATTGCGAACCGCGACGCGGTCGACCCCGCCAAGGCGCAGGGGATGTTCTTCAAGATGATCACGCCGTCGTACTTCGAAGCGCTGCACATCAACGTCATGGCCGGCCGTGGGCTGCAAGACACCGATGTCTCCGGCTCGCGGCCGGTGACGGTGATCAACGAGACGTTCGCGAAACGCGATTTCGCGAACGAGGACCCGGTGGGCCGGCGGATCCTCGTGGCGGAAATCGTGCCGGGCCAGACCGCGCTTGGGCCGGAGATCGCCTGGGAGATCGTGGGCGTGATCAAGGACGAGAAGATCTCCTCGCTCAACGACACGCGCAGCGGCGGGATGTACGTGACGATGGAGCAGAGCCCCGTGTACTTCGCGAGCCTGCTCGCGCGCGCGGCCGTGGACCCGGCAACCCTCGAAAAGGCCGTGCGCGGGGCCGTGGCCAGCGTGAACAAGGACCAAGCTCTCGCCGACGTGCGCACGCTCGAGCAAATCGCAGACGAGTCGCTCGTCGGCTACCGCATTCAGGCGCTGCTGCTCGCGGTGTTCGCGGGCATGGCGCTGCTGCTCGCGGCCGTGGGGATCTACGGCGTGATCTCGTACGCCGTCACGCAGCGCACGCACGAGCTCGGCATCCGCTCGGCGCTCGGCGCGAACGCCGGCAGCCTGCAAAGGCTCGTGTTCGTGAGCGGCATGAAGCTCGCAGGTCTGGGGCTCGCGATCGGGCTCGTCGCCGCGCTCGGCGTGAGCCGGCTGCTTCAGGCGATTCTGTTCGGCGTAGGCGCACGTGACGCGCTGACGCTCATCGTCGTAGCGGCCGTGCTCGCCGGAGTGGCGGCGGCCGCGTGCTTCGTGCCGGCGCGGCGCGCGACCAAGGTCGACCCGATCGTGGCGCTGCGATATCAGTGAGCGGCGGCTCGCCCCGGCGGCGGCCGCACCTCGAATGACCTTCCCGAGACACGCCGGAAGACCATCCCTGGGGCTCCGCGCCGCACATCCGACCGCCATGGATGGCGGGAGTGCCGCAATTGCAGGATGCAAATTGCGGCCATGTGCGGCGAGGGTCTCGGGAAGATCATTCGAGGTACGTCCGCCGCCAGGCCCGCCGACGCTCAGGTGTCGACGCCGAGCGCTTTCAGCAGCGCGTCGTCGACTACGCCCTCCGGCAGCCCGTTCTCCGCGCGAAAGCGTGTGATCGCGGCGATCGTGCGCCGGCCGACGTCGCCGTCCGCGGTGCCGATCTCCGTGAAACCGCGGCGCTGGAGCTCGCGCTGCATTTCGACGATCACCGTGTCCTCGGGCAGGTCTTCGACGTTCTCCGGCTCGGCGAGCGTGCGGCGCACTTTGTCGAGCCAGGCTCTGCGGTCGACGAGGCCGACCAAGCCGCCATTGATCTTGCGCGTCACCTTCTTGAAGTCGCCCGCATCGCAGAATTCGTTCAGGCCCTTCCAAGTCCAGAAGGCGCAGGCCGCCTCGAGCGCGGTGGCCGGCGCCGCGGCGTCGTCGGGCTGCGCGACGAGATTCATCTCTGCTGCGCGTTGCCCCACCTCGCGGTAGCCGTCCTTGCCGGTGATCTGGATGTAGCCGCGGCCGCGGTAGCGAAACCCGTCGCCCGACCCGGGCGGACCGTTGCCCATGCGGTCGGAATAGACCTCGTTCGCGAGCGCCTCGGGATCCTTCGCGAACGGCTGCGCCGACTCGATCGTAGGGAAGCGGCTCGGCCAGACCTGCATGAGCCTCTCGGGGCTGTAGCTCAGGTTCTCGACGGAGATCGTGAGCCCGCCGGACTCGTGGCCGATCTGTGCCAGGAAGTAGTGGAGCCGAATCGACTTGTCCGCGAGGCCGTGTTGTCTGAACAGGCGGTCCTCGTCGGCGAGGAACGCCTCGACGTGGTCCGGCGGAGCCTTGGGATAGAGGCCGACGAGTTGTTCTCGCGTGAGCATGACGGGTCCTCTCGTCCGCGTTTTCGGGAGCGCGGTTGGGAGCGACGCTAGCACACGGGGGCGCGTCGGAGTGTCAATCAGTTGACTGAACGCCCGCTAACGATGACGGCCGTCGTCCGCGCGCGCGCCGCGTGCCGCGAGGCTCGCGACTTGCAGCTCGAGCCGCTTGAGCTCGCGCAGCACGGAGCCCTTCTGGAGCTCGAGCCAGAACCAGAGCTTGACGAGCGCGAGCCCGAGAAAGCACAGGCCCGCGGGCCCCATCCACAGCAACATGTGCCGAAGCTCTTCCGCCAGCGCGAACCGCCACGAGCAGTACGCGCCCGCGGCGAACAGCGCGAAGCCCGCCACCCAACCCAGCGCGGTGAGCCAGCGGTGGTTGCCGCGGAACATGTCGAGCACCTGCCGGTGCAGGGCCTGATCGTCGTCGAAGCGCGCGAGCAGTTTCGCGTCCTCGCTCGAGAGCGTGCGGCGGATCTCGTCGTCGATGTCGTTCATGATGCTCTCCCGATGCGGCCTACGGCCGAGACAGGTTCCAGAAATCGCGCGAGCACGTCGCGCGCGTGATGCAGGCGCGACTTGACGGTGCCCTCGGGCACGCCGAGCACCGCGGCGATCTCGGCGACGCCGAGATCCTCGCCGTAGTAGAGGTGCACGACGCCGCGCTCGTGCTCGGGCAGCCGCGCGATCGCGGCATGGAGGTCGAGAGCGGCGTCCCGGCCGTCGTCGGCGTGGCCCGAAGCTTGCGCGGCGGCGTCGGACTCGAGCCGCGCGTCGACGCGGCGCCGGCGCACGGCCGCGCGCACGGCATCGGCGCACTTGCGCGTCGCAATCGAATAGATCCATGCCGGAAACCGGGCCGGATCGTCGAGCCGGTTGAGGCCGCGAATCGCGCCGAGCCAGGTGTCCTGCACGACTTCGCGCACGGCGTCGGCGGAGTCGCGCCCGGGACCGAGCACGCGCGCGGCGTAGCGCAGGAGTCGCGGCGTCCAGCGGCGCGCGAGCTCCTCGAAGGCCGCTCTCGAGCCTGCGCGGCTCGAGAGCGCCAGGTACTCGTCCAGGATG
>Ga0137409_10003185_pt1 | contig 17432 bp, 15 predicted proteins | sample CZODoug1_16funga_FD_122059 | JGI IMG/M metagenome (GOLD analysis project Ga0137409, IMG submission 122059) | Vadose zone soil fungal communities from Angelo Coast Range Reserve, California, USA - CZODoug1_16fungal (Hybrid Assembly) | ecosystem: Environmental > Terrestrial > Soil > Vadose zone... | reverse complement strand
GGGACAGACATTTAGCCGCAAATGACGCGAATTACACCAAATGGGCGCTTCAAGAATCCTTTGATGCGCCCATTTGGTGTAATTCGCGTCATTTGCGGCTAAATGTCTGTCCCCCCGAATCTCAGCGGAATCTCAACGAAGAACAACGACGCCGAGGCCGATCAGTCCTGCCAGAATCAGGTAAATCGCCACAAGGTAATTCAAGAATCGCGGAAAGATCAGGATCAAGATTCCAAAGAGAATCGAAAGCAAAGGCCCGACATTCACAATCATGGCGCCTCCGGAGGATTTTCCTTATGGTTCTTAAATATCGGACGACCGGCGGCAGGAAAGGTTCAGGTCTCGAGGCAACTTTTCGGCTGATAATAGCGACGGCCTTTAACGGTTGAATTCCTGCCCACTGTTGGCGATAATGGGCGGCCGTTCTTAACCGCTCTTAAGAGCTAAGCTTACTTGACCCTAATCGATTCATAACTCGAGGCAAAGGTGCGTCAAGCCGCACGTACTGAACACATCCTGGCCGCTGCCCGTGCCGTGCTCGCGGGAGCCTTGTTGGTCGCAATTTATTTTGATCCCGCCACGCCGGTACGAAACGGCGTGATGGCCTATACCGTCTTACTCACCTATGCGTGCCTGAGTTTTGCGTTCTTTATCTGGGTTCGCCGGCGGCCCATTCAATCCGGAATCGTCCCGATTGTGCACGCCCTCGATTTCCTGGCTGTTGTTCTAATCAGTATTTTCACCCACGGTCCCGAGAGCCTTGTCTACGTCTGCTTCACTTTCGTGGTTTTGGCGGCGGCCAACCGCTGGGGACTTTTGGAAACTGTCGTCACCGGGGGCGCATTCCTGATCGTGTTCCTGATTCAAGGTCTCGCGGTTACCGGCCTGGGCAGCTTCGATCTGAAACAGTTCGCGATGCGTTCAATTTATTTGTCCCTCGTTACCGGGCTTGTCGGTTACGTCGCCGAAGGGGACAAGCGAGGCAGAGAAGAGAATTCGCTGGTCGCACGCCTCTTGCGAATGTGTCAAATCGAAGGAGAATTGACCCCAATCATACAAACATGTTTGCAGGTGATCGGCGAGTTTTACCGTGCTAAAGGTGTCCTGATTCTGATCCACGAGAACAGCAGTCAACGGACTTTTCGGTGGCAGTATCCGGCATCCGGAAGCGAGACACCTTCGCGTTTGCCGGAGCTGAGTCCTGACGAGGGACGGAAATATCTGTTCTGGGCGCCGGCACCGGTCTGGTCCTGGCGAAAATTGCATTCCGGATCGAATTGCCGAACGGCCTGGGTAGGCAGCGACGGTGTTTTCAAGCCGCAGGCTCGATTCGAGCCCCCGGAACTCTTTCCTGAAGCGGCTTTCTGTGATTCGCTGCTGGCGGCGACCTTTCTATTCGGCGACGACCTTGCTGGGCGGCTTTATATTTTAGAGCCCAGACTCCCAAGTTTACCTTCCAGGGAAATGCTCTATCTGATGAGACTCTCGGATGAGATCGGTCCGGTTGTTCTCAATCTCTATCTTTGGCGGAGGCTGCGCTCCAGAGTCCGAGTGGTCGAGCAGGCCCGCGCTGCCCGCGAGATGCACGACGGTATCATCCAGTCCTTGATCGGCCTGGAGCTCGAAATCGAGGCTCTGCTTATCAAGAACGAGCAGGATGCGGCAAGCCGCCGCCAACTGGAGCGAGTTCAGCGCATACTGCGGCAAGAGGGCCAGGAACTCCGTGACTTGATGCATCGAATGAAGACGCCGGCCCTGACCCCTGACGAGCTCCTCGTTTTCCTGTCCGACCTTGTCACGAAGTTCGGCTACGAAACAGGAATCAAAGCTCGGTTTGTTTCCCGGACCGAAGCTCCGCACCTGCCTGTCAAAGTCTGCCACGAAGTGGCGCGCATCGTTCAGGAGGCACTGGTAAACGTCAGAAAACATAGCCTCGCCACGCGTGTGGAAGTGACGTTGAGCAGTGACGAAGAGGGGCTCATTCTGACGATCGAGGATGACGGAACTGGTGCCAGACTCGCCGATACGGACTCCGAAGAGACGATCAGCGAAAACGGTTGGGAACCAGTAGTCATCCGGGAGAGAGTGCGCCTCCTTAACGGCAGCCTGAGAGTCGAGTCCCGCACCGGCCCGGGGGTATGCCTGGTGATCCGAATCCCCGCTTCCGCACAAACGAAATGGTGGGGGGCGGCCCGATCTTGATGTTGAGGAATTCCGGCTGGACCTTCCGATTTCGGTAGTCATAAAACCACCGCCTATGTAGAATCGCCCCGATTTTCGTCTGCAATTTTTGGGTGTTGGGGATTGAAGTTTTGGCAAAGCATCTAGTAATCGGTGGGTCTGGATTCATTGGTTCAAATCTTGTTGCGCGCCTGTTGTCGCGGGGTGAGCGCGTTACCGTATTCGATAATCTGAGCCGGCATGGAGTCGACGTCAATCTGCAATGGCTGCAAACGCTGGATAGCGGTTCACGGCTGACTTTCTGTCTGGGCGATATACGTGACGCGGAAGCCGTGTCGGCCGTTGCACAGGACGCGGATGTCATCTACCATCTTGCCGCGCAAACAGCGGTCACGACTTCAGTCGAAAATCCCCGTGAAGACTACGAAATCAACGCTACAGGTACGTTCAATGTTCTCGAAGCGGCGCGGCAATCGGATCGCAATCCAATCTTCATCTACGCCTCGACAAATAAGGTGTACGGAGGCATGGATGAAGTGGATGTCGTCGAGCAGGGAACACGCTACGCCTATCAAGACAAACCACTTGGCATTGACGAGACAGCGCCGCTGGATTTTCATTCCCCCTATGGTTGCTCTAAAGGCGCGGGCGACCAGTACACTCGCGATTACGCCCGCATTTATGGCCTCCGTTCAGTCGTCGCCCGGCAGAGTTGCATTTTTGGACCACGCCAGTTTGGCACCGAGGACCAGGGCTGGTTAGCGTGGTTCTTCATCGCTGCTGCGAAGAATCAGCCGCTGACGGTTTATGGGGATGGTAAACAGGTTCGCGACCTCCTCTACATCGACGACCTGCTCGATTTCTACGACCTGGCAGTTGAAAACATAGAGCGGGTTAAGGGCAAAATTTACAACGTCGGGGGCGGGCCAGAAAACAGCATGTCGGTATGGTCGGAGCTGAAACCGCATATCGATGGCCTGTTCCAACGGCAGGTTAGCGCAGACTATGCGCCCTGGAGGCCCGGTGACCAGCGTATCTACGTCTCGGACATCCGCCGGGCTGCTATGGATCTTGGCTGGCGTCCAAAGACGGATCTACAGGAAGGCCTCGCGAGACTCTACGATTGGGTTCAGGAACTTCTCGGCGCCGCCTCCCCGCAGGACTTGGAAAAGAAAGCCGCTTTGATGTACCGTTAATACCAGCCGGCGAATTTCGCGTCATTGGCGTTATTCGCGGCTGGTTTTCGTCCCTTCTTTGTCCTCCTTCAACTGTTGATTGACAAATGTTCATAGCCGACAAAAATCTGACAAATCGGTAGTGACTCAGTTTGAATGAACGCGGGATTGAGCCCGCGACATTCAGACCGAACGTTGATCCGAATGTAGTCGCGGGCTTTAGGCCGCGTTGATCCAGGACATTTTTTCAAACTGAGTCCGATCCAGAAATCTCTTTTACTCAAGGAGGAGAGATCATGATTTTGATCTATGGCAGTAAGCTTGGTTCGAAAATCGTCCGCATGTCTGCTTTGATATCAATTTTGTTAGTGTGCATGGTGTCGGCCGTTCCTGTCTTCGCTGAGGATGTTCCGGCAGGCGCGTGCCAGGCATCGAACTCGCTGTCCGTGCTGGTGCGCGGTAAGAGCGTAGTCGGGTACGTACCCAAGGGCGCCTGGGTGTGGCCAGTAAATAACGTCGGTGTTGTGAACATCGAGGGGAACAGTATTAAACCGCAGCAGATCACCACGCCGAACCCAGTGAATGCCTGCGCCTCGAATTCTGCGACGGGCCAGACCGTCTGCACGGCGAATAACACTGACGTATATCTGATCTCCGGGACGAGTCTTCAGTCCACTTTGAAGAGCGGTGGGTCTGGAATGGCCATGTACCTGGAAGGTAATTGCACCAACTGCGGCGTGACGATGGACCCGTTTAGCAACCGGGCTGTGATCGGGCTGAACCTCAGCCAGTTTCCTCCCGTCGCAGGGTACCAGATGCTGAATTTGGGGCCATCCCCCAAGTTTGAGGCGCCATTCGCGTCGCAAGCCCCAAACGTCGATGGGACCGGCCAGCAGATTTCGGGCGGCATTCTGATCGACCCGATGCGCAACCTGATATTGTCGCCGAATGAACACGGCAACTATGAAATCGTCAAGTTGGCAAACAACAACAATAACGACGACAAGAAGGGTGACGACAAGGACGACGACAAAAACAAGAAGGACAAAGACACGGACAACGGGAACGCCAATAAGCCTCGCCCGGCCCTCTTCGAGAACGTGTTTCCTAATCTTCCAGCCTTCGGTTCGGCGGCAGCGGATTGCACGGGCGGAACCATTATGGCGACGCTGACCCAGCAAGATCCGTCAAAGATCTATATAGCCGATTTGAGTAAGGTCAGAACCACACCGGGTTCGCCTGCGGGCACCTGGCAAGCGTCTCCGCAAAATTCACAAATTCAGACCCTGACGGAGTCTCACCTCAGCAATGGAGCAAATGGAATAGCCATTGTGCAGAATACCAATACCGGCATCCTGACGGGGGAATTCGGTTTTGACGCTTTTGGCGGCAATATCACGGCGATTGATCTTTCCAAGAAGTCCGGCAAGGGTGACGACAAGGACGGCAAGGGCAACGACGACAAGGATGGCAAAGGCAAGGACGACAACAAGGATGGCAAGGATAACAACAAGGATGGCAAGGACAACGGGGATGGTCCTCCCGAGATCGGCGACTGGCTGACGTGCAGCATTCCCGGCGGATTCGTCACGGGCTTTGCTCCGCATACTGTGACGGCCTACCGGAGTCCCGCTAATGGCCATTCGATGGCCCTGGTTGCAAACTGGTCGGGAGATCCCGCCCACACTGTCGCCGTTATCGATCTCACCATGATGTTGGATAAGGACATCGTGCCGCGCACAAAAGGAAAAGGCCTGGGGCATGCGTGTGCTTCAGGTTTCCTCCCTACGACTGGCCGGAATGCCGTAGTGCGCCTCGTCCCTGTTCCGTAACTGCCGCAAGCTCGCAGCCGCGGGTTATCAAGCCCGCGGCTCTGGGTTTACACACCGAAACTGAACTGTAGCGGCGGTCTATGACCGCCGCTACAGTTGCTTGATTGGTCGTGGAGTCGGCCTCAGGGCATGAATTGCTTTACGCACGACATGGTTGAGTTTGAGCAAACCTGACCGAAGTCACAGCATTTGCCATAGCAGCATACGTTACCGCAACACGTATTCGTCGTCGGAGTGCAGCATACTTGATTGCTGTTGTTGCAGCATGCGGTACCGCAGGCTGTAAAGCCCGTGCCGCATGCAAGCGCTATGGCAGTCTTCTGCATGCCAATGACTGAGAAGAGCGCACCCGCAGCCATGCTGGCGGCGATGCGGAATGCCTGCCTTCGAGGGATGGGACTGGACAGGACTCGTGAAATATCTTCCCTGGTGTCGATGAATCTCTCGACCGCGGTGTGCAGGAACTCTTCGTGGAGTACTGCGCGTATCTGATCCACGCCAACAGCCACGTCGCGTGCTGTGCGGCCGTCTTCACCGATCACAAATGCAACAGGAGTCGCAAAAATTCCGTACTTCTTTGACAGCTTCCATCGGTGTTGAAGAACAACCGGAAATTCGAAACCATGTGCCTCCGCCTTTTGGCGGTTCTCCTCGAGGTCACCCCGGGTTACGACGATGATTTCCGTAGTGATCTCGCGCCGTCGCTGATACGTGCGCACGAGGTATGGCGCAAGCTCGGCGCAAGGACCGCAATGCGGATCGCTGAAGACCAGCACCACGCGGCGGCCGCGATATTTCTCGAGCGAAATCGGGACGCCGTTGATATCGGGAAGCGTGAATTCTGGAGCAATTGTGCCCGCACTCAGACCGTTGCGTTCAATACGGCTCTCAGTGAGGGACTTACGGCCAGGCAGTTTCGGCTGTGAAATTTCCGTGTCCATTTCGTGCCGCATTCTATGAAGTGGTTGAGCGTTCGTCAACACTTCAAAATTATAATCGGGAGCCTTGTCCCGGGCTGTTGTCCATCTGGTAAGATACCTCGTAAATGAAAGCAATTGCTGTGGTTGTCGGCACAGTTCTCGCCTTGTTTCCGAACATCCGCAATCTCGCCGGTCTCCTATACCGCCTCGATCCGGACCTGGAACGTTCTGTGTGCAGGAACCTCGCCTGTTCGGAAGAGCTGCTCCTCGCATCCGCGGAGCGCCTGGCTGGCGGGAGCAGGGAGGACGCAGCTGTTGCACTGGAGAACCTGGAAGAAGCGCTGCGGCGCAATGTCGCTTCTCCGTATCGATGGTCCGATGTTGGCCAAGCTTTGCTCTCCGCCGGCCGCATTGAAGAAGCACGCTATTGCTTCATGCGAGCGGTGGAGCTTGGACCGCAGATTCCTGCCATCTTATGGCGAACGGCGCAGTTCTATATTCAAGTCCACGAGCCGAACCGCAGCCAGCAATACATGGGAAAGATGCTCGAACTTTTGCCCGAATACAAAGAACTCGTGTTTGACGCGTACTTTTCCAACCGAGGGGATGTTTCCGACACGCTCGAACACGGTTTTTCACCACAAAGCCCGCTTGCGAAAGACTATTTCCGGTATTTACTCGTGCACGCGACACCGCAAGACGTGAAGAAGGCGTGGGACTGGTTGAACAGTCATTCGATTGCAGACGACAGGCTGGCCGGTGAATATGTGGATCTTCTCATCAAAAAGGGCGAATATCTGCTGGCTGTCGAGACGTGGAGGCGCGCTGCCGGTCATTACGACAATGCCTACCTCGAGCCCAATCTGGTTTTCAACGGCGACTTCGAGTCGCAACCGCTTCAGTCCGGGCTGGATTGGCGGTTTCCCGAAACTCCGGGTGTGGTAATAAAGCGTGATTCCACGGCCGCATTCTCAGGCTCGTCGTCGTTGCAAATTGAATTTGATGGAGAGAGGAATATTGATTTCCGCCATCTGACGCATGATGTCGTTGCGCCTCCGGGCCATTATCACTTCAGAGCATTGGTGCGCACTTCAGAATTGACCACTGATCAGGGCATTCGTTTTCGGCTTGTAGATTCATCGGGCCGCTTGAACCTGGAGACGACTCAGTTCACAGGGACACATGACTGGACGCCGGTCGATCTGGATTTCACGTTGGCTGGTCCGGTGCGATTGCTTCGGATTGAGGTGGTTCGGCAACCGTCAGCGAAGTTCGATAACAAAATCCGTGGCTACGCGTGGATCGATAGCGTTTCGCTCGTCAGGTTGTGAAAGATTTCTGCCTGCTGAAGCTCAAACTCGCCACAACGCCTGCGATCCACGCCAGCAGCATGGCATTAGCGGGTATATAAAGGTTGAGGTCTGTAAAGCTGTGAATGAGGATGGCCACGAGCGCGGCGAAGCAGGCAATTGCAAGATACCGAGTGGAGGAATCGACAGTTTTGAAGGCTGCGTGCGCAGCCGAAAGGAAGAGCCCAATCATGCCCAGTGCTGCTATCGCAAAGCCGATCCCCCCGAGTTCCGCCAGGAACTGCAGATAATCATTGTGGGCAGAATCGACGGCGAGTCTTGGTACGAATGTTTGGTACTTCTGGAAGGCCTCTTCGAACGCACCGAGCCCGCATCCTACTAGAGAATAGTCCTTCACCAACGTCCATGTATCCGTCCACAATAGGATCCGCACGTCGGGTGTGATATCTCGCCCTGCCGCCGCGTCGGATGTTCCTCCAATCTCGGCAAACCGGCTGACCAAAAGATCGGGAGCGAGATAAAGGAAAACTGTCGCCAGACCGGCGGCGATCAATGCCAGGCCAACAAATCGCTTAACCCAACTTGTGCGCTTGGACGTTGATGCCCGCGCATCCAGCGTTAAACAACCTAGAACGAGAAGCGACGAGAATGAAGCGACGAAAGCCATTCTCGACAGCGAAAGAATAATCCCAAGCAGGATCAGCACCGCAAGCGCCACTGACATGGAAGCCAGCACAGCCTGGCGAAATGGCAGGTGGCGGCGCGTCGTCAGGGTTGCAATCGGGTAAACGGAGGCAAACGGCAGTGACAACTCCAAAAGACCTGCGAAATGATTCCGGCTGATGTAAGTACCGTGCGCGGCTGACACCGGCGCCGCTGCCGCATCGTATTGAAGTATACCCAGCACCGCTTCTGCCCCTGCGATGACGATAATCGGGGCAACTATTACCCAACGCCCATTGAGCGTTCTCCATGCCAGTTCACGGGCGATGACAAAGACCGCGAGATAGGCTGCTACCCGGAGCAGGTGCGCCAGCGTCGCCGAGGGGAACACGCTGATGGTTGCTGAGGCCGTTCCTGGCAATACAGGACCCAGCGATTGCAAAAGGCCTGCTCGAGTTGGCGAAAGTATGCGCAGTAACCACGTCGGCAGCGGCACGAGTTGCAGGCCGATAAATCCCAGCAGTAACACGGGCGGCCATCGGAACCACCATTGTGGAGTCGGCGCGAGGACGTTTTTGCGCGTGAAACGAAAATAAACCAGTACCAGCAGCCCCAGAGCCACCATACATCTGTCCCAATCGGTTGCCGGAATCCCGCCAGACTGGAATACGGCGTAGCCAAAGATAAGCGAGAGCGCAGCGAGGTAGGGGCTCATGCCAACTGTAGCGGCGGTCTGTGACCGCCGACGCTGTCTCAAGTTGATGAACTGCCGGCGCTCATAGAGCGCCGCTACAGTCCGAGTTCAGCGAGTCGCGGAAAAAGAGCGCTGTTGACGAGAGTATCTGCCTGAACAGAATCTTTCCCACGGCCGGATGGCGGAACAAAGTCCGGATCAGATCGCGATGCCGGTTGAACCGGGCCGTGCTTCGAATCAGCGAATTCAACTTTTCAGTACGAGCAAGTTCGAACAATTGATCGATGTCTTCATCCCTCAGACGCTCCGACACGAGCCGAAGCAATATCTGAATCCTGAGTTCGGATTCCAGTTGCTGGCGCCAACGGAGCTCATATTGAGCGAGCCTGCTGGCCGACAATTCGTCCGCCGCCAGCGCTTCGGCCATAAATTTCCCCGCGATTGCTGCCGTAAGAAGGCTGAAATAAATGCCGCCGCCAGTCGTGGGTTTGACGAGACCGGCGGCATCTCCCACCACCAGCAATCGATGTCCGAATGTTTTGGATATCGGAGCAAGGGGGAGCATTCGCTTACGGGGTATAACGTCTGCGTCTGCCTCCAGCTTCCACCGTTCCGATACCGACTGCAGAAATCTCTTGAAGGTGGTGTCCGTATTGGTGGAACACATGACGCCGAGCCGCGCGAGCCATTGCGATCCTCGATTGACGGGCACGACCCAGGCAAAGCCTTGCGGAGCGATCTGCGAACCGAAGTGGATCTCCACGTCGCCAGGTCTGAGCGCTGGAACTTCAACTTGTGCAGAATTGAGATAGAGCGGTGGAAGATCGAGATCCAACTTGCGATGCAAGGCGTAGCTTGCGCCGGTAGAAAGAATGCACGCGCGTCCCAGGATTGGTTTTGCGTCGCCGTCGCAGTCGACCCGGACGTGACTGTCGTTGATCTCAACCCGTGTAATCTTGCGGCCCATATGCATATCGACGCCGGCCTGTTTCGCCTTGCGATACAGTCCCTGGTCGAATCGGGCTCGATCGATTACAACGGCCTCGACTGCTGGTGGAGTGTAGTGGAACTGATGTCCGGCGGGTGAAAAGAAGCGAACGGTTCGCAGTTCGTTGAGGACTGCATCCTGTTGCAGGCCGAATTCACGGAAGGCTTCCGGGGCCATGACCCCCGTGCAATGCACCGGCTGTCCAATGGTCCCGTGTTCTTCGGCAACTGTAACGTCGAATCCGCGACTTGCCAGAAGCCAGGCGCTGTAGAGACCGGCCGGCCCACCTCCCACAACAACGACGTCCCGCACTGTGCCATCCTACCGGAAGTTAAATTTTTCTACCACGATCTTCCCATTTTCCGCGGAATGTAATCCAGAAGGAAAGCGCGATAAACCTCATGTCGGTAAGAAAGCACTGCTTTTTGATGTACAGGAGATCCAGGCGAAATTTCTGGCGCCTCGGCAGATCGCGCGGCGCAAAAATCTGTGCGAGTCCCGTCAGTCCTGGAATGACCTGATGCCGGGCTTCGTAGCCGGGAATCTTTTCGAGTGGAATGACTTCGCCGTTGCCATTGACTTCGAGCTCTTCGGGAAGGAGCGGCCGGGGTCCCACGAAGCTCATATCACCTTTGAAGATGTTCCAGAGTTGCGGCAACTCGTCCATTGCAGTCGCTCTCAGGACGCGGCCGACGGTGGTGACCCGTTTGTCATTGTGTTCGGCCTGCCGAACGGCAAACTCCCCGCCGGTATTCGGCGTCATCGAGCGGAATTTCCAGTTCTTGAACCGCGTTCCTCCCCGGCCCACGCGTTCCTGGCCGTAAAACACAGGGCCGCCGTCTTCCAGTTTGATGCTGATCGCAATGAGCACCCAGAGCGGCGCCGACAGCAGTAACCCTATGCCGGACAGCGACACATCAAAGAAACGTTTACTCCAGGGTGTTCGAGAATGTGGCATACGGTTCACGTGACAGGAACAGCTTTTTCTTCGTCGATGAGCGGGATGGATTCCAGTATTTGGCCATACAGCTCACAGGTTCTGTGAACCATCTTTTCCAGGCCGAATTCCTGCGCCACTCGTCGCCGTCCGGCTTCACCGTAACGGGAACGAAGGTTGTCATCATCAAGCAATCGGTTGATAGCCAGCGCCAGCGCCTCCGGTTCAGCAGGAGGTACCGTTAAACCGGTCACGCCATCGAGCGAAACGAACGGGACTCCCGAATCGAGGCTGGTATTGACGACCGGCTTACCGCAGGCCATGGCTTCAAGCTGGACGATTCCGAACGCTTCACTCCGGGCGATCGAAGGTAAGGCGAATACGTCGGCAGCGTGGAAGTATGGAACGAGATTCTTGCCACTCTTCTCACCCGTGAAGACGACGCGGTCCGCAACTCCGCATGACGCAGCCAGGCTCCTGAGTTTTTCGTCGAGCGGTCCGTCGCCGATAATCAGAGCCCGTCCGTTCACGGATCGCATCGCTCGAACCAGATATTCAAAGCCCTTGTAGTAAACGAGCCGTCCAACGGCGACAACAATTCGCGGTCCATACTTTCGCCGCAGTTCCGTTACTGCTGCGGGATCCGGAGTCGCAAGCCTTTCGGTCGATATACCATACGGAATGACGTGGCAGAGCCGGCGATATCGACGTAAAACCGGCGAGGTCTCGACATAGTTGGGCGAGGTGGCAATGACCGCCCGGCATCTCGTCATGAAAAGGTTGAATATGGGGCGGAAGGGCAAAGCAACGGCCCTCTGCTTGACAATATCACTGTGGTAAGTGAGCACGAGACGCCCCGTATGCCCACTTGCGAGATACGCAAGGACAGCCATCGGGTTCGGCCAGTGAATATGCACAATGTCCGCGTTTGAACGGCGGATGGCGGCCACCATGCCCGGTGATATCGGAACATTCGCGAAGTTTGCCACGGTTCCGGCCCTGTGTACTTTTATCCCGGAGATTTGTTCAGTGATATTCCGGCGGCTTGTGTTCGCAACGATGACCTCCACATCGGCGAAATTGCGCAACTGCGCGCAGAGTTCCTCCAGATGCGTTTCGATGCCCCCGGCGTATGGCGGGTAGAACTTGCCGACCTGCAAAATGCGGACCCGGGTTCCACGCTTCGTCATGAGGCGAGCCCTCCCGGAATTCCGCCGGCGACTTCGCGATAAAGTTTCACCATCTCCAGCGCGTATTTGTCCCATGAGAAAAGGGCGGCCCGCGTCACCGCTTCGGCACGCCGTGTCTGCCAGCGGCTGAAGTCATCACGCCGTTCGTGCAGCAGCCCGCAGATGGCGTCTGCCCATTCCGGGATTCTGCTTATGCGGCAATACACGGCGCTGTTGCCGCCGACTTCCCGTACGCTCGGTAAATCGCTCGCCACGACCGGCGTGGCGCAAGCCATAGCCTCCAGAACAGGTAAACCGAAGCCCTCGCGTTCCGACGTAAGCAACACCAGCGCAGCCCTTCTATAAACGGCAGCCAGGAAGCGGCGGTCCAGTTGCGGCAGAACGACGATGGAATCTCTCAGCCGCAGGTCGTCCGCCATCGATTCCTGCTCAGCCGTAAACGGGCCTCCGGCCCGGATGAGCCGCGTGCCCGGAAACCGCTGCTTCACTTCCGCAAAAACTCTCAACAGCACATCGATTCGCTTCCGGGGAACGGTGCTCCCCACGTGAAGCAAGTCCGCATCACCCGCGCTGCGCTCGCCCAGCCAACGCGCGACTTCAGCGTCCGCCAGGGGATCCGCTTCAGGCGAGCAGCTTGGATGGGCTCCGTTCGGTACGACTCGAAGCCGGTCCTCGGCGACCAACGTGTGCGTCAGCAAAGCATCGCGCGTGGCAAAACTCGGGCATACCACGAGGGCTGCTTTCCGGAGTCCGCGAAGTGTTCTCCGTACCATTGCCTGAAACAGCACTGAGCGTGGTTCGCTGTCGGGTTCCAACAGGCATCGGAAAGTATCCAGGTCGTGACAGGTTACCAATGTTTGCCCGGGGGGCAATTCCAGCACGAGCTGTGCATAACTGTGGTCGACCACGTGAAAGATATCGAACGATTCCCGGCAACGGCGCAGAAATCTTGGATAATGCCAGAATCGACTGAACAGGCGGTCTGCGTTCAATGCCGCTTTTTCCACTCGGCGGTCACAGACCGCCGCTACAGTACTGAAGCGCCGCGACATCGCCGGGCGTATGCGCTCGGCCTCGATACCCATTGGCGACCCGTTACCCAGGTGCGAGACCAGCATGTCACCGATCAAGTCCATGCTGGGCCAGTTCTCCTCGAGGAAGTCGCACACGATACCCAGGCGCAAAGGTGATGAGGACGACTGCGGTCGTCTCATAACGGTTTCAGGAAGATTGTTGAGGAGTTGCGGCATCTTGCCCTGCGATCCGGATTCCTTCCAGCTTGTCGACGGGATTTCCTCGATTAGCCTCATTTCGAAGCAGTCCGATTAAGTTCTGCAGGCCGAACCCCTTATCATACATGATTTTTGCAGCCGCGCCGAGGCTCTCTCTCCTCCCGGGGTCCGCCAACAGGTTTTCGGTAACAGCAATCATTTGATCGTGATTGCCGGCGGGAACCAGCACCACCGGACCGCACTCGTGCCACAGGGGTTCTGTCAGGCGCCCTGAAGTCGCCACGATGGGTTTGCCATGGGACAGGGCGGCCATCAAACTGCCACGGCGGGTACTAACGCCGTCCGGATAAGGCTGTAGCATCATGTCGCACGCTGAAATGTGCCAGGACACTTCTTCGGGCGAGAGAGGACCCGTTGCATGGATCTTATCGCCAAGCAGGGGGTAATCCTTTAGCAGTTCGTCACGTGCGTGCTGGCTGTCTTGTCCGATGAGCAGGACCGCCCGTTTTGGCTGGTCTAACAGGGCCGGAAGGAGTGCCCGCAAAGCATCACCTATCGCTCCGCCGCACGTGCCGAAATGTCCGATCAGGCACCCATCCGAAGGCGCGTAGCGGGCTCGCACAGCCTGCGTGGCGCCGGATTGGTGGTCGACAGGTATGTTGCTGACAACCGGTAACCAGGTGAATGGGATAGGCCTGCCGAAGGTGTAAGGACGGCAATATTCCTCCCATTTTGGGATTGCGGTCCACACCCGGTTTGCGGCTCTCAATACCGCTGCAAGCATCATGCGATGAACGACAGCCAGCGCGCTGTGCCTTAAACGGTCCTGACGCATGGGCAGGTAAGGCTCGTGAAGCATGATCTCGATGTGGTCCTTGTGCGCAAAAGCCCGGTTCCAGAGCCAAAGGCTGAGTGGCAGGTTTGCCGACCGAAAACCGAACGCATGCGGCACCCATTGCACAAGGATTCGCCGTGGTTTTGGAAATTTGTCCAGCATGCGCCCCACTCTGAGCAGGTCGTAAGGAGTCATTGCGCCGAGTTCACGGTGGACAAACACTCCAGAATCTTCAAGATCCGATCCAGCACAGGGCGGGCACCAGACATGGACGGCATCGCCGGCAGCAGCCAGCCCTGAAGCGACCAGCCGCGTGTAATCGCTGACCCCCCCAGCCTGGGGTGGGTATTCACCGGTGATCACATGCCATTCCGTCAAGTTGCTTCCACCTTTATCAAACAGACGCTGTAGCGGCGGTCTGTGACCGCCGGCAATCTTACAAGTCGGCGAATTGTCGGCGCTCATAGAGCGCCGCTACAGTGGGTCGGTCCCTCACCGTACCGTATTCAAGTCTCGAACAGGCCCAGCCCGCCGCCAGCAGCAATAACGCTGATTGCGGTACCGAAGCCAGCAGGCCCGTTCCGAGACACGCCATGGCGAAATACACGAGAGTCATAAATCGCGCCAGCCTGCGTGCAAGCGGCGGCTTCATATGGCCCGCGCTTCGTGTAGCGATCCAGACGACGAACCCGATCCACATGAAAACACCAAGGACGCCCTCTTCCAGCATGATCCGGACGTACTCGTTCTCGGCGGCAACCGGTTGGAGGATCTGATCACTCAGAAAATAGGGAATACTCGTGCCTCCTCCACCCATTCCGACGCCAAACGGGTACTCCAGGGCGGCCTCCAGGAATGGGAGGTTGACGCTCGATGCCACGCGGTCCGTAATCACTTCAGTGTCCAGCAAGGTCGTAAACCGTTGCAGCCTTTCATTGTTGGAAACGAGCCACACCGTGAGCGCCAGCATGACCACCAGGCTTGCCCTCGAAAGCGACTTCAATTCGCCGCTCAGTACTGCGAAGATCATGACTGCGCCCAGCACAATGGCATGGGTCCGGCTCGCGGCAAGGAACACACCCATCAGCGCAGCCATCATTCCGCCCAGCATTAGGTTTCTGCGCCAGGTCCGGCTTTCGCGGATCCATGCCCCCAGCAAAAAAGGCACGGTCATGACCATGGTTCCTGCATACACATGAGCGTTGATGAAGAATGCTGGAATGCGAAAAGCCGTATAACCGGCGACGTCTCTGCTTCTGTAGATCAACTCGGTGACCTGGTTTCTCGGAAAGAACAGTTCCAGACCAACAAAATATTCGGTCGTCGCCAACGCCAGGGCGCTGAGGTTCAGCACCGCCAGAACCAGGGCAAGCTCGTCCACTTCTTCCGCCTTCAAGCGAGCCCCGATCAGCAGGAAAGGCAGGAGGAACGTATTTGCCCGAAGGCCGACCAGTTGAATCAGAGGATATTGGACGGGAACCACCGTAAGAATCACGGGCCACAAAATCAAGGCTGCAACCCAGAGTCGCAAACCATCGTTTCTGGAAGCCTCTTCGGGCGAAGGTCTCCTGGAGAAATAGCTGGCGTACAGGCCGAGCACAGACGCGTCCCAGATCAGGAACGAGAAGGTATCCAGAATGTTCGCTTTCAAAACACCAAAGACGTAACCCAGCCCGATGCAGGCGGCCAGTCCCCAGACCAGCGACCGGCGAGTCAGCGTAAAGGTCACAACGAAACATAAAAGGCAAATCAGAAGCGACGTCATGGCTTAATGCTCTGAAGCGAAATTACTCCGGTGAGGATGCTGGAGAGTTCTTTGATGCGAACCGTGGGATCGCAGAGCTCTCTCGCGCGAGCCGGCCCGCCCTGTCCGAGCTTGCGCCGGAGATCCGGGTTTTCGATCAATTGCTGCAGCTTCTGAGCGATTTCTTCTGTGTTGCCGGGGCGTACGAGCATACCGCACGTCTCGTTGATGATTTCAGTCGCGCCGCCCATACCTGCGGCGACTACGGGCAGCCCGGCGGCGAGAGCCTCAACAAAACAGATGCCGAAGGGTTCGGGTCCGAGGTTTGGTTGACAGAAAATGTCGGCCGCGCCGAGCAGCCTTTGCACATCATTGCGCTCATTCAAAAATCGAACGCGTTCCGCAATTCCGAGCCGCAAAGTTGCCTCGCGGAGCTCCTCGAAATATTGTTGCTCTTCCGGGCGTTGAGGCCCGCCGACGAACCAGCAGATCCAGTCCGGTATCGCTTTCAACCTGCTAAGCGCCTCGATGTGCGGGAGTTGGCCTTTCCAGCGCTCCATCCGGCTGACCTGGACAATCACGGTCGCATTGCCGGGAGTATTCAACTCGGCCCGGAGCGTAGTTCGGTCCGACGAGGAAAGCCGTACGGACTTCAACTCGAGAGGATAGTACAGGACGTTCATCGATACCTTCGGGTACACAGCTGCAGCACCGTTTGCCGTGAAACGGCTATTGCAGAGGACGACGTCCGGATCCATTCTTCGAGCCCATCGCTCGGACCAGTGCTTGCCGGACGTCGTTCCGTGAACCCATACCACCGAGGGCTTCCGCGCCGTCCTGCAGACTGGAGCGAATATCGCGTGCGACCAGGCGGAATGGAACACGAGGGCATCATAGGCTCCTCTGGCGAGCAGTTTCCCGAGCTCGCGCCGGCCACGGAGTACCGTCAAAGGCCTGCTCACGCGAACCGGGCCGATGGAGTGGGGACGTGGACCAATACTTGCCAGTTCGCGGCTCAACCGGCCCTCGAAGCATAAGGCGAATTGCTGCTGCATGTCGGGGCAGACGTCCTGGCGCCGGGCCAGCGTGGTCAGGACCGTTTCAACCCCGCCGTACAGATTCCCGCTATGAACGTGAAGTATGCGCATCAATTCCATGCTCCTGCGAGCCTTCGATAAATGCGGGCAAACTCGCCTGCGAATCTCGTGCGGCTGAAGCGTTCTTCGGCGGTGCGGCGGGCTTCGACCTCGTTATCGTTTATACCTTCGACCATAAGAACTCGGAGCCTGTTGCCGGAGGCTCTCCCCGGAACTTTTCGTCAAGGCTTGGCTTCGCAGGTTGCGGAGGAATGCCAAGAGGGTCTCCTCAGGGGCTAAAGCCCATTGAAAGTCACCAGCTTCTGTCGGAGCTAAAGCTCCGACCTCTGAAAAGGCAATCTTTTCCGCAGTTTATACCCCCGAATGTAATCAACGAGGCTTCAGCCGCTTAGGGCGCTTTCCAAAGCGATACATAAATTCTGCTACCAACGAGGATCAAGTGCTAGAGGGCCGGCTCGTACCACAGCACTACGTTTCCATTTCCGAAGGTACGCGTCTTCATCAACTTCAAGTCCAGCTTCTTGTTCTGGCCTTCGAACAGCGTGCGGCCGGCGCCGAGCGCGACAGAAGTTAAAACGATCTGGTATTCATCGATCAAGCCGTGCGCGGCGAGTTGCGAGACAATGCTGCCGCT